>Ga0123357_10001078_pt1 | contig 28159 bp, 22 predicted proteins | sample TergutEmb28metaG_FD_89873 | JGI IMG/M metagenome (GOLD analysis project Ga0123357, IMG submission 89873) | Embiratermes neotenicus P4 segment gut microbial communities from Petit-Saut dam, French Guiana - Emb289 P4 | ecosystem: Host-associated > Arthropoda: Insects > Digestive system > Gut ...
CAAGTCTTGGAACGAATTGCATCCCGCACCTCGCTGATTATTGATTTCGGCGGCGGACTGAAATCGGATTACGATTTGCAGATTGCTTTTGATAGCGGAGCGGCAATGGTGACGGGCGGAAGTATTGCCGTGAATAATCCGGAAACATTTCAACAATGGATTGCAAAATTCGGCGGAAAATCCATCATCTTGGGAGCTGATTGCAGGGACAACAGGGTTGCTATTTGCGGCTGGACGGAAAATACAGAAGAAGATATTTTTTCGTTTATCGAAAACTGGCGAAAACAGGGTATTCTAAAAGTTATTTGTACCGACATCAGTAAAGACGGTATGTTGGAAGGTCCAAATGTGGAGCTATACAAAAAAATTAGAGAGCAAGATGCTGATATTCACTTAATTGCCAGCGGAGGAATAAGTTGTATGGAAGATATCGACCGGCTGGAAGAAGCGGGTATTCCGGGAGTGATTATCGGAAAAGCGATTTATGAAGGGCGGATTGAATTGAAAGAGTTAGGAATGAGGAGTTGAGAGTTGAGAGTTGAGAGTTGAAAGTTGAGAGTTAAAAATGTTGGCGAAACGGATTATACCTTGCTTGGATGTAAAGGATGGAACGACTGTCAAAGGAGTTAATTTTATTAATTTCAGGGATGCGGGCGATCCGGTTGAACTGGGGAAACAGTATAGCGACCAGGGCGCCGACGAATTGGTATTTCTGGATATAACTGCTTCGCACGAAGGCAGAAAAACTTTCTCCGACCTGGTGCGGCGTATTGCAGCCCGCATCAGTATTCCGTTTACGGTAGGCGGAGGCATCAACGAATTAAAAGATGTCGATACGCTCTTGAATGCCGGCGCCGACAAAATATCCGTTAATTCGGCTGCAATCCGTAATCCGGCGCTGATAGAAGAAATTGCCAATCATTTCGGTTCACAGGTTTGCGTAGTGGCAATCGACGCCGACCAAATCAACAATCAATGGATTTGCTATTTGAACGGAGGCAGGATTCCAACGGACAAAGAATTGTTTTCATGGGCAAAAGAAGCGGAAAATCGTGGCGCCGGAGAAATTCTGTTCACAAGTATGAAACACGATGGCGTCAAAACCGGATACGCAAATGAAGCGTTAAGCGTCTTATCCGTTTCGCTTGGCATTCCGATAATTGCATCGGGAGGCGCAGGAAAAAAAGAAGATTTTCGCGATGTGTTCATCGAAGGGAAAGCCGAAGCAGCATTGGCTGCCAGCGTTTTTCACTTCGGCGAAATTGCCATACCCGAATTAAAACTGTATTTGAAAAAGGAAGGAATAAATATTCGATAAATGGAACTCGATTTCAACAAAATGAACGGACTGATTCCCGCTATTATTCAGGACAGTCAGACAAATAAAGTGCTGATGTTAGGCTTCATGAATGAAGAAGCCTTGGAAAAAACGCAGGCAACCGGCAAAGTAACCTTTTTCAGCCGGACAAAAAACCGGTTGTGGACAAAAGGGGAAGAAAGCGGCAATTTCCTGCATGTTATTTCTATCACAGAAGACTGCGATCAGGATACTTTATTGATAAAAGTCCATCCGGATGGTCCTGTATGCCACACAGGAAGCGACACCTGTTTTCAGGAAAAAAACAAAGAAGATATAATGTTTCTGAAACAGTTGCAGGACTTTATCTCCCGCCGCCGTCAGGAAATGCCGGAAAATTCCTATACGACTTCGCTTTTTAACAAAGGGATTGAACTGATGGCGCAAAAGGTAGGAGAAGAAGCTGTTGAAACCGTCATCGAAGCAGTAAGAGGAAACGACGAGCGTTTGCTATACGAAGGTTCCGATTTGCTCTATCATTTGATCGTCCTTTTAACATACAAAGGTTACCGGATCGAAGACCTTGCAAACGAATTAAAACGAAGACACACCCCCTAAAAACATGTCTCTCATCGACTACAATAATATCGAAATTCGGAAAAATGAAAATGTCATTTTGAAAAATGTCAACCTTTCCTTGAACAAAGGAGAATTTCTTTATATTATTGGTAAAGTCGGTTCCGGAAAAAGTTCCCTGTTGAAAACCATTTATTGTGAAATGCCCACTACGGAAGGGGTAGCGCTGATTTTTGATTACGACCTCGGCAAAATTAAAAAGAAACAAATTCCTTTCCTGCGCAGAAAAGTAGGGATTGTCTTTCAGGACTTTCAACTGCTGACCGACCGTTCGGTTTATCAAAACCTGTTATTTGTTTTGAAAGCAACCGGTTGGAAGGATACGATTGCGATGAAGCAACGCATGGGTATTGTTTTGGAACAAGTCGGTATGTCGAACAGGCAGCATAAATTTCCGCATGAACTGTCGGGAGGCGAACAACAGCGCATCGTTATCGCCCGCGCGTTGCTCAATTCGCCCGAATTGATTTTAGCAGACGAACCTACCGGAAACCTGGATCCCGAAACCGGTTCTCAAATCGTACAACTCTTGCACGACATCAGCAAAACCGGAACAGCAGTCGTCATGACTACTCACAACTATCAATGGGTTCAGAATTTTCCGGCAAAAGTGATGAGGTGCGAGGGGCAGCGACTGGTAGAGGGAGAAATGAGTTATGAATTGTTTCAGGTCAGGAGTTGAACTTTAATCGCCAGGCGATAGGGGAGCAGCAACAATTTTCTGACAGGCAACAACCGGCGCCAGCAACGCCAATACCGTTGTGCGGCTTGGGTTTGGGTAGAGACAGGCTTTTTGTTCCGTCGAATGATTGTGCGAATGATTCCGATTATGTCTGAGACCAAAACCTGTTCCTGCTTTTTTATTACTCCGTCGCCTTGTATCGTTAATCTTTCTTCTTCACGGCGAACAATCCGGTGGCAGATATGTTTGCCCTGATAACGAAATAAAACGATAGCGCCCGGTATCAATTCGTCCGGAAAAAAAGGCGAAGCAACGATTACTTCGCTTCCGTCGCCGCGCAGATAGGGTTGCATACTGCGTCCAAAGCAACGCAATTCAACGCTTTTTCCTTCGGAAAGCAGTTGTTCGACATTCTCAAAAAACGCATTATTTGGGATTAGCTTCATAAAAACCGGTCTTGTAGTAAGGTTGAATAGACCAATTCAACAGCGCCGGCGTCGGGCAAACATTCCAACTGATAGACCGGCGTTTGCTGCAACGTTTGGGATACAACGGAGTAGATTGATTCCGCCAACTTTTTATCGTGAAGCAACGAAGGAGGAAAGGAAGGCAACAGCGCCCCGATGGCTTCTGCACCTTTCAAGCGCCGGATGCGGTTGTGAGGAGCTTGCGACAACCGGACAAAAGCGGCGATTGGATTGCTTGTGTTTTTATAACAAGGCGTTTTTCCGCTCCAAGGCGAACCATGCACGCGGATGTTGCCGCCGGTTTCGACACGGATAAAAGGGCTGTCGTCGTTTAATAATTCCGTATCCGGCAAGTGATTTAGCCACAAATGGCTTTGCGTACTCTTGCCTGTGCCTGACTCGCCGAGAAAAAGTATCGATTTCCCATGAATCACCATCGCAGACGAATGAATGGAAACGGTTTGCCTCGACAAGGCGGCAATATTGAAAAGCAATTCGCAAGCGCAATGCAGCCAAACATCATTAATAATCCCTCTTTGCCGGACTGCCGCCTGAAAGCAATTGTTTTCCCGCCGGATTTCAGCCTGCAATGAATTATCTTCCGACAGTTTTAACCGGAAAAGGTAGGCATTGTTTCCGGCAGACAAATTGTAGAATGTTTTTTCGTTTCCGACTGTATAGAAAGGAGAATTAACCCAATCATGAACCGCCGCTTCCGTGTCGATTACCAACAAAGGTTCTTGATCCGTGTTTTCAGAAATAAAAAAATCAAATCCGGAAAGAGCGCCTAATCCCTTTCCGGATATTTGAATTGTATGTCCGGCTATATTATAAACTGCCGCATTCACTTAAAGTAAAATTTGTATTAAAAAACGGGAGAAGTATTATTAGGGTTATCCAAATCCGGAGGATCCATTCGAACTCCTTGTTCAACAGCTACTTCAACTATCTCAATATACGGAGCTTCATACTTTTCCTTTGTTTCAGAAAAACATGACTTCGCTATTTTATTCTCTTTTTCCATATTTTTATTTCTAATCTATTCTCTTTTATTTCACCATCACTTTAACATTATCCGTATTCTTTTCCGAAATAACTTTCACGATATAGGCGCCGACAGGCAAATTCCGATCAACCATAAATGAAATCGCATGAATGGACGACTTCTTGTAAATCATAGCGCCTTGCGGGTCAAATACCATCACGTCTTTTATCGGATTGGATGTGCCGGCGACGACTTGGATATGTCCGTTCGATTCAAATACATTCACTTTTTCAACCGCCGGTTGCTGTAATCCGGTCATTACCTTTGATGAAAGGCGGATGAAGAACCGGTTTTCGCATACGGCTGTTGTTCCGTTCACTTGCTCAGGCGTGTAATTAAAACTATAATCGCAGGAAGCCAAACCCGTCAGCTCTATTTCCTTGTTTGTCACAAGGTCGAAGAAGGTAATATCTGCGTCGTAACTATCCATACCGCTGAACGAGAGTTTAATTTCGCCTGTATAACTTGTCGCCAAATCCAACGGTATCAGCAAATCGTCGTTGTTGATGATGTTAGCTCCAACACCAATTGTACCGTTTTTGTAGGATTTTAGCGTATATATTTCGGGGACATCGGTGATGCTGTTGATAATTTTACGGGCGTCCAAGTTGCCGAATCCATCCTGTCCGCCTTCCCGTTTAGCAATAAAGGCGCTGAATCCGGCTACCGGATTACGGGCGATAATGTTTAGTTTGTTCCCTTCATTCACCGATGAACGCAATACGGCTTTTTTCTGAATCGCCGTCATATTTTCACTAAAAGACAGCGTTATTGGCGGCGTACCCGTACCTCCTCCCGCGTCATCTCCTCCACCCGGAGGAGTAGCAGTCCTTGCAATATTATACCCCGGCGCTGATTGAACTGACTGATCTTGTTTTTCAACAATAAATCCCTGAAGCGGCGCAATATACTGTTCTAAAGTATTATCTACGGTAGCGCCGGTAGCGCCTTCGGGAGTGAAAATCGTATAGCCGTTGCCTGTCCATATATAATAATTTTCCTTTATGCTGGGATTTACCTGTTGAAACGCTCCAAAATCCAAGGTTGCCATGTAGGGATTACCGGTCAAAGCAAAGACGCCTTCTCCAAAATCTATTGTTTTGGAAACTGCTTCTTTCACCAACCGGTACGCGTCGCTGGTTCGAGTAATATCATAGTGATCGGCATTATTCCTTTTATATGCTCCTGTACTGCCATCGACGGAATAATTATAAAAAGTAGTTGTTCCTATTGTCGGGGAATCTCCGCCGGGGGTATAATCCTGCGCCAAGTCTATTTTATTGTAAGTCGAATAGTTTGCAGAACCTGTTTCAAAATTCTCGAAATAAGGTAATTCGAGGGTATCTTTCAATAATTTTAATCCTTTATTCGGGTCGTCGTTCGTACCGCCGTCGGCATTCAGCCAAATCACAAAACCGTCGCCTGGGGTAAAGCGGTCTTTACTGCCTATTGCAGCGCTCCAAGCGCCTTGCGTAACGCTTCCGGAAGTAGAGGACGTGAAAGTGCGAATCCAAGTGAGCGGATATCCGCCAAAGACAAAATCGCCCGGAAAAGCTTCGCCTAAAGGCATAGAAAGCATGTTCCAAACGTTGCGCTTGCTTTCGCTGAAATCGTATTGAATAAAGGCTTTATCATACGTCAGCAGACTTTGATGGCCGATTTGTGCGCCGGGGGCGAACCGGATGGCGGCAATGGTTGCATTGTCGCCGCTTTGCAGATCAGGAAAATTAGCTGCATCGCCGGGTATGAAAACAGTGTCTAATGCTGTTGGGATTCGTCCCGGATGCCAATTGGAAGTTTCACTCCAAACAGTAGAATTTCCTAACCAGGTGATAACGGCGGCAGGCGGTATTCCGGCAGTCGTGAAAGAATAACCGGAAGTTATCGCATCCATTGTATTTCCGTAAGTATCCATAAATCCCGATATATTGAAAGTATAAGATGTATTATATTCCAAACCTGCGTAAGGAATCGTACAAACCTCGCCGTTTGGCGACCAGGTTTTGTATGCATTGTTTACCGTTCCTCCGCCAAGCGTTACAATGCCAATTCCTGATGCGGTATTCATCGGTTTGTCAAAAGTAATAACCAATTGACCATCGATAGGAATATCCGTAGCCCCATTGGCAGGAGATACGGCGCTTACTTGAGGTGGAATTCCTATTACTTTGAATTGCAGATTATTATTAAAATAATTTCCGTTATTATTTACAATTTTTTTGACGCCGTCAGCGCTTGTTTGATACAATCTCATGTAATAAGTTCCTGCCGGTGAATTTATAGAATTTGAATTGAATGCAATAGAATAAACTTGTCCAGTATTTGGAAGAGTAACAGTTACAGACTCAATCACTTCTTGTAATATTCCTGCTGAATTATACAATCCTAACTCCATCTTTCCAACAAAAGGGGTGGTTGCTGTTGAAGCATTATTTAAATAAACTGTCACAGTTAATGCTGAAAATTGATTAACAGATGGATTTGAAATAACAGAAAAACCAGAATCCATAAAATCAGACTCCATCATTATATTGCTTTTATCCTGAATAATTCCGCTATTCACGGTAAGGTTGAGAATATCAATAACACTACTTGATTGCTGGTATACGATAGACCAATCCTGACCTGCCGGTTTACACACCGCTCTGATTTTATAATTTCCGGGTGTTATAGCAGAAGATACTTCACAAGTGAAATTAAAAGGATTCGCAAAAGCGTTTCCGGATGGTAAAGCTGTAGAAGTATGATAAGTTCCGATTACTTCCAAAATTTGATCATTACCGTCAACCAAAGCCACCCCATAGTCGCCGCTTGTCATTGATTCTGTCCCTCCGTTATAAAATGTAGCGTTTACGGTGAAAGATTCTCCTCGATTGACAGCAGTAGCTGAGCTTTTCAAACCTCCATTGGCATCGGTATATACCATGATTCCGTTCGTGCGCGGAGTGTTAGTCGTTATTGTCAGATCTATATAGTCGGCATATCCGGGCGATCCCGTAGCAATGCTCCAACGGGAAGCGTCCGCAGATTTGTAAACCACTCTTATTCGGCAGCTACCCGGCGTAGTAGAAACAGGAATTGTACAATTGATATTATACGGACTCATAAAATAATATCCCGTTTCCAAACCGGATATTGATCTTTGTCCGATGACAGATATTATATTATCACTTTCATCAACTATTGCTATACCTGCACTTCCTGTAAAAGTGAATATTCCCATATTAATCACCGGAGCGTTTACGGTGAACGATTGTCCCCTGTCGAGTGTAGTTGTAGGGGTTGATATATTGGTTCGAGCGTTTACTTTAATGTTACTGTTTTTTTCGCCTCCATTATTGGGTATGATATTCATCAAGATTTCCTGATTCTGATTATAGGTTCCGGCGCCGGCGCCGGCGCCTCCTGTTCCGGGATTCAATGACGACGTTACAAAATAACCGTTGTATATACCGCTCCATCCCCAATTGAAATGAAACATTCCGTTATCGTCATATCCGTCGCAGACGAATGCGTGCCCGCTGGTAGGATTAGAACCGGCATAGAAAATCGGTCTGCCTGCATCGAGTTCAGTTTTCAGCAACGCTTCCCAATCGGGGTCGGAATAATATCCCCGTTGCTCGTAGCGTATGCTCGGGTCGTAGTTGAAGTAGTTTAGCAATGCTGTTCCTATATCATTTGTGTATGCTCCGCTTCCGCCGGATGTGTAATCCATAAAAGCGCTTGCTCCGCAATCGCGCATCAATGTTGCAACTGCTGTTTTTGAAACGTCGGAACTGGATGTATAATAAGAGTCTGCCATGTTGTCCCAGTCGTAAATTACTCCGGAGAAAGGACCGACCGACCATGCGTTTGTTGTTGTTGTGTAGTTTGGAATCGTGACGGTTCGTGTTTTTGGCCAATTGTGATGTTTCATTATCTGAGCCATAGCGGTTGCTGCACAACCGGTATAAACCTTATTTGGACATAAGTCGCTGTATGGACTTGTTTGATCCCATAGCGTAGTTAAAATCGGACTTACCGCAGTTTCCGCTCTCAATACAGCGACATTTCCCGATAGATAATCCTCCCATTGCTTTTTGGTTATATCGCTTTGAGTTATCCCTTGCGCAATCGCCTGCTTGATTTCGTTGGCGAGGCAATCGTCCAGATAGTAAACGAAGTCAGGGGACAGATTGTCGGGGTCGTAAGCTCCGGCGTCGGAATAACCGAGTACCGGTTTGGCTACGTCGTCGCCCGCAACAACGACAAACCCGCTTTCGCCCGCATTAAAAACATAATAAAGAACGTCGGCGGGAGCGCTGCTGCTCGCATTGACCGAAGCGTTCCCCGCTTTGTTTGCGGTTGTTTTTGTAAATACCAAATTGAATTCCTGAGCGCTTCTCAATTGTCCATGCGAATTGACCTGCGTTTCGGCTACTTTCTTTGCCGTTTCAGGGCTTACTTGTTTCGCCCCTAACCAAAAAAAGGGAAAAAAACCGATTGTTACAATTAAAACTAATTTGAGATTTTTCATTCAATTATTTTTTAAGTGTATTATTATGTTTAACAGTGAGATTATTTTCACTAAGTCTTTCCTAATACTATACTTCCATCATAAATATTAACACTTTAATATTTACACTATAAAAATTGATGGCAAAAATAATAATATTTTTTAAATTACGCAATATTTAAATTATGAATTAAATTATGAATTAATTTTTTTTGTCCGGTTTACAAAAAAAAATGTGGATTAAGTGTCGAATTACAAAAGTTTCTATCACTGTTCCCGTATTTGCTTCCGCTTCCGCTTGACGGAAAAAATCGTTTAACATGCTATCTTAGAGTTATTCCATTTTTACAAGCGATCAAAGAACAATCGCAAAATAAAATATTAAATACTTTTCATTGGACTAATCAAAAAAAATGATTACATTTGCACGCAATAAATTTAAACCCCTTTCATAATGTCATTTATTGCAGAAAAAGTAATTATGGACGGATTAACTTTCGACGATGTATTGTTAATCCCTGCCTATTCGGAAGTATTGCCGCGTGAAGTTGATCTTTCGACGCAATTTTCCAGAAATATCCGGTTGAATATTCCTATGGTTTCCGCTGCTATGGATACGGTGACGGAAGCTAAATTAGCGATTGCGATTGCTCGTGAAGGAGGCATTGGCGTGATTCATAAAAACATGAGCATCGAAGAACAAGCCAAGCAGGTTCGTTCGGTAAAGCGAGCGGAAAACGGCATGATTTCCAATCCTGTCAGTATAAAAAGAGGGAAAACGGTGGGCGACGCTCTTGCTTTGATGGGAGAATATAAAATCGGCGGTATTCCGGTCGTCGACGACGCGAACCACTTGGTCGGCATCGTAACCAACCGCGATTTGCGCTTTCAACACAATTTGTCTCTTTTAGTGGACGATGTGATGACTAAAGAACATTTGGTGACAACAAATCAATCTACTAATTTGGAAGCGGCTACCGAAATTCTTCAACAGTACAAAATTGAAAAGTTGCCGGTGGTGGATCACGAGAACAAACTGATTGGTTTGATAACGTACAAAGATATTACGAAGGCGAAAGACAAACCTTTTGCTTGCAAGGATACGAACGGACGATTGCGGGTTGCCGCCGGCGTTGGAGTTACGCACGATACGCTGCTCAGAGTGGAAGCTTTGGTACATGCGGAAGCCGATGCGATTGTCATTGATACGGCTCACGGTCATTCGTTGTATGTTGTCGAAATGCTGAAAAAAATAAAAACTGCATTTCCTGATATTGACGTAGTCGTTGGAAACATTGCTACGGTTGAAGCCGCCCGCTTCTTAGCCGAAGCGGGAGCCGACGCCATAAAAGTAGGCATCGGTCCCGGCTCTATCTGTACGACTCGCGTGATAGCGGGCGTTGGCGTTCCGCAGCTTTCAGCTATTTATGAAGTATCTAAAGCATTGAGAGGAACAAATATTCCGTTGATTGCCGACGGCGGGTTGCGTTATTCGGGCGATATTGTCAAAGCTTTAGCCGCAGGAGGTCATTCGGTGATGATGGGCTCTTTGTTGGCGGGAGTGGAAGAATCGCCGGGCGAAACCATTATTTTCAACGGACGAAAATTCAAATCCTATCGGGGAATGGGTTCTTTAGAAGCAATGCAAAAAGGTTCGAAAGACCGTTATTTTCAAGATGTGGAAGATGACATAAGGAAATTAGTCCCTGAAGGCATTACGGCTCGCGTACCATTCAAAGGATCGCTCTTTGAAGTGATTTATCAGATGGTTGGCGGATTGAGAGCCGGAATGGGTTATTGCGGAGCAGCGAATATTCCAATGCTTCACGATGCCAAATTCACCCGTATCACGAATGCCGGAATCAAAGAAAGTCATCCGCATGATGTTACGGTTACTCAGGAAGCTCCGAATTACAGTTACAGTCGGGGGTAGGGATTGAAGGATTGTAGGGTTGAACAATGCTTAAATACAATAAATCTCTTTTTTATTCGTTAAATTTAAGTTGCTTTATGTAATTACGAAGATAAATTTTAATAATAATAATAGAAGAATGATAAAAATGAAAGCGTGCTTTTTTTCTTTAGTTTTAGTTATGACGTCAGTGGGAGTTTTTGCGCAGACTAACGATCCGGTAATCATGACAATTAATGGCAAAAACTTCAAAAAATCCGAATTTGAGTATTTTTATAACAAGTACAACAACGAAGACGCCATTGATAAACGCTCGTTGAGTGATTACATTAATTTGTTTAAGAATCTAAAATTGAAAGTAGCTGAAGCAGAAGCACAGGGCATGGATACAACAGTAGCTTTTCGTACCGAATTGGCAGGCTATCGCTCTACGGAAGCCAAACCTTATTTAGATAGTAGCATAGTAGTTAATAAAGATATACTGCAAAAGGAATATAACCGGCTGAAAGATATGATTGAAGTCAGTCATATCGTTGTTGAATTTCAGGGAGTTAAAAATAATGATTTCAAAACGTTTCCTTCCGATACGCTTGAAGCTTATAATAAAGCGGTTAAGATAAGAGATCGCCTTCTGAAAGGAGAAAATTTTGAAAAAATAGCGACGGAACTTTCCGACGATGTCAATACCGCTAAGGCGGAAAGACCGGGTTACTTGGGATGGTTCACAGGATTAATGCTTTATCCGCCTTTTGAAGAAGTTGCTTTTAACACGCCGGCAGGTCAAATTGGTTCATTGGTACGTACCAATTTTGGATACCACATTGTTAAGGTACATGCAAAAAAAGAAAATCCGGGTTCAATCAATGTAGCGCACATTTTGATTCAGGTTCCTGCCAATGCGGATTCCACTCAAATTGCTAATGCCAAGCAAGCAATTGATGACATTTATGACAAATTAACTAAGGGAGCTGATTTTACCGAATTAGCCAAACAATACTCGAAAGATCCGGGAAGCGCTTCCAAAGGAGGCGATTTGGGATGGATTAGTTATGGCGGTCCCATTGTCAAAAAATTTCAGGATGTCGCCTTTGAACTTAAAAATATCGGAGAAATATCCAAACCGTTTCAAACACAATTCGGATACCATATCGTTAAGTTGTTAGGAAAGAAACCGATAGAATCATTTGATGAAAAACGTAAGGAAATTGAAAGCAGATTAAATTCCAGCGGTTATTTTATGCTGTTGCATCAACAGGGAATAGATGATATAAAAAAAGAGCTGGGCTTCCAAAAAAATAATGCCGGCTATCAATTGCTTTTCTCAAAAGCGGAAACTGTATATCCTGCCGACAGTTTGTTTTATGCTTCTTTTGAAAATCAAGATATTCAGTTATTTACAATTGGAGATACAAAATATACCGTCGGTCAATTCATCGATTATTTGAAGAAAAACGGCTCGCGTTCGGCTTTTACGCTTTCGACGGATTTTTTAAACGACCGGTTGCAAGGATTTGAGTTGAATGCGTTGCGTGAAGCTAAAGACAAATCATTGGAAGGCGCCTATCCTGATTTTAGAAATTTGATTCAGGAATATCGCGACGGAATATTGATGTTCGATATCAGTAACAAGGAAGTTTGGGGAAAAGCCTCTGATGATGCCGACGGACTCAGCGCTTATTTTGAAAAAAACAAACAGCAGTATACTTGGGATGAACCTCGCTATCAAGGATATGTCGTGTTGGTTAAAGATGCAAAAATTAAAAAGAAAATGCAAAAAGAAATTGCAGGGATGGACACCGAAAAGGCGATACAATACTTATACGACAATTATAAAGTAGGCGATGTTTCCTACCTGAAAGCAGAAAAAGGCTTATTCAAAAAGGGAGATAATCCTTTTGTCGATGAAAGCGCTTTTAAATCCGGAGTCGCCCAGCGCCCTGCCGAATTCCAAGATTTCTTTTTGTTGGGGAAAATCCTGAACACGCCAGATAATTATATGGATGTCAGAGGATTGGTTGTTACTGATTACCAAAATTACCTGGAGGATATTTGGGTAAAAAAATTGAATGAAAAATACAAGGTGACTATTCATCCGGAAGTATTAGGTAAGATGAAATGAACTATTTTATCAAATTATGAGGTACTTTTTTTCGATAATCATTGTATTTTTTTTACTTATAGTAGTTGCTTGTAATAAAAGGTTTACCGCAAAGGACAACGATACGTTGGCAAAGGTAGGAAATAAAGTTTTGTATAGAAACATGGTGGAAGAAAATATTCCAACAGGATTGTCGAAAGAAGACAGTATTATCGCTGCCGAGCATTATATCCATTCATGGGTCAGTGATATTTTGTTGTACAATATAGCGCTGAAAAATTTGAATGATAAAGATAACATCGATCGGATGGTTGAAGATTATCGACGGTCATTGATAGTTTATCAGTATGAAGAACAATTAGTTAGTGAAAAATTATCTAATGAAATCGATGAACGGTCTCTATCTGATTATTATAATCGGAATAAAGACAAGCTGACATTGGAGCGTCCTTTAGTGAAAGGACTTTTTTTAAAAGTTCCGGCAACAGCGCCTCAATTAAATGAAATACGCACATGGTTTAGATCGGCAAATTCCGCTTCTCGAGAAAATTTGGAAAAGTATTGCTTGAATAATGCGGCAACTTTCAATTATTTTGTAGATAAATGGACAGATTATAATGATATAATCAATAACTTTCCGAAAGATCAAGTAACTAAAGAGGATTTACAGGTTCATAAGAAGATGGTGGAAAAACAAGATAATAACTTTTTTTATTTCTTGAATATCACCGATTTCCTGCAACAAGGCGATAATACTCCTTATGAATATGCAAAACCTGCCATGCGGGAAATATTGATTAATCAACGAAAACTCGAATTTTTGAAAAAAACGGAAGATAATTTGTATCAACGCGCAATCGATCGCGGAGAAGTTCAATTTTATAATGAATAAATTAACAACAATATGAAACGGTTTTTATTTTTACTTATATGTTTGAGTGAATTTTTGTTTCAGACCCAATTACATGCCCAGGAGACTCAAAGCAACGTGATTGACGAAGTGATTTGGGTAGTCGGCGATGATGCAATCTTTTTATCGGATGTAGAAAACGCGCGTTTAGATGCGCAAATGCGAGGGGAGCGACTTCAGGGCGACCCTTATTGTACGGTTCCGGAACAACTGGCTATTCAGAAATTGTTTTTGCATCAGGCAAAATTGGACAGTGTAGATATCAGCGATTCTGACGTATCAGGCGGAGTGGAACGATATATCAACAGACTTATCAGTCAATTGGGTTCTCAAGAGAAAGTAGAGGAATATTTCAACAAATCGCTTAACGCACTGCGGGAGGAATTTCGCAGTAATGCCAAAGATCAGGAATCCGTAAGAAGAGTGCAACAAAAATTGGTGGAAAACATAAAAGCTACTCCTTCCGACGTCAGGAGTTTCTATAATCGAATCCCCAGAGACAGCCTTCCCTATATTTCTACTACCGTAGAGGTTGAAATTATCACAGCAGAACCTATAGTATCACTGCAGGAAATAGACAATATCAAAAGCCGGTTGAGGGATTTTACCGAACAGATCACCAGTGGTAAAATGCAGTTTTCCACTTTGGCGCGAAGTTATTCCGACGATAAAGAAACAGCCATAAAAGGCGGCGATCTGGGATTTCTTGGAAAAGGAACTTTGACTCCTGAGTTTGCAGTCGTTGCATTTGATTTGAACGATCCTAAACGCGTCTCCCGTATTGTAGAAGATGAATACGGTTTTCATATCGTTCAGTTAATTGAGAAAAGGGGCGATCGTATCAACGTCCGCCATATTTTGCTCCGTCCCCACGTCACTAAAGAAGAAGTTGCCGCCGCTACGCTGAGATTGGATACTGTGAGGAATAGTATCGTTTCAGGAAAATATACTTTTGAAGAATTGGCGTTTTATACATCTTCCGACAAGGACACCAGAAATAACAAAGGATTGATGGTCAATAATCCGGATCCAAACTCGATGAACTCCGGTGAAAGAGCCGGAACGTCCCGTTTTGAAATGTCGGAATTGCCTCCGGAAATAGCGAAAATTGTAGATACTTTGCAAATCGGCGGAATTTCCAAACCATTTACGATGATACAAGCTAAGACCGGCAAACAAATCGCTGCAATTGTGAAACTAAAATCCAGAGTCGAAGGTCATAAAGCAAGTTTAAGCGAAGACTTTCAAGCGCTGAAATCAATGGCTGAAACGGCAAAACAAAATGAAGTCATCAGCAATTGGATCTCAAAAAAACAAAAGGAAACCTATATTCGAATTAACGAGAATTGGAAGAATTGCGATTTTGAAAGAGATGGATGGCTTCAAAAATAACGCCGCAAAAACAAGTTTATTCCTGCTGATTTTTGTCGCGGCTACATTCTTCGGAATTTCGCAACAACCGCCTTCAAACAATAATCCAAAGGTTACGCGGGTACATGTGGAACATGCCGATTCGATTGAATTAGGTCAAGTCAGTAATAATCCGGATATCTTACGGGGAAATGTTCAGTTCCGCCACGACAGCGCTTTTATGTATTGCGACAGCGCTTATTTCTACAAATTGTCCAATTCCTTGGAAGCCTTTGATAATGTTCGCATCGAGCAAGGAGATACACTTCATATTAGCGGCGATTACCTGAACTATTTTGCAAATACCCGATTGGCAAAGATGCGTGAAAATGTCAGGATGGAAAACAAGGGAACTACTTTATTTACCGATAGCTTTGATTACGACCGGAACAGAAATTTCGGATATTATTTTAATGGCGGTATGTTGGTCGATTCGATAAATGAACTGACCTCCGTATATGGACAATATTCTCCCGATACAAAAATGGCTTATTTTAAAAACAAGGTGCGATTGGTGAATCCTCAATTCACGCTTACTTCCGATACTTTAGTTTACAATACGGAAACAAAAGTAGCCACGATTATCAGTCCTACGGTCATTGAAGCGGACAGCGGCTTTGTCTATACCGACAAAGGATGGTATAACACCGAAAGCGGAAGATCGATGCTGTATGATCGTTCGGTAGTGATTAGTAAAGACCGGACGAAAACGATTACCGCCGATTCGATGAACTACGACCGGACAAAAGGTTTTGTCGAAGCGTTTGGAGATATGGTAGTGAACGATACGGTAAGAAAGATAATCATCATGGGCAATTACGGTTATTACGATGAAAATACCAATTATACTTTTGCTACCGATTCGGCGCAAATGATTGAGTATTCCCAGAAAGATTCCACTTTTCTTCATGCTGACACATTGTTCATGCTGACGGTTGATACGACGCGGGAAGTCAGAGCATATTACGGCGTGCGCTTTTATAGGATAGACCTTCAAGGCGTTTGCGATTCTTTGCAATACCTGACCGTCGATTCGACGATGCGGTTATACAAGCATCCTATCCTGTGGAATGATTCCTATCAAATAACCGGCGATACCATTAAAATTCTTTTCAACGACAGCACAATCGAACGGATGAATGTGATAAATTATGCGTTTGCATTGCAAGAAATCGATACGTCCTATTATAATCAGTTGAAAGGCAGAACCCTTATCGCCTATTTCAATGCCGGCGAAATTTATCAGGTAGATGTGGAAGGAAATGGAGAGGCAATTTATTACAATATCGATAATAAAACGGCTGCTCCTTTGCAATTGACCAATTCTTCCGCTCCGTTTATAACTTTCTGGATTAGAAACCGGAAAATTGCAAGGATCAAATATGTACCGGACGCAAAGATGGCTGTAGTCCCCATTCCGGACTTAACGCCGGACGTGAAATTTTTGAAAGATTTTGTGGATTATAATTATCTTCGCCCTAAAAACAAAGAAGACATATTTGTGAAACAGGCAATGAGGACAGAAGATATTCCACCGCCCCGCAGAGTTCGTAACCGCTCCCGTAAAGAATAAACATGATGAGCGATATCATTCATTTACTCCCTGATTCGATTGCCAATCAGATAGCTGCGGGCGAAGTGATTCAGCGCCCCGCTTCCGTTGTGAAGGAATTAATCGAAAATTCGATCGACGCCGGCGCCGACTCTATCCAACTGATTCTCAAAGATGCCGGACGCACGTTGATTCAGGTAATCGACAATGGCGGCGGCATGTCGGAAACCGATGCGCGGATGGCTTTTGAACGCCATGCCACCTCAAAAATCCAAACGGCTGACGATTTGTATGCCTTGCGAACCATGGGTTTTCGGGGAGAAGCCTTAGCTTCCATTGCCGCAGTCGCTCAGGTCGAAGTGAAAACCGCACGGCAAGAAGATCCGTCCGGATCGCTGTTGCAAATATCCGGCTCGCTAATCGACAGGCAGGAAACAATCGCAGCCAATACAGGCAGCATTTTTTCGGTAAAAAATCTTTTTTTCAACGTTCCGGCACGCCGTAAATTTCTGAAATCCAATGAAACGGAATTGAAGAACTGTATTACCGAATTTGAACGAATCGTGTTGGTCAATCCGCAAATTACTTTTGAACTTCGTCATAACGATTCGGAAATATTCAATCTTCCGGCTTCTTCCATCCGGCAGCGAATCGTTAATGTTTTCGGGAAACGGTTGAATACGCAGTTGCTCTCGTTAGAAGTAAGGACGTCGCTGGTTGTTGTCTCCGGTTTTATCGGCAAGCCCGATTCCAGCAAGAAAAAAGGCGCCTTGCAATATTTTTTTGTTAATAACCGCTTTATGCGACATTCCTATTTTCACAAAGCGGTGGCGCAGGCGTTTGAACCTTTTATCCCTGCGGGAGAAGCGCCTAATTATTTCATTTATCTGACGGTGGATCCGGCGAGCATAGACGTTAACATTCATCCGGCGAAAACAGAGATCAAATTTGAAAATGAGCAGGCTATTTGGATGATAATCAATTCGGCTGTGAAAGAATCGCTTGCTAAATCCAACTCAATCCCCATGCTCGAATTCAACAGGGAAGGCGCTGTCGATATGCCGGTTTACACACAGAATCAGGTTCATCGGGAAGCGCCAAAAGTTCATTTTCAACCGGGTTATAATCCGTTTGCCGAAAAAGCCCCTGACGGAAATCCGCTCAAGCATTGGGAAAAACTTTATGAAGACCGGTCTTTAGCTCCGGAACAGCCGGCGGCGATGCCTTCCGAATGGACGGAAGAACATGCTACGGTTTTGTCATTCAAAGGAAAATACCTCATCACAAGTTTGAAATCAGGATTGGTAATCATCAACCAGCACAGGGCGCATGCCCGTATATTGTACGACGGATATATGCAACAAATCGGTCAAAAACGGGGCGTTTCACAAGGACTTCTATTTCCTGAAATCATTTCGTTTACGCCGCGCGAAGCAACTGTTTTACCTTTTCTATTGGATGATTTGGCTTATATAGGCTTCGACTTATCCGATCTGGGCAACAATGCGTATTCGATCAATGGAATCCCTGCAAATTTGGAAAACGCCGATATTATTGAAACCTTGCAGGATATGACTGATAAAGTTATGGAAACAGGATGTGAAATCAAAGAAGAAATATCGGAATCATTGGCGCTGACTTTGGCAAAAAAAGCCGCCATTCCATACGGAAAGATTTTATCGGAAGAAGAAGCCGTGAGTTTGATTGCCAAACTTTTTGCATCCTCCGGTCCTGATTATACGCCCGACGGAAAATGTATCCTTTCGGTTATCAGCGAAGAAGAATTGGAAAAACGGTTCAGGTAGTCGTTACTGATCGTCGCCCCTCGAAAGAGGTATTATTATCCACGCAAACCGTATCCAAAAACAGCAAATTCATCGGCAATTTCATACGAAAATAGGAAATATAAATAAAATTATGTATCTTTGCACTAATATTCCTTAGATTTCAGGAGTTTAAAAAAGGAAAGAGAGCGCCATTGGTTTGATTATTTTATTACAATTAGTCGGTTATAAATGAAACTTACGTATTTTTCTTTTTATTTAGCAGCATCGGTTTTTATTATCTCATTTTTATTTTCATCTTGCGCGTCGAGGCGTAATGTTGTGTATTTTCAGGAATCGGATATGAATCCGCCGCCTGAGTACAGGCAAGATGACGTGAACAACAAGGTCAGGATTATGCCAAACGATAATCTTTTCATTAAAGTATCAGCTTCCGTCAATCCCGGAGCTGTAGAGATTTTTAATATGATTCCTAATCAATCGGGAAATTTTTCGGCGAGTAATTTGGATTTATTAGGATATTTGGTTGATTCAAACGGAAATATAAACCTACCTACCGTTGGCGAAATTCATGTCGCCGGTCTTACGAAAGAGGAAGCTATTCAATTGCTTCAAAAAGAAATTTCAACAAAATATGTAAAAGATGCGATAGTCAATATCCGTATTTTAAATTATAAAATTACCGTATTGGGCGAAGTAAACCGTCCGGGAGTATATACCGTGGCGGATGAAAGAATTTCTATTCCGCAAGCGTTGGCTTTAGCCGGAGATCTTACTATTTACGGACAACGGCACGATGTGCAACTGACGCGAATCGAAAACGGAGAAAAGAAAACGTATTATTTTGACTTAACTTCTCCTGATATCTTTTCTTCCCCTAATTACTACTTGCTTCAAAACGACGTTCTTTATGTTGCTCCTAACGGGACAAGAGTGAGAAGTTCTACTTTTAATCAGAATATACCGCTCACCATTTCAATAGTTACTGCAATACTGACAATTGCCTCTTTTTTTATACGATATAAATAATTTACAGCAGAATTATGGTAGCAAACAATTTTCAGCCGGAAAATACGGAACAATACGAAGAGATTTCCATCGTTGAGATTTTTTTTCATTATCTGCGATTCTGGAAATATTTTATAGTGTCTATTCTAATTTGTTTAGGAATAAGTTATATTTGCCTTTTATATATTACGCCGGAATACAGGGTTTTTTCAAAAGCGCTAATCAACGACGACAAGAAAGGTCAAACGATGGATATGACGTCGGCGTTTAACGATATTGGAGTCGTGCAACCTAAGAGTAACGTAGACAATGAAATAATAATATTAGGCTCTCAAACGCTGATGAAAAGCGTAGTGGATAGCCTCCGGCTTAATTTCAGTTATTTCAAAAACGGGAAAATGAAAAAAAGGGAAATATATAAAGAAACACCGGTTTTTGTTTCTACTCCAAAAATAATGGCTTCCGGTTCATTTACAGTAGATTTGGAAAGTGAAAATGTATTATCTATCCATTCCGGTAGAGAAAATTTTGACCAAAAAGTGAAAATGGGCGATGAGTTAAATTCGCCCTGGGGAATATTAAAATTCACTCCCAATCTTTTTGGCACGGAATCGTATCCGGTTGAAATATCAGTCCAGTCGGGCTATCTTCCGAGAGTGGATATCACTCCGGTCAGCAAAACATCGAGCGTAGTAGAATTATCACTCAAAATCGCTTCGCCAAAAAAAGGTCAGGATATCATTAATTCCTTGGTTACCATATATAATAAAAATGCGATTGAAGATAAAAATTATGTTGCGTTTAGTACAATTGACTTCATAAATAACCGGTTAAGTTCGGTTTCCAAAGAATTGCAGACAGCCGAAGAAGATGTTGAAAATTATCAGAAAGCCAAAGGAATTACCGATTTGCCGGCACAAGGACAATTATTGCTTTCTTCTTCCAGTGATTATAGTAAACAAAAAATGGATGCGGTACTTCAATTGGATCTTCTTAAAAGCCTTCAGGATTATCTGATGAACCCTGCGAATCAGGATAAAGGCCTCCCTTCCAATGTCGGAATAACCGATCCGACTGTTATCTCACTGATACAAAAGTATAACGAACAAATCCTTGAAAAGAAAGATGCGACAGGAGGGATGATGAAAGATCATCCGATGCTCATTCAATATAATAATCAGGTGGCTTTAATACGGGCTGATTTGCTTCGAGGAGTTGATATTTCGGAAAACAGCGTGCAAGAGACTATCAAGCAATTAGACCGGCAGGATAACATGAATATGGGTTTAGCCCGTGAGTTGACTACCCAAGAACGTGAATTCAGGGATTTGCTCCGGAAATCGACATTGAAAGAAACCTTGTTTACCTATCTGTTGCAAAAACGGGAAGATACGGAGTTATCATTAGTGAAGGCAACTCCCAATGCCAGAGTAATCGATCCCGCTTCTGTCAACCCTGTTCCCGTTCAGCCAAAAAAAATGATTATTCTGTTAGTAGCTTTCATTGCAGGAATTGTCATTCCGGTTATCATCATTTATATTCGCGACTTATTCGATAACAAAGTTCATACGAAAGACGACGTAACACGAGTAATATCAGCTCCGTTTCTTGGCATTATTCCCGTATCGAAAAGCAACGATCCTTTTCCGGTATTGAAAGTACGTTCATCCATATCGGAAAGATTCCGGAACATCATTTCCAATCTGGAATTTATCGTAGGAAACGAACGGAGAAAAGTAATATCAGTTACTTCATTTACCAGTGGAGATGGCAAAAGTTTCTTTTCTCGAAACTTAGCTTTGTCTTTAGCTACTTTGGGAAAAAAGACATTATTGATAGACTTGGATTTGCGAAAATCCATATTGGCAAAAACATTGGGTATGACAAACACCGAAAAGGGAAGCGCCATGTTTCTATCGGACCCGAAAATTCATCTCAGTGAAATTATTGATACATCCCATACATTTCATAAGAATTTGGATATAATTCCCGTGTATATTTTCCCTCCGAATCCCGCCGAGTTATTATCTTCCAACCGGCTGGAACAATTATTTCATGCCATTGGCAGAGACTATGAATACGTTATTGTAGATACAGCCCCGGCAGGTTTAGTCGCAGATGTTTACAATATCAATGCTTATTCATTGACTACGATTTTTCTGTTGCGCTCGGATTCTTCTTTGAAAAAAATTTTGCCGGAAATTCAAGAATTGTATAGAGAGAAGCGGTTGAATAATTTAAGTGTTGTGTTAAATGCCGTAACCGATGAAAATATTTATGGGTACGGGTATGGATATGGCAGCTACAAACACGACTATTACACGGACGAAAAATAACAGTTAAAGTTTTGTCTCTGCCATGAATTGGTATGCCGCAAAAGTGAAATGTCAAACGGAGCGAAAAGCAAAACAATGGTTAGATGAGCATGTCATTGAAAACTTTGTTCCTTTCCATACCGTAATGCTCGAACGAAACGGCGCAAAGATAAAAAGAGAAAAGCCGATAATTCCCGGATTGTTGTTTATACGAACCGATTATCTTATCGCTCGCACTTTGGCGGCAGATTCGAAAATAAAGATAGCTTTTTTACGGAACTTAGATAATCGTCAATTACTTGTTATTCCCGACAAACAAATGAAGGATTTTATGTTCTTGCTCGATTTTTCCGAATCAACGATACGGATTGTAAACGGAAATTTGAGGCGGGGCGATCGAGTTAGAGTTATCAAAGGCGATTTTGCCGGAATAGAAGGAGAATTGGTGCGAATCAAAGGGCATAAACGGGTAGTGGTGCGCTTGGAAGGGCTATTTTCTTTAGCAACTGCTTATATTCCTGGCGCTTATTTGGAAAAAATCGAATAACAAAGAAACAACCGGAAAATCATTTTATTTCCGCAGCTTCACATAATCGACCCAATGATTTTCACCTTTGTGAAGAATTAAGTGCGCCCGCTCCCGCGTCGGTAAAATATTTTTATGCAAATTTTTGCTGTTTATTTCTTTCCAAACGCTCAGCGCCATCGCTTTAGCTTCCTCTTCAGATAGTTTTGAGACAGGATAAAAATAAGACTTCGGATCGTTAAAAGCTGTTTCCCTGAATTTCATAAAACGGTTCAAAAACCAATCTTCGAGATAATTCTCTTCAGCATCCACATAAATAGAAAAATCGAGAAAATCTGAAACGAAAACTTCCGGCTTGTTCCGCTGCGGATAATCCATCCGGTTTTGCAAAACGTTTAAGCCCTCAAGAATAAGTATATCCGGTTGCGGACTGATTACGATTTGTTCATCTTGTAGAATATCATAGCTCAAATGAGAATATTTCGGCGCTTTAACTTCCGTTTTGCCCGATTTGATATCGCTGACAAACCGCAGTAACCGATGAATATCGTACGATTCCGGAAATCCTTTTTTAGACATCAAATTTCTTTCTTCAAGAACGACATTCGGATAAAGAAAGCCGTCCGTAGTGATCAGCGCTATTTGGTTATTTTCTTTCCAACGGCTTAACAATGCCTGCAACACGCGCGCCGATGTACTTTTACCTACCGAAACGCTACCGGCAATCCCAACAATAAAAGGAATCTTCTGAAGTTTTTCATTCAAAAAATTCATCATGACCGCTTGTCTGCTCTTGGTCGAATTGACATAATAATTCAATAATCGGGATAAAGGCAGATAAATATCGCGAACTTCATCGATCGATAATTCTTCATTAATACCTTTTAGTTGCTGTATTTCACCTTCCGTTAAAGTCATCGGTTCCGACTTGCGAAGTTCTGCCCATTTGTTCCTGTCAAACAAAAGATAAGGACCGGTAGCGGCTATTTGCATTTTTTACAATTCATTAAATATCCGCGCAAAGGTAAAAAAAATTTCCGGCATTTTATTTGCTCAACCCGAAAAAATAGACTACCTTTGCAGCCTAAATTCTTAAAGGGTCATTCAAGCGAAAGAATTTTGCATCTTTCCACCCCCGGTAATAACCTGTAAATTAAAACAGATGTACGTAATTGTAGAAATTCAAGGTCAGCAATTCAAAGTTGAAAAAGACCAAAAGTTATTTGTTCATCGCCTTGAAGGCGAAGAAGGCGCTCAAGTGGAATTTGAAAAAGTTCTTTTAGTTGATAATGACGGCACGGTGACAGTAGGCGCTCCGGTTATTGAAGGAGCTAAAGTGGCAGCCGAAATCATTAACCCTTTGGTTAAAGGAGATAAAGTGTTGGTGTTCCATAAAAAACGGAGAAAAGGTTCCCGTAAATTAAACGGTCATCGTCAACAATTTTCTCAAATTCAGATTAAAGACATTCAAGTATAATTCGTAAAAATCGTAGAAAATGGCACATAAAAAAGGAGTCGGAAGTTCAAAGAACGGACGTGAATCGCACAGTAAACGATTAGGCGTAAAGATTTTTGGAGGCGAAATTTGCAAAGCGGGCAATATTATCATTCGTCAGAGAGGCACTCAGCATCACCCGGGCATGAATGTAGGTATCGGTTGCGACCATACCTTATATGCGCTCATCGACGGTCGGGTAACATTTAGAAAGAGAAGAGACGATCGCTCGTATGTTTCTGTCGAACCGTTGGTTGCGGCAGAGGCTTAAATCTTCTAAAAGGGGAAAAAAACGGGTAAACAAGCCAATTAGTGGTTGTTTACCCGTTTTTTTATTATCTATTATTTTATGATTTTTAGTAAAAAATCTTCAAAATTATCCCTGTGAATAACCGTAAATTTAGAATTTTGATACGTTTCGGCAAACTGTTTCGGAAATTTCACCTTTGCTTCGGCGTTCCACTTAAATTCATACGCAGCGAGTTGTCCGTCAGCCTCTTCTAAATAGTCTATTTCTTTTTGATCCATTGTTCGCCAAAACCAGATATTTGCCCACAAAGCATTGTAATTCAGATATTTTATTCTCTCTGAAATTATAAAGTTTTCCCATAAAGCTCCTATATCCGTGCGCATTTCCACTTGCCTGAAATCAGCAATCAATGCATTGCGTAAACCATTATCATAGAAATAGATTTTACGCGTATTCTTCAACTCGCTGCGTAAATTTCGGCTGTACGGTTTCAAGCGGAAAATAATATATGCCTGTTCAAGTATTATTATGTATTTTTCTACTGTTTTACCGTCTATGCCGCAAAGTTGCGCAAGCTCGCTGTATGATACCTGACTGCCAACCTGATAGGCTAATGCCTGTAACAATTTAATGAGTTTGTCTGTTTTCTGAATATTGTCGAATTTCAAAATGTCTTTGTATAAAACACTATCCGAAAGTTGCTGCAAAAGTTCTTTTTCTTCTCCCTGATTATTCACAATATCAGGATAATAACCATACACGAGGCGATGATTGAGCATCATTTTTTCTTGCAGCAAACCGTGATGATTCACCATTTCGGCAAACGAAAGCGGAAACATTTGATATTGCCACTTTCTCCCTGTAAGCGGCTCATTGATTTTATTTGCCAACTCAAACGACGAACTGCCGGTTGCCACTAATTGAATTTCCGGTAAACTATCAGTTATCAATTTAAGTTTCAATCCAATATCATCAATACGCTGCGCTTCGTCAATCACAATTGTGTTATGTTTTCCAATCAATGCCTTCAAACGCACTGCCGATATGTTGACAAACAAATTGCGTACTTCAAGTTCGTCGCCGTTTAGCCACAAAACATTCTCTGAAAAAATTCGTTTGAGCAATGTCGTTTTGCCGACTTGACGGGCTCCCATTATGATAATAGCCTTTCCCGTACCGATTTTTTTTCTAATCCGGTTTTCGATTAATCGTTCTATCATTACAATTTTTTTTGCAAAGATAATAAATTCCGAAAATATTCCTTTTTTTACGGAATGAAATCCTGAAAATAGTGATTTTTTTTGATTGTTATGCTTTTTACGCCGCCCTGAAATTTTACATTCAATTTACCGTTATTGTCGGTCCCGATACATGTCCTATTTTCTTTACAGCGGTTGTAATAAGCAGCAAAAATGAGAAGACACTATATCAAATATTGCCCGTTTCATTGTTTATCGCCCGAAAACCATTATATTTGCATTCAACAAGCGTAGAGATACTTCATGGAAATAAATGTCATTGAAATAATCGAAAATCTGCGGGGGAAAATAATCGAAGTCATTACGGAGGAAGCCGGCAAACTTCACGTAGATGCTTATGTCGTCGGCGGGTATGTTCGTGATATTTTCCTGAATCGCCCTTCGAAAGATATCGACGTCGTTTGTGTCGGAAGCGGAATCCAATTAGCTGAGGCTGTTGCCGGAAGCTTAGGGAAAAAAGCCTCTGTAGCCGTTTTCAAGACTTTTGGAACAGCGCAGGTGAAATTCCAGGACAGGTCTATCGAATTTGTCGGCGCAAGGAAAGAATCCTATAACCGCCAATCCCGAAAACCTGTCGTGGAAGACGCTACGCTGGAGGAAGACCTGAACCGCCGCGATTTCACCATGAATGCAATGGCAATCCGTATTAACAAGGAAGGCTTCGGCAATTTAACCGATCCGTTCAACGGCTTGGACGATTTGGAGAATTTGCGGATACGCACCCCGTTGGATCCCGACATCACTTTTAGCGACGATCCGTTGCGAATGATGCGCGCCGTTCGCTTTGCCTCCCAATTGGGTTTTTTCATTGTTCCGGAAACTTTTGAAGCAATCGAGCGAAACAAAAACCGCTTGGAAATTGTGTCGCAGGAACGAATCATCGACGAATTGAATAAAATCATCCTTTCGCCTTGTCCTTCAGTCGGATTTGAATTGCTGGAACAAACGGGATTGCTGGAGATTATCCTGCCCGAATTGACGGCATTGAAAGGAGTTGAAACCAAAGAAGGCGTCGGACACAAAGACAATTTCAGCCATACGCTCAAGGTGTTGGATAATTTAGCCAAGACCAGCGATAATCTTTGGCTGCGCTGGGCGGCGCTGTTTCACGATATCGGCAAGCCGAAAAGCAAACGCTTCGACCCGAAATTGGGTTGGACTTTCCATTCGCATGAATTTATAGGAATGAAAATGCTGAAAGATATTTTCATCCGCCTCAAACTCCCTTTGAATGATAAATTGAAATATGTTGAAAAATTGGTTTTACTGCATTTGCGTCCGATCGTTTTGTCGGAAGATGAAGTAACCGATTCGGCAGTGCGACGACTGTTGTTTGAAGCCGGCGACGATATCGACGATTTAATGCTGCTTTGCGAAGCGGACATAACTTCTAAAAATCAGGAAAAAGTCAGGCAATTCCTGCAAAATTTCCAATTAGTGCGCTGCAAGCTGAAAGAGATTGAAGCCAAAGACCGTATCCGCAATTTTCAACCGCCTGTCGATGGATTGCAAATCATGGAACTCTTTCATCTTCCTCCCGGAAAGGATGTCGGCGAATTGAAAGCGGCAATCAAAGACGCTATCCTCGACGGAATAATCCCCAATGAATACGATGCAGCATATAATTACCTCCTAAAGATTGCGCAGGAAAAAGGCCGCTGCTGAATCGCCGTCTTATTAAAACCGTGTAATTATTTTAAAAATTGTGTTACCTTTGTGGAAAAAATTTAGTTATTTTATATGGGAACTTTAATTATTTTGAGTATAGTAGGAATTCCATGTGTGGCATTTTTAATTTATTGTCTTACGCCTAAAGGGAAAGAGTGGCTGCGAACCAATCATTTGATTTGGCGGAGAGGCACATTCTAATAATTCCCAAATATGCAAGATATAAAACGTTGCAGATTGAGTAATTACGTGAAACAGTTTTTGTTGTTTCTTCTCCTGTCAGCTACTTTTTCTCCGGTAAAATCCCAAACAAACGATAGTCTTCAGTTTAGTTTGCTGACGGTTGCGCCTCGTTCAAAAGCCGTTTGGACTATCTTTGGACATACGGCTTTGCGCGTTTCCGACCCGACACGGAATATTGATGCGGTTCTCAATTGGGGTACGTTTGATCCAGGAATACCGAATTTCATTTTCAGGTTTATAGAAGGCAAAACGGATTATTTCCTCAGCGATCCTCCACTTCAATACTTTATGCCGGAGTATGTTTACAACAGAGTTACGATGTTTGAGCAAAAACTGAATATACCGGAAAGCGAAAAAGATTCTTTATTTAAATCATTACAAACCAATCTTTTGCCTGAAAATGTCGATTACCGTTATAATTTTGTTTTTGATAACTGCACTACCCGTCCCCGCGATATTATTGAAAAATTTTGCGGAGGAACGCTGATTTATCCTGAACAAACGCAACCGGTTACTTTTCGCCAACTGTTTCATCAATATACCCGTCCATATCCTTGGACGGAGTTTGGCATCGACTGTATTATCGGCAGCGGCGCCGATTCCTTGATTACGTATCGTAACGAACTGTTTTTGCCTGAAAGACTGATGGATGCGTTGAATCACTCGGTAGTGAAACGCCCGGATGGCAGCGAACAGCCGGTAGTTCTTACATCTGCCACAATTCTTCAATCTCCTGACGAACAACCGGAAAAGGTAGGGCTTTGGGATCATCCTTTTGGAGTAGGCATTGCCGTTTTTATTCTTTACTTGCTCATGGCTGTTGCCGGATATATCAAAAAATACCGCTTTCGCTTGCCGTTTGCCCTCCTGTTTTTTGTTGCGGGAGCCGGCGGCTGCATCGTTGCCATGCTTAATTTCTTCTCGCTTCATCCGTGTGTTCAGCAGAATTGGAACATACTTTGGCTTCATCCGCTGCACTTTATTGCAGTCGTTGGTTTCTTTTTCCGTAAATCTTATCGCTGGATTCGTTGGTATCATGCCGTAAATTTTGTACTTTTGTCAAGTTTTTTGCTGGGATGGCATTGGATTCCGCAAGAACTGAACAGA
>Ga0123357_10001079_pt1 | contig 28149 bp, 20 predicted proteins | sample TergutEmb28metaG_FD_89873 | JGI IMG/M metagenome (GOLD analysis project Ga0123357, IMG submission 89873) | Embiratermes neotenicus P4 segment gut microbial communities from Petit-Saut dam, French Guiana - Emb289 P4 | ecosystem: Host-associated > Arthropoda: Insects > Digestive system > Gut ...
AATGATAATTTACAGGTTGATTAAATAGGATAAATTGCCGTATTACTTAAAATTATCGTTATTTATTGTAATTTTTCCAATAAAAAAAGCGGTTTTATTACCACTTACTTTTGTCAGTCAACATTAAGGTAGTCCCCGGAAATTTTTTTCTGGGGGTTATGTAGATTTTGAATATAAAATCACTGTATAAACTTTTTTAGAAAAATAAAAGTCATGTGGATAATATAATAAGATTTTTATGTACCATTTTCCGGGGAGATAATTCTTCCCGGAAAAATGGTATAAACCCCGAACTATTATAAAAATATATAAAGCCCACATAAACGGGCAGAAGGAGATTATATGATCGAAGTTGTGAAAAGAACATCGGGTCATTACTGTAAAACGAAATCGTCGGAGAATCCTACACATATCATTTTTGATATCGACGAATGCAAGGAATATTATGATAATATCTTGAAAGATAAACAAACCTCATTCGACGAACAAATCGGCGAAGCTCTGAATGAAGCATGGAAATATAAGAAGATGGCTGAAAAGTATCAGAACCTGAATAAAAATCTCATAAGAATTGCCGTGGAAAGATCTAACGCTCAAAGAGGTATGATTCCTAAAAAGCAGTATAACGGGTATATCTTCTTGTATATCGAACAATACGAATACAAATTCAACGGAACCGCGGAAGTTTTCCCATGCTTCAGAGTAAATATGCAGACACCCTACCGGATGACGTTTGATTTGTCATCTGTGAAAACCATGGTTCATATGGATTTACTCAAAATCAAAGACGATATCGGGGTACAGTTAATGTATGACGATTTGCAGGACTATATAAAAACAAAGGATATAGATATTACGGTATTTTGGGAAAATGCCGATAATTTTATTTTTAAGTTAAGGTACAAACTCAACGGGCAGAAAGGTTTTTGGGAGATAGAGTTTTTGGCGCGCCACATGGTTACGGTACCTCTGGGAATGATACCGAAAAACAATCACCGCCCAAAATCGACGCCGAAAAAGCAAAATTAATTTCTGAATTGGGGTATAAGCGAAGATATATTTTTAATCTATTTATTTCTATTATTTTCTATCGAATAAATTAAGCACTTCATTTTTTTGCCGTCGTATGACTTTATAAATTCGCCTTCGACTTTCATTTTCGTTCCGCAACCGCAATTGAACGCGCGTTTTCGGAGCGTATATTTTGACTCTTCTGAACGAAGTTCAATATGTATATTACACGGTTACTGTATAATCGAAATTATTAATCATAAATTTTCAGCACGAAATTATAATTATTACTCATAAATCAACCGTAAAAATCTATATATTGCGCCTGACGAGTTAAAATTATGATTAATAATTTAAAATTTTATTATGCGTAACAATTTCAAATGCACAGTTACAATTTGAACTGCGAGTAGTATATCGGTATAACGGCTGAAATTAAAAAGGTTAAAATCCAGATAAAAAACTGCAAAATAGCGGGAACATGGGACTCGCACCTATCAAAAATCCTTAAATAAATTTTATTAAAATGCTCATAAGATTATATATCTTATGGGCATTTTTCTATTATTTAAAATTTAAATTTCAAGGAGAATTATTTATGAAAATTTACGGATATTGCCGGGTTTCCAGTTCCGATCAGAACGAAGACAGGCAGCTTGTTGCCATGAATGATTTGAGAATATCAAACGAAAATATTTTTACGGATAAACAGTCGGGCAAGGATTTCCAACGCCCCGCCTATACCAATCTACTTCAAAAACTTGATATAGGAGATTTACTGTATATCAAGAGCATTGACCGGCTTGGACGCAATTACGAGGAAATACAAAATCAATGGCGGATACTGACGAAAGAAAAAGGCGTAGATATTGCCGTGATTGATATGCCTCTTCTGGATACTCGTCTAAACAAAGATTTGATGGGAACATTTATAGCCGACATAGTTTTACAAATTCTTTCGTTTGTCGCCCAAAATGAGCGCGAAATTATACGTAAGCGTCAGGCGGAAGGTATTGCCGCCGCAAGACTGCGCGGCGTTCATTTCGGGAAACCGGTGTATGAAATCCCGCAAAATTTCGGTAAACTCGTGGATTTATGGGAGAAAAAGCGAATAAGTCTTGATGATTTACTATCAAAACTCGGCGGCATGAAAGAAGCGACGTTTTATAGGAGACTACGGGAATACCGCATCGTAAGGGCAAAAAAATGATATGCTGCTATCAAAAGGTGTACTTTTTGATAGCTTGTTTTTTATCTGCTATTTAAATATTTTACTAAAACAAAAGAATAAAATCAAGTGTTTTTCGACAAAACATTTTTAAATTTTGCAAATTTTTTATACTTTATAAACAAATCTCGAATATTCGATTGTTTTTACATACAAATATCAAAAAGTACGCGTTGTGATAGCCTTGTAAATTGTCCCCCGAAAAGTAGACAGAAAGAGAATTTTAAGCATTTGGGAATGAAACATTTCAAAGAGAGGCACCCTAATATGCGGACATAAATGTTGTTGAACCCGTTGAACGAACACAGAAAAGCTATGATTGGAAAAGACAGTTTTTTATGTATAATTATTATTTTTACTGTGAAATACGGTAAATAAGCAGAGAATTTTATGCTAAATTATAATTGCCGGTAAATTCATTTCTTTGCCAGTCGATATAGAAGTAATATAAATAAATTTTTAAATTCAAGATTTTGAATAATTTAATATAACGATTATTGTTTAAGAATAGTTCTGAATAGGCAGGAATCGCTTATAAATTAACAAGGGGAGGCAATTTTTATAATGGAGAAAAACGAATGCACAAGGATTATTTCAGGTTATTCCGTAATAGCTTTACAAAAACTCGGTCATTCCGAAAAAAATATTAGAGATTTTTTGACGGAATTATATGAATTAATAAAAATCAAAACTGACGACGATGCTGTAAAAGCAATAGATACCATAGAAAAAATTTCGGATAACAATACAATACAGGTTATTTTTGAAGATATTATAATTCCGGTAAAGTATAATATGGTAAGCATAAACGATTTGTTCGAAAAGTATAATTTCATGGGAAAAGAATATCATTATATCGGTAAAAGGGCATGTAATGCGCTGAGAAAAGAAGGAATCATTTATATAAAAGATTTATATGGGAAATCTAAAAAAGATATAATGTATCTCCATTCTATAGGAGAAATATCATATAATTTCTTTGTTAATGCGTTATATAATATTTTTTTGTTAAAAATTATATAATTTAATCTTTTTCGTTGCAAATTTTGTATAAATATGATATAATGTGAAAGTATTACCGATTAAACCATTGAAAATGGAATATTTGTTTGATAATTTCACGCGAGGTATAATTATGTTTAAAATAGCAATATGCGACGATGATAAAAAAATATGTGAAAATTTAAACAAAGTCTTAAAACAAATAGAAAAAATAAATGATTACAAATTCAATATATCGATTTTTAATTCCGGGAATGCTTTTTATAAGTCCTTTATTGAAAATGATTATAATTTTGACATGGTATTTCTTGATATAGAATTATCGGAAGAAAATAACGGAGTATATATAGGAGATGTAATAAAAAATAAATTTTTTAAAGAGACTAAGTTGATATATTTTTCAAGCCATACTAAATATGCCATGGAATTATTCAAAACGCATCCATATGATTTTATAACGAAGCCTATTGATTTTAAAACGGTAGAAAACGTAGTTATTTCGATAATAAACTTAATCAATAAACAAAATAAACCTTTTACATATAAAATTAAAAATGATGTGCATGAAATGGATTTATATAAAATCTTGTATTTCACCAGCCGCGGAAGGAAAGTGGAGATAGTAACATTTAAAAATAACGGCGAAGATACGCTATTTTACGGGAAATTGTCTGATATTGGAAAAGAATTGGAGAAATCGGATTTTTTCTTTATACATAAATCTTATTTGGTAAATTATCATAATGTGGCGAAGTTTGAATATAAAAAAGTTACAATGACAAACGGAAAAGAATTAGATATAACGCAAACATATGGAAAAAAGGTTTACGATATGCGTATGAAAAAGATAGGGGAAAAATAGGATGCAATATTCAGTTTTTTATAATATTATATATTTATCATGTAATGGTCTATCAATTTACGCCAGATACAAGTCCATGAATATATTTTTTGACAAAAGTATAAACGCAAAAAAAATACAAATTTGCCTGTTTATGGGTTATTGGATAATAAACAGTGGATTATATTTAATTTTTAATAATCCGATTATAAATTTATTAAATAATATAATTCTGTTCTTTTTATTAACTTTCAACTACATATCTTCTATTTACAAGAGGATACTCGCAACAGTAGCTGTTTATATTATCAGCATGGCTACAGAAAGTATTATATACTATATTATCAGTCTGTTTATAACAGAACAAAATAATATAAATATACTGGGAAATATTATTTCAAGAATATTATTTTATTTTATAATAATATTATTAACCAACTTAAAAGATATAAAAATGATAAACAATAAAATATCTTTTTCATATATTGCTATTTTAGTTACAATTTTTATATGCAGTATATATGTTTCTATTGCATTAGCTTATGATAAATTAAGAAATAATGATATTAGCATCGCTTTAGGTATCGCCGGTTTATTAATTATAAATATATTTACTGTTTATATATATGATATTTTGAATAAAAATTATAAAAAGGAACTGGAGCATAAGTTAATAGAAAGACAAAATGATTTTTATATGAAACAATTAGAAATTATGCAACAATCGTTAACAAATATAGAGTCCATGAAACATGATATGAAAAATCATATGATATCTATAAATTCAATATCAGATGACGGCGTAAAAGTAAGAGAATATATAAATAAATTTTTTAAATTAAGTAAAGTTTCTGAAGAATATTCAAAAAGCGGTAATGTAATTGTTGACAGTATTTTGAATTATAAATTATATGAAGCGATGAAAAAAGAAATCGAAGTTGAACTTAAAATAAAAATTCCCCCGCAATTAAATATACTGCCATTTGATATAAGCGTAATATTGGGAAATATCTTAGATAATGCAATAGAAGCCGCTTCAAAATTAAAAGATAATAAAAAAATAACAATAGATATATATGTTGAAAAAAGTTCTTTGTATATACATATTATAAATACTTTCGGCGGCAATATAATTATAGAAGATAAAAAATATAAAACCACACATTCAGATAAAAATAATCACGGATTCGGTTTATTAAATGTTAATAGTGTTTTAGAAAAATATCACGGCGGCATAAATATAACCAATACAGAAACTTTATTTTCAGTAAAAATAATATTAGACAATGCTGTATAAAAAATTTTTATTATATGGCATTGTATTTTTTATATAATTTAAAAAGTAGAAGTATGAAATTACCTTATAAAAATGTATTAAATTCAATTTCATGACATCAAAAACACGAGTTATTACAAATTTGTACATAGCAATAATTTTTTGTGATATAATATAAATTAAACAAGAAAATTGTCGAAAATTGTATTTATTTAGGAGGATTTAACGTGAAAAATAAAATTTTAAGTAAAATCAGTTATATTACTGCTTGTTTAGCATTGGTGGCAACAGTTTTAACCGTTAATGCGACATGTGATTTTTTAATTCATCAGCCTAAATTACCTGAGAATGCAAAAAAATTGCGTAAGTTTTAATGACAGTGAAAGTATTTGAGCGGATAGCAGGTAATTTAGTTTCAAACGGCACAATCAGTGCTGAAGATAAAGAAATATATGAGTATGGATTAAAACGTATAGCAACTACAATTCTAAACGCAGTAACGACTCTTATAATAGGCTTTATTTTCTGTATGATTTGGCAGAGTATCTTGTTCATGGTATCATATGTTCCGCTTAGGTCATATGTGGGGGGATATCATGCAAGGACTCCCTTGAGATGCTATATATTTTCGATAATTTTAACAGTATGCGTACTACTGAGTATAAAGTATATCCCACATAACAATATATTGTTTTATGCGTTGACTATTATTTCAGGAGCGGTGGTTTTCGTATTTGCTCCAATAGGCGATGAAAACAAACCGCTTGATGAAACAGAAATAAAAGTGTTCAAAAAACGTACAAAAATTATATTGTTTACGGAAATAGTATTGATTATATTATTTTTAATTTTAAAATTAAATTTTATATCGACTTGTTTGATTATTTCTTTGGTATGTGCAAGCTTTATGCTTATATTGTCTGTTTTAAAGTCGGTTATAATTAAAAGCAAGAATAGAAATATCAAAATAATTTAAGAATATTAATTTTTATAAAAATTTAGCTATAAATAACAATAACAAATGTCAAAGATAACAAATGTATGAATATGATCAATATATCGCAGTTATATTTATAATATATATCGCTGACATAGTTAATAATATCTTGTTTTGGCATTCTCTTGATTAATTAATGAGAGAATGCCATGCGAGAACTTTAGCAAGACTCTACTTTTTTACATTAAATGAAAAAGAATTTATTTCATATTTGGTTAAAATAAAAAATAGGAAAATCAAAGAACAAGATAAAGTAAAGGAAATGAAGTAATTAAAGAGAATGTACTTTTTAAGTCAGCCCGAATGTTAGATTTTATGGCATTCATATTGCTAACGATGCAATAAGTTGATAAAGTATGAAAAAATAAACTTTAATTTTTCTTGAAAATTTATTTGATATTTATTTTTTATTTTAGCCCGTTTTTATGTTATGAAATATTTGTGTTAAAAAAAATCAACGTAAAAAACGAATTAATGGTACGTAAAGATCAAGATAAAATCGAAGATAATTAATTTAGGACCCAAATTGGGATTGAATTATAATTACAGATGAAAATAAAATAATAATAATTTAAAAGCACTTATCGGAATCTCAGTTACTGCGCGTTGGGATTGGATTCGGATCGGGATTATAAGACATTTATTGTTATGCGAATTTAGTGGCACTCGATACGGTCGTAAAACCGTACATAGCGAGATGGCAACGCGCTATCAAAAAATGCTTATGGAACCGATTTTATTATTGTAGGCTGTTGGTATGAAAAATTGGTATGTCATAACTTCATTGTCAAGAAAAGAAAAGTCTATGATTGAATATATAAAAACATATAATGCGGAAAAGTCTATAGATGATATTATGCCGTTCGTTCCGACAAAAGAAACTATCTATAAGACAAGTGCATTCGTTAAAGAAGAGACTTCGCCCATATTTCAGGGGTATATTTTTATGGAAACATCGAGAAATTGCCGTGATTTTCTAAATTATATGCAGGGATTAAGACGAACATATAGTAACCCTATGAGAGTTTTAAGTTACGGTGATTCAGATGAACTTGCGATAAGGAGAGAGGAGCAAGTTGATTTGATGATGCTGATGGATTCAGAGAAGTGCATAAAAATATCACGCGGTTATAAAGTAGACGGCAAAGTTACAATAATAAACGGCGCGTTGAAAGGTCATGAAGGAGAAATTAAGGAAATAGACATATATAGAATGCGGGCTTGGATCGAAATCAAAATGCATGAGAGACCGACGCTTATCAAAGTTGGGTTAGAGCTTTTAAATAACCCACATGGAGAAAGATTTTAATGACGTTTTACATCATATTATGTAGAGAGTCTGAAATTTAAAATTTTTAATAAATTTAAAAACGTTTCGTCGCGTTGGAATGAAGCAAGGTTCATAGTTTCTATTTGAAATTTAATAAAACGGTAAACAATGATATGGCAATGTGTACTAAAAATACAAGGATTATTTATGTATAATTGTATGTTATTTCTGTTTGGACTGGAAAATAAAACTCTCCTGATTAAAATATTCGAGCATATAACATAAAAATTTATAGATAATATTTCATCGCCTGATTCATCAAAAGAATAAATGTGAAAGCTTGTTTATATTTTTAATTATTATATAACAGATTGCATAAAAACGCAAATTCAAGGAATTTAAAAATATTGTGATATTTTCAATGAGGTAGACATACATGAGTTCTGTTCGAGAAAAATTAAACAACATTCTAGATGAGGGCAGTTTTGAAGAACTTTGGTCTAATATTTATACATATGACTATTTAAAATTTTCAGACTATAACGAAAAATTAGAATTAGCTCGCAAAAGAAGCGGTGAAAATGATTCTGTAATAACCGGAATAGGTATGATTGCAGATTGTAAATGTGTTGTAGCGGCATTTGAGCCTATGTTTATGATGGGAAGTATGGGATTAGTCGCTGGGGAAAAAATTACACGCTCATTTTGTATAGCCTCTAAGAAGAAATTGCCGATTATAATATTTTCGGCTTCTGGCGGAGCTAGGATGCAAGAGGGTATAGTCTCTTTGATGCAAATGGCAAAAACATCGGCGGCTGTATATGAACATACTAAAAAGAAATTACTTTATATCTCTGTTATAAGTGATCCAACACTGGGCGGCGTTACTGCCAGTTTTGCTTCACTCGCAGATATAATAATTGGGGAGCGAGGAGCAAGATTTGGTTTTACAGGAAAACGTATTATAGAGGAAGTCACACATGAGAAATTACCTGATGATTTTCAGACAGTCGAATATGCAAAACATTGCGGAATGGTTGATATTGTGGTGGATAAAACAGAGTTAAAGACCGTATTAAGACGACTTTTATCTGTGCATACAAAAAGAGGTGTTCGTTTTGGAAATAATAGATTTTTTAAAAATAACCCACCATAATGAACGCCCAAATTCAAAATATTATATTGAAAATCTTTTTCCCGATTTTATAGAGTTGAGTGGAGATAGACTATATGGTGACGATCCGTCAGTTGTTGGTGGAATAGCAACTATTGACGGAATACCGATAACAATTATCGGTCAATTAAAAGGTCGAAATACCAAAGAACGCTTAAAGTATAATTTTTCCATGGGCAAACCCGAAGGATATCGGAAGATTCTGAGATTAATGAAGCAGGCTGAAAAATTTAAACGACCAATTATTTGTTTTGTTGATACATTTGGTGCATATCCGGGAAAAGAAGCGGAAGAACGGGGACAGGGAAACGCAATAGCGAACTGCCTAATGGAAAATATGCATTTAAAAACTCCAATTATTAGTGTGTTAATTGGTGACGGAGGTAGCGGTGGAGCATTGGCTGTATGTATTGCAGATATTGTAATTGCTTTGGAATATGCAATGCTGAGTGTGATTTCGCCTAAGGCTTGCGCAAATATTCTGTGGAAAGATTCAACAAGGGAATTAGAAGCAGTAGCACAATTAAAAATACAAGCTATCGATTTATTTCATTTGGGTATTGTAGATAAAATATTATATGAGCCAAAAAATGGAGCCCACACAGAGCCGGACATTATGGCGTATACAATCTATCAATGCTTACAAGAAGAAGTAAAATATTGCATAAAAAGTTCAATCAAAAAATTAATTAAACGAAGAAAGAAAAAATATAACGGTATAGGTCGGCAATTCTTAATTAATGGAAAATGAATGAATTAATTTAATAATTGGCAGGAGTTTCGTAGTAGTTTGAGGGCGAATCTGAGCATTTTGTTATTTGTAGATTTCATTAAGTTAAAGTGGTGGTGTATTCTTCGGTACACCAATTCAATAGAATAAAGCATAAACGATTTCCAATTAAAAAATCCAAACGATATTATGGGATTTTAAAGCATGTATTTTTGAAATCAAGAATATGGTTAAGGAATACTTATTTTTTAACTTGAAGACTTGCAATATCCCAATATTGGGCAAAATTGGAAATCGACTATATAGAATAAAACATCATAGGAGGCATTAATAAAATGGAATTGATAATTGATGAAAAGATTAGGGAGAAATATCCTGATCTGAGGATTGCGGTTGTAGCGGCTGAAAATGTTAATAATGTAGATTATTCTCCCGATTTTAAATCTTTTATCACGGGAATTTTTCGCGAATTCGCCTGCAAATTTGATTCACAAAGTGATTTTGAAAATCACAAGAATATTAGGGCTTGGCGTGATATTTATCGGTCTTTTGGTATAAATCCCAAGAAAAAAAAGCCGACAGCAGAGTCTTTCCTTATTCGTATTATACGCAATAATCATATTTCATGCATCAATCCCGCGGTAGATGCATATCTTTGCGCGGAAACAGCTTATTATTTGCCAATCGGCGGCTATGATTTAACGAAGATTACCGGAAATATAACATTGAAATTAGCAGACGGAACCGAACATTTTTTAGGGGTTGGAGCGGATACAGAGGAAACAGTTATTGATAGTGAGGTTGTCTACGCCGATGAATCTCGCATTTTGACACGTTGTTGGAATTACCGGGACTGTGACTTTAGCAAAATAAACACAGAAACTAAAAAACTTGCATTTTTTTCTGAGGCACCGCTTCTCGTAATAAGTGATGACGAAGTAAAAAATACAATAAACCAAGTTGCTGAAAATCTAAAACGATTTTGTGAAGCAGAATGCAAAGTATTATTTCTCTCTGCATCACAAAACGAACTTGTCTTACTTTAACATATCAGATCTATTTCGAAATTGAAAATATTTTTGTCTTGATGATGTCCCATGCGATGATTGTTTCAAAATTTGAGGTTCGTTATGAATTTTATTAACCCAAACATTAGATTGCAAATTGATAACCTTGTTCGCGATGTTATGAAAAGGTCAAAAATACCAGGTGTATCTATTACTCTAATAAGTGAAAATCATGTTGAATATTTAAATTATGGGGTTGTTGATAAGAGAAACAAAATATCTCCTAAGCCTGAAACTTGTTATGAATTAGGCTCAATAACTAAATCGTTTACGGCGTTAGGGATTCTTTTGTTACAAGATAGAAATATGTTGAGTATAGATGATGATGTGAACAAATTCGTGCCTTGGTTCACCATGAGATACCCTAAAAACAAAGAAAATATTGAAAAAAAGCTGAAAGTGAGACATTTATTATATCATACAAGTGGGTTGCCTTTTAATTCCTTAAAATATATAGTTAAATGCAAAAGTTCAAATGCTTTAGAACTTTTGATGCGACACCTTAATAATATTAAATGTGAATCTTTTCCAGGCGAAAAGTATAATTACGCAACCGTAAATTATGATATTTTAGGATATATTATAGAAGTTGTTACTAATCAATCATATGAACAATTCATGAAGAAACAAATAATAGAACCTTTGGGATTATCTTCAACTTTTTTATTTGCCGATGATGCTCAGTACATGGCACAGGGACATAAACTATTTTATTATAATCCCATTCCATATAACGCTCCCATATTTAGAGGAAATAAACCTGCAGGATATATTATATCAAATTCAATAGATATGGGAATATTGATGCAGATTCATTTGGGATTAATATCCATTGATATACGTTTGGAAAAAATTATTCAGAAATCAATGGAATCTGATTTGCCAGTTACGATCTTTAATAAATACTATTATGCTGCCGGCTGGAATGTACATATAAATAAAAAAAAGATATTCCACTCGGGCAGCACACCAAATTATTCGACCATAATTGTTATGAATAGGCAAAAAAAGATAGGAGTCTGTATATTAGCTAATCTAAATTCAAACGGTGTAGATTTTTTAGGCGAAAGCATAATGAAAATTCTTGAAGGAAAAAAAATTGCTTGTTATAAAAAGTATAGATTAGATGCCCTTGAAAGATTAAATTTTGTGTTTTCTTGTATTTCTTTTCTATCACTTTTTTCTATTATGTTATTGATACTATTTTTTTCACTTGGAATGTTACCATATTCACGGAATATTGCATTGGCGGATTGTTTTTTGACTATCTTTCTTTCGTTAGCAATTTTTTCAGTCTTTCTTATTTTATTACATTCAATAGCACTTAAAAAATTGTCATGGAAACAAATATATGTATGGATTCCTTTCACTATGATAATGGGGTGTTTTATAATTTTTGTTTTAATCACTTTTGTAATGTTCTTAATTATAAATTAATAATCAATATTAATGATTGTAAATATATTAGTATCCAGTTATTATGAACGAGGTATAATATTTGAATAATGCAAATGAAGATAAAAAGATAGCGTTAGCAAAACAGATAATTCAAAACTTGAATAAAGCGATTAAAGAGCATATTATTTTTGATACTGAGCCTAGTAAATTTGATCAATCCGGTTATTTAAACATACGCGAAGGTTATATTGATAAAAAGTCCATAAAACGCGCAATAATTATTCTTCGTGGACTAGGTTGCGAATGGGCAAGGAATACGCAAGGATGTTGTTCTATGTGCGGGCATTTATCTGCCTCGTCTAATGGTAATCCTGTCTCTTTTGATTCTTTGGCAGAGCAGTTTGACCGTGCATTGGAACAATGTGAGTTTAATAATATTTCTATGTTATGCACATATAATGGCGGTTCATTCTTAAATGACAATGAATTTCCGAAAGCATTTAGAGCATATATTTATAAACGAGTTAATGAAAAAAAAATAAAAAGATTTGTTATAGAATCTAGGGTAGAATACATAACAAATGAAAAACTTGATGAAATTGAAGTTTCGTTGCCTGAAACGATTGTTGAAATCGGCGTAGGAATTGAATCAAGCAACGATATTGTGAGAAATGTACTGATTAATAAGAACACGGAAAGAAACCAATACATACACATTGGCAATCTCATAAAAAAAAGGGTGCAAATTAAATTATTGAGTTATGTCTTTCTGAAGCCCCCCTTTTTAACTGAACAAGAAGCCATTAATGATGCAATAGATTCTGTAAGATTTGCGAAAGAGATTGGTTCGGATATTATTTCGTTAGAGGCAGCCAGTATTCAAGAACACACATTACTTGATTATCTTGCACATTCAATTAATTACAAGCCGCCATGGATCTGGTCTGTTTTCGAAGTGATAAATCAAGTATATGATAGCGATAGAATAATTCGTATCGGAGGCTTTGAATTTTACCCTATTCCATTACATTATACATCAAACTCATGCCAATGTGACGAAGAACTGTATCATAGAATTTCTATGTACAATCAGACGAATAACATTGATTACATAAAAAATTTTACTTGTGCAAGTGGTTGTTATAAGTTGTGGAAAAAAGAACTTGAAAATGTTAATAAAGAAGAATTATTAGATCGTATTATCTCATTTAAAAGTCATCTTGAAAAATTTCATTCATAGCACAAAAGTGTAAAATTTTCCATCCAAAATCTAAAATATTTATGACTAATCCAATGACAGCAATCGTGCATATGAATAGATTTGAAAAAGTAAATAGTTTTACGTATAAGTCGTCTTATTCGAGTTTTTATAGCATTTTGACTTTTTATAGACGCTGTTGTCATTCCGTGCTTGACATGGAATCTTATGAATTCTAGGGAGATTTCTTGCTGAGCCCGCAATGACGAGATGGGTCAACTAAAAGTCAAACGGCTATAATATAATGTTTTTAAGCTCAATGCAATAAAATGATTAGTAGGAAGTGGAGTATGATTAAATGGAAATCGAAAAAGAAAAAGATGTTTTATTGATTGCAATTTATTCTTCCGACTCAATGAATCATTTAGAAGACATCGGAATATGCTATATTGATTCTTATTTGAAAAAAAAGGGTTATAATACATTTTTATTAAGCACAAATATGAAAAAATTTGATATAGAGCAAATAAAAAAATATAACCCAAAATCAATTGGGTTTTCGTTATATATGTCAAATCAACAAAATGTTTTTGAAATAGCTCGGCAAATAAAAATCATTTTACCTAAAACATATATATTTGTCGGTGGTCCGCAGGCAACTCACAAAAAGGCTGAAATATTGAAAGTTTCCTCATTTATAGATTTCGTTATTAAAGGAGAAGGGGAAATCACAACTTCAGAACTTATATTCCATATCTGTAATGGTAAGATTTTAGAATTGAGAAATATTAAAGGATTGTTATACCGCAACGGCGATGAAATAATTGAAACACCTAACCGAGAATTAATATCAGAACTCGATGAATTACCTCCGCCATCACGTAACATATTAACAGATAATCATTTGAAAATTGCCTCTGTGTCAATGTCGCGCGGATGCATGTCACGGTGTTCATTTTGCTCTAATGGAATGATGTGGAAAAAATGGCGTACTACAAGTGTTAAATATTCACTTGATGAAATTGCCTCCCTTGTAAATGAACATCAAATAAATCTTTTTAATTTTATTGATAACTCATTAGAAGATCATGGAATAGAATTTCTTTATGATTTTGCGAATGGGATAATAAACAGAAGATTAAAGATATATTATTTTGCAAATTTTCGTGCTGATTTTATTCGCATAGCAGACGATGCACTTATAAATCGTTTGAAAGAATCTGGTTTGTGTGTTTGCTGTGTAGGTTTGGAAGCAGGTAATACCGCTGATTTAAAAACATATAGCAAAATTGCGCACTTGGATGAAAATTATCAAATTGTTAAATTGTTAAAGAAACATGATATATATATCAGCCCAGGTTTTATTAACTTTAATCCTTTCTCAACTCTTGATAGATTAGCGCAAAATATAGAGTTTCTTTACAATATAGGTTTTGCCTCTTATTTTTATATTACTACAAGATATGCTTCTTATGGAAATGTGCAATTAGATAATAAAATTATTTTTGATAATTTGCATGCGAGTAATCATTATGGATATTTTTTTAAAGACAAAAAAGTTGAACGTTTATTCCAATATTTAAATCAACATTTAAATGTAGAAAATTGGGCAAATATAAGTTATATATGGAAAATTAATGACGAAGTTATGGGTATGATTTATGTTCAGGAACAAATTGCAAAAAATAAATATGGTGAAATTATTGTAGCACAAATAAAAGACTATCGAAATAAAATGTTTGAAATTATAAATAATATTAACGAAATAAATTATTTATGGATTAAGGAACTTCTAATATTGGCAGAAAAAGATTCCACGCAAATCGAATGGGATGAAGTAACATCTCGTTATGCGTCCGCAAAACAAATTGCATTTTTCAAGGAAAAAATGTTTGGTTTAATAAGTCGTATGACTAAGTTTTATATAAAAAATAATTGTACGGATTTATTAGTTTCGTTGGGCGGGAATTATAACTAACGGCTTTTACAAGGATTATTTCGAGTAAATTCATAACAATACGCGACAGGGAGGATTATAGCCAATTCCTTTTTTATCACAGGAATTGCTATACAAAAAACTATGAATATTGCGATTATCTTTCCAAAATTAAGAGGATTTTATTCAAAAGCTGAGTTTTGGGATCATACAACAATATCGGAAATAGATATTGTTGAGATTGGTTTGATTTCTGCTGTTTTGACTCATGATGGAAATCAAGTTGATTACTATGATTTATTTTACAAAGATAAAGATATAAATATAAACCTAATCCTTCGTTCAAAACCCTATGACTTGATTTTCATTTATACAGAATATGATTCCTTGATTAATGCCACAAAAATATCAAAAACAATAAAGAAAAATAATCAAAAGATAATTGTAGTTTCGTTTGGTTACTATACTATTTATAATTACCAGAAAATTATGCAAATTGCCCCACAATTTGATGCATCCATTGTCAGTTTAGATGAATATACACTTAAAGAACTGGCAGATTGCGTAAAAAGCAACGAAGATTGGCGCGGAGTTAAAGGGTTGGCGTACCGTAATGATAATAAAATAGTAGTCCTCAATTCTCCGCGCGCGAAATATTATGAATACAAAATGCCATGGGCCATACGCCCTGACGGAGAAATTGCTTCGGCTGAAATGCGTACTATCAGTGGTTGTACAAGTCAATGCATTTTTTGCGAAATGGTTAATGCAAGACACTCTCTTAATTTTCATAGTATTAAAATAAGAGATGTTCATGACGTTATTGATGAAATATTATACCTTTGCCAAAATAGAGGCACCAAACAGATTAGATTTTCAGATGAAAGCTTTTTATTGTATTCAGAGGAGCGCACTAAATGGCTGACAGATTTTATAAGCCTATGCCATGAGAATAAAATTCGGATAAATATTACGGCTAATGCCCGTGTAATAGATGTAATCCAGTATAAACATCTGCTGGCAGATTTAGTTGATATTGGATTTGATAAAATCTTAATCGGTGTAGAAAACCTCTTAGATGAAAAGTTAAAATTTTTCCGCAAAGGTACAACGGTTGAGCAAAATTTGGAGGCTTATCAGATTCTTGATGATTTAGGATTCAATATCGGCATAGGTTTTATTTTGTTCGACCCATATGTTACGCTGGAGCAAATAAGGGAAAATATCGTACTCATAAAAACCCATGGTTTATATAAACATATACTTGGTGCTGCTTCCACATTACCTTTCCCAATAGATTCTGTTGTCTCTAACGTAGCCAATAGCCCATTGTATGAGATGGTGGAACGTGATGGTTTAGAGACAAGAGAAAATTGGTATGGATATTACTTTAAAGACCACTATGTAGAAAAGTATAGAAACGTATTATTATCATGGAACGAAATGTGTCCACCTATAGACGCGAAATTATTTAAAACAGTAACCTCAACATCACCTAGTTATATAAGTTGCTTACCGGATGATACATATCGCCTTATAGCGAATAAATTGAAAGAGATTAATTTAACAAAGTTAATCGAATTATGCGATCTTGTTATAGATGAAATGTTTGACGAGCAATCATTTATCATGCAATGGCAGGAAGAAAAAAGAGAGATATATCAAATTTTAGAAAAATATGAAAGGGAAAGTTGATTACTAATGGATACAGAAGGAAGAATTGTAAAAATCTTGTATGCTTTAGAAGATGAAGGATTATTGAAAGTCTCGCTAGATTTAAAAAACATAAATGGAGATACTCTTATCTTAGATATAGGCTTGAATTCGATTTCGTTTATACAGTTTATTGTTGGATTAGAGGAAGAATTTAATATTGAATTTGAAGATGCTATGCTTGATTACAAAAAAATAAAAAAGATAAAACAGCTATGTTATTACATAAATAAAATGCTTGTAGAAGCTAATTAGTACGAATGCAATGGGGGTGCCACATCAATTATACAAATCGGGCAGCTACCCCGATGATACAATCTTTTTAGAAGGGAGAACAATAATAGAACTATCTCTTTTTCAAGATAATTCTATTATACGTGATAGCGGGTGCATATAAAATTAGATAAAAACCTGATAGAAAATATATATGAATTAACTGAATCGCAGACAGGAATATTTTATGATTGTATGAAAATACAAGATACCGGCATGTATGTTATACAAAATATGATAGAAATTACTGGTGTAATTGATAAGGCTCGCTTTTTACAGGCTATTTACAGCGTAATTTCAACCCACACTATATTGCGGTCAGTTTTAAGATGGGAGGGACTTTCCACTCCTGTTTGTGTGGTAAAAAGAAACGCTGAACCTCATGTGTTATGGGAGCAAGTAAATATGCAAGCACCTGAGAAAGGAAAAATTCAAGCTTTGGCTGATAAAATGATATCCGAAGGCATACAGTTGGATAATGAGTTGATTAAATTTTCTATGCTTCAGGGTGAATTGAAAAGTGTATTTATAGTGCAATTCCATCATATTATTTTGGATGGATGGAGTTTTAGCATTCTGATCAAGGAGTTGATGAATACATATCAAAATAGTAAAAATTCGGTTCAAGTAGATGATTATTTTACTATATACAAGCAATTACCGATTAATGATCCACAAGCAATTCAATTTTGGAATAATATTGTGAAAGACGTTCAAGAAACAAATTTGCCTATCCGTTTGCAAAGAAACAGTTTGGCAATTGAAAGAAAAAAGGTTGTAATAAGCCTTGAAACAGATGTTGACCGATGTGTGAAAGAATTCTCTACACGTATGAACGTACCGCTTGCATCTGTCATATATACCGTTTGGTCTATTCTGCTATCTAAATACACAGGACAGGATAAAATATCGTTTGGTGTCGTTATGTCTGGAAGAAACCCCGCGATTCCCAACATATTGGAAGCTGTCGGTTTATTTTCAAATACAGTAACTTGGCATATGCACATAACGTCTGCCAGCTTTGTGGATGCTGTGACAGAAGCAGCCGAGCTTACATATAAAATGCAAAATTATCAATATACGCCTCTTCATATCGTTAATGGGCTAAAAAAAAATAAAACAAGTATAAATTCTTTTGAAACAATGGTTGCCATTGAGAATTATCCGATTCAACATCAATTCAAAGATTTAATGCTTCAACATATTGATACGTTAGAAAATAATAGCATTCCACTAAGTTTGAGTGTACTCCCCGCAAAAGAAATAACATTTGAATTTGATTATAATAAAGCCATATTCAAAGACGATGACATAAATAGACTTGTGGGACATTTTTTATGCATACTTGTAAATGCAGTTACTTATCCTGATAAAAAGCTAACTTTAATAAATATGCTTAATAATGAGGAAAAGGCATTAATATCAGAGACATTCAAACCAGATCTGCGGCGGTTCCCTGATAAAAAAACAGTTATTGATTTGATTAAGCAAATAGCAAATGATATGCCTGATGAGATTGCATTGCACGATACTGGCACGGATAATGAAATGACTTATGTGCAAATGGAGGCTATGGCAACGGCAATAGCATCTAAAATTCTCATGTTTGGTGGTAAAAAAGGAGATATTATTTGTTTAATTAGTAGTAATCGCTTGGAAATTGTACCCAGTATGTTGGGAATCATGAAATGTGGATGTGCATTTCTACCGATAGACAACACTTATCCGCCGGCGAGAATACAGTCTATTTTAAATAAAGCAAAACCTTCTATTATTTTAACACATCAAGAATTTTTAGAAACGTTTGATCAGAAACAATACAAAATTATTTCTATAGAAGATATAGACCCCGTATATACACCTATTAATATCCCTGTAACTGGCGAAGACACAGCATATCTCATAGCCACGTCAGGTACAACGGGTGAACCGAAATGTATAGAAGTATCTCATTTATCATTTGTGGATTTTGTCACATGGACATGCGATGAATATAAATACAAAAAGAAAACAAGAGCAATGCTTTCGCTTTCGTTTGCTTTTGACAGTGCGTTAATACAAATATTTCCGTCATTAATTTGCGGAGGTATTTTATATATAATAGACACCTATAAACGAAGCGATCCCAAATATTATTTAAGCAAATTAAAGAAACATCGCATTGAGGTTATTGATGAAATACCCACATTACTTAACTTATTGTTTCAGGAAATTGAGCATGAAAGAATGTATCATGGTATATCCATCTTGCCTGATATAAAGTGTATTTCATTGGGTAGTGAATATGTACCTGCGGAGGTAGCCCGTAAATGCAGAAAATACCTTAGCCACGATGGTATGATTGTTAATTCTTATGGTCCGGCGGAAGCTACTGTCGTTGTTACTACCTATGAATTCAACGGCTGGGATGAAACAGAAGAATCATTGATTGGAAAGCCAAGAGGAAATAGTCAAATATTGATATTAGACAAGTATAGGCAATTATGTCCTGTTGGTGTTCCCGGCGAACTTTATATAAGCGGTATATGCTTAGCAAAAGGTTATTACAATGACCCTGATGAAACGCAGCTCAAGTTTATAAATAATCCTTTCCATCATTCTGAAAATTATAACCGTTTATATGCCACCGGCGACCGGGGGCGTTGGTTGCAAGATGGAAACATTGAATTTTTGGGGCGAATAGATAATCAAATTAAGTTTCATGGTTATCGTATAGAAATAGAAGGACTGGAAGCACAGCTTCAAAATATATTGGGCAACAAAAATATTGCTATTTCACATATAAATGAATCAAATATCGAATATTTAATCGCTTTTGTTGAAACGGAAGAAGATATTCAAGTTCATGAACTACGTAATAAACTCAAAAAAGTTGTCCCAGCGCATTCGATTCCTAATCGGTTTATAACTGTTGATTCATTGCCTTATAATGCAAATGGCAAGTTAAATCGAGCTGAATTAATAAAATTCGTTCCCAAACAACATGAAAAAATTATAGAACCAGTTTTAGTAGATAAATTATCGCAAATTATATTTGATATATGGGCTGCTATTTTAGGACATAAGAATTTTGATCTCGACCATAGTTTTTTTGACTCTGGGGGCAATTCGATTACTATTGTAAAACTTTATATGAAATTGAGAGAGACATTTCCGGAATGCAATTTTGAAATGAGCGATATGTTTACATACACTACTATTAATCAAACAATATCGTCAATTTGCGCCAAAAGGCTAAAAAAAGGGTTATCTGAGAAGGAAGAAGACGTGCAAGAAACAAAATTTTCAAATGATATCGCAATTATCGGAATTTCGGGACGCCTGCCATGTGCTGATAATATAGAAACGTTTTGGGATAATTTATTATCATCGAAAGAATGTGTCCGAAAAATTTCAGAAGAGCGTAAAGCATTAGATTTATTGCCTTTTAAGGGGAAGACATACTTGGACTGGGGCTATATTGAAAATGCAGATAAGTTTGATCCCTTGTTTTTTTCTATTTCCCCCAAAACGGCCGTCAATATGGATCCCCATCATCGACTTATGCTGGAAACTGCCTATCTTGCTCTTGAAGATAGCGGATATTTTGGTGTACGCAATACGAATGCAAAAACAGGAGTTTTTTTAGGTGCTATTTTACCTTTATATATAAACCATTTGAAAAATGTTACGGTAGATGAAATACTATCAACAAATTTACCGTCAAATATGGCGGGAAGAATCGCATATCATTTGGGTTTGGAAGGTCCTGCACTAATGGTGGACACAGCATGTTCATCGTCACTAGTTGCCCTGCATTATGCTGCTGAATCCATCAGAAGTGGCGATTGTGACTCTGCATTGGTTGGGGGGTGCTATATAGAACTCGAATCAATTGACAAAACGTCCGCTTTGCGTTCAGGTATTGTCTCCGAAAACGGGCGTTGCCGTTCTTTCTCAGATAAGGCGGATGGTACAATAGGGGGAGAAGGATGTTTAGCTGTTGTCTTAAAATCTTTGTCACGCGCAATAAAAGATGAGGATAATATCTATGCTGTTATAAAGGGTAGCGCAGTAGTTCAAGACGGCGCCAGATCAAACGGGCTTACGGCACCAAGTGCAGAGGCTCAGGCGGAATGTATTCGAAAAGCTTGGCGGAACGCAAATGTTATGCCCCAATCTATATCATATATTGAGGCACATGGTAGTGCAACAAAGTTAGGTGATCCCATTGAAATAAATGGAATTCGGCAAGCATTTCAAGCTGAGGGAATTAGTTTGGATGAACAAAAGATTGCGCTTGGTTGTGTAAAATCCAATATAGGGCATTTAGACACCGTTGCGGGTTTGGCTGGTTTGATTAAAACAACCTTATGCCTTCAACGAAAAAAATTAGTTCCTACATTGTATTATGAAAACCCTAATCCTTTTATTAATTTTGAAACATCCCCTGTTTATGTAGAGACAAATCTCAAGGAATGGAATCAAAATATTCCCTTGCGGGCAGGAGTCAGTTCATTTGGTTTAAGCGGAACAAACTGCCATGTAATTCTTGAAGAAACACCGAAACGGAAGAGTATGACCCCTATTTCGATGCCTTATTATATATGTGTGTTTTCTGCAATGAGTTTAAAGACCTTATATCAGCAATTAGCTGAAATGGCCGACTATCTCAAAAGAAACCCTAATAGTGACATTATAGATATAGCTTATACATTAGGCATGGGCAGACGACTGTTAAAAATCCGTCAATCATTTGTTGCCGAAACAACAGATATGCTCTATGAATTAATTTGTGCGTGGTTGAAAGACTATGCTCAAGAGGGTTTTTGTGAGGGAAAATATGGAAAAAAGGAAGTTGATAAAAATCGCATTCAATTTATTTTCAACTCTTTATCTCAAACAGACAAGTTGCCGGAAAGTTTTAATATTTGGAATAGCAGAAAAGAGTATGCAAAAATAGAAGATTTTGTTCCTTTTTTGGGAAATTACGTGAATTTGGCATATTTGCTTGTGGGTTTAGGTTTCAATGAAACTGCTTTTAAAATCCATCCCTTATCTTATTTAGCGTATTGTATCGCTGTTAAAAATGGTGATGTTGACGATGTTTACTCGGTATATCAGGCGGCAAAAAAAGAATGCAGATTGGTGCTGTCTGAAAATCCGGCTATATGGTTTGGTGGAGGTGAAATAACGGATATCCCATTAAACGGATACGTTGTTAAAACTCTTAATGATTCCCAAATATGGGCTAAAATAGCAGAAATGTTTGATGAAGGCTATGATATTAATCTTATGCCATTGCTTCAAGGTAGATTAATATCCTTACCCAATACCCCATTTGACCATGTATCATATTGGTTGCCTATTACTGATAAATCAAGCACAGAAATGGAAACATCGTATTTGAAGGAAACACTAGATCATATCACGCAAAAAAAACTGTTGCATGAAATCATTTGGCAGGCAACCAATAAACCTGACCATGTAAAAAATAAATTCAAAACAATCCTATTGTTTAGCCGTAATGGTTTTATTGAAGATGAATTACTAAGACTAACGGATTTGATGAAACAATTAACTGAGAACAGTATATTTATCAGCCATGCAACCCATTTTTCCCGCATATCAGAAACCAAATTCGAAATGGATTTTACATGCGAAGCACATTATGCAATGATGAATAGCTATGTGTTAGAAACATTTGGTTTCATAGACATGCAATTTACGCTAATTCCGGCAGACCGTTCTAAGCCGACTGGCACATCAATTAATGTAAATGAAGTTAGGGAAAATCTTTATTTTACGATTCAACATATTCAAAGCATGTGTAAAGCTATTTTGTTGTTAGAAAAAAAATTTATATATCCAAACTGTTTTATTATTTCCGGCGGTTTTGTGGCTATAAAAAGTGATTTGCCTTGCGATCCGATGCAAAGCGCAGTCATATCTTTGAATCGGGCAATTAACGCTGAAATTGAAAGTTTGGAGTCTTATGTTATTGATTTAGATTCTTTTAATATATGCAATAATGATTGCCTGAAAAGCATTCTATTTTCATTGCCCTCAGATTGCAAGGAATGGGCATTGCGCATGAATGAAATATATACACCTGCTTTTGTTGGTTGTGAAATCAATCATCCGCCTGTCATTCAAGATTTATTCAGAAATAATGGCGTATATCTATTTACGGGAGGATTGGGTGGTATTGCGCTTGAAATTGCCGCTCATGTTGCTACCAGAGTAAAGGCTCAATTCATTTTGGTGTCAAGAACCCAAATATCGGAACTTCAGAATAAGGAAGATAAAGAAACAGCAATTCAACGTATTCGTAATCTCGGAAGTCAAGTTGACATTGTTTACATAGATATTTCCGATTATGATAAATTGGAACAATTATCCAAATCCATCCAACAAAAATACGGACGTTTGAATGGTGTACTGCATACGGCAGGTATTCCTGGAAAGAGAAAAATATTCCATGAATACAATGAGGATGATTTTAATAATATGTTTAAGGCAAAAGTATACGGTACAATATTGCTTGAGCAAACAATGCGCAAATTAATGCCAGAATTTATAATTTTATTTTCATCTGTAGACAATTATGTAACGTTGCTTTCTAATTTCCCCTATGCTTTTGCTAATTCATTCATGCAGTCATTTTCTGAAGCTCATAGGCAATTAGGAAAATGCATAATAAATATCAATTGGGGCGGCTGGCGTTTTGTAGGAATGAGCGAGGATGGCGATTCGCGTGATATGTATTCAAATGTTAGGGAATTTGGTAAAGTCACTGCACTAAAAACGGGATTCACACCAGAAGATGGCTTGTTGGCTTTTGATGCAATAACTGCACTCAGGTATCACAACTCTTTTGTAGCATTTATAGACAATCAGGATGAACAAATGCTTCGTGACCGGGGTTTCCAGGTTATAGAATCAAACAGAGGAAATAACGAGCGTCAAATTCAAATGATTGATAAAGATACGCTCAAAAAGCATGTCAACGATGTTTGGAAAACAAACTTAGGATTAGAAGAAATAGATGTCAACAAAAACTTTTACGAATATGGCGGGGATTCAATTAATGCGGTCACGATTATTTATCAATTAGAAGATCATTTTAAGTTATCGTTGTCCGCCGATCTCATTCTTGAATATGATACCGTGAACAAACTCACGGATTATTTATTTGATTGTATGATCGATCACGATGAAACAGAATCTTTGAAAAACAAATCAATTCCCAAAGCAAATCCGATATATGAGGTATAGTTTGAAACAAAACTTTGAACACGAACGCTGAAAAAGAGAATAGCAAAGCAGACTGCGGCGAAGCAGCCAAAAAAAGGAAATATAGATAAGATCAGACAGGAGCAGTTAATTCCCAGTCACGAATAGTATAACCCTGTTTGCGAAGCAAAGCAAAAGCCTGTTCAGGGGTAAGGTCACGTTTAACAGGGGATTTATCAGATTTATGATAGAGTTCGGGATTATAGGATTCGTTTTGAAAGCATGTGGCAAATGGCGGTAAGCAGTTTGCGGGCAATAGCAATAACAGCTTTTTTACCGCCGCGCCGTTTTTTAAGAGCCAAAAATTTGTTTTTAAGTTCGAAGTGCTTGTCAGATTTAACGACAGTAAGAGCAATCTGAAACAAGAGAGGTTTCAAATAAGCACCGGCGCGACCAATACGAGTAGTTTTCTTCTTGCCTGAATATTGCGAAAAAATAGTGCGGCAAGAGTGGCGTTTTGGTGCGGTCGCAGCGGCGTTTGAGTGTAGCAACAGCGAAAAAGTAGTGCGGTTATGGGTTCATCCGAGAAGATGAGTATAAAGACTTGAAAATGCTCTTAAAATAGAGTATAATAAAGACAATAAAATAAAAGACGGGGCGAAAGCAATGAACGAAGGAGAAAAAATAGATATAAGTGTATTCTATCCTGAGACGATGGAAATCAGGAAGCATGAAATCACAGAAGATAATATAAGAATATATATCAAATCAAAAACTCACGAGGGAAAATGCCCTAAATGCGGGGAAAAGACGAGGATATATCACAGTACATATCAGCGAGAGATACAGGATTTGCCAATATTAGGAAAAGAGACATGGCTGGAAATAACGGCATATAGATATAAATGTACAAATGCGAAATGTGAATGTCGGGTATTTGCGGAGGAATTAGAGGGATTCGCAGGTTGGAATCGGCGAAAGACGGCGAGGTTAGAGGAATTTATCGTAACGCTGGCACTACAGACGAGTTGCGAAGGATGTTCGCAGGTATGCGGACAGATAGGAATTAAGGTCAGCGGAGATAGCGTAATATCAATAGTGAAAAATCATTTTGAGAAACACAAAACAGAATGCGGAGATATAATCGGGGTAGATGACTGGGCATATCGTCGGGGAGCAAGTTACGGAACAATCATCTGCGACGAAGCGACGCACAAGCCGATAGCACTACTAAATGAAAGAAACGGAGAAAACCTGAAAGAATGGCTGAAAAACAATAAGCACATAAGAATAGTGACGAGAGACCGAGCAAGTGCGTTGGCATCTGCGATAAAAGAGATACTGCCGGATGCGATGCAGGTTGCTGATAGATTTCATCTGTATAAAAATCTGATGGACGCAGTAAGGAACACGATTATACGGGAGTTACCGGAAAACATACCGGTTTGTGAAGAAGAAAATCCGAATGAAACAATCGACGAGTATAAAAAAAACTGTTGATGAAAAAGAAACTATTCTATTGAATTCTACAGAATTGACAGATAGTGAGAAAAGCCGGAGAGATAAAATAATCAAGGTACAGAATTTACTGAAAGATGGTTACAGCGGAACTGATATAATGAAAATGATGAGTACATCGGCTCGATTCATAAGAACATACAAAAAAGGTAATCCTGATGAGTTGTGTAAAAACAGAGATTATGCCACGCCTAAAAAGAAGGAACTTGACGATTATGCAGAATATATTACAGAGTGGTACAATCGTGGAGTAAATTTGAGCCGGATATACAGAGAAATAGTATCTATGGGATGTGAAGTTGGTCATACATGCTTCAGTGAATACTGCGAAGAATTATTTCATAAAGACAGCGAAAACAATTTCAGGAAAAACACGCTCGGCACCGAAATAAAACGTGTCAGAAAACCAAAAAGGCACATAAGGAGAAAAAACGTATTTTCATATCTTTGGGGCAGTTCAAAGGCTTTAAATTCCGATGATTTAGCATATGTCATAGATAAATATACTGTTGTTATTGAATTGCGGGCGTGTATCCGCGAGTTTCGCAAAATTTTCGATGATAAAAATATTGTAGGATTGTTTCTGTTTATCGAGCGGTATAAAAATTCGCATTTCCCGAAGATAAAAACATTCGCGACAGGTTTGCTCTCAGACATTGAAGCTGTTATTAATGCTGTATCATTATCCTATAGCAATGGTTTTGTCGAGGGCAACAACAGTCGCCTGAAAATGATTAAGCATACTATGTTTGGCAGGGCTAATCTTCCATTACTGGAGGCTAAAGTTGTTATGTAACCGCCGCCTTATACTCATCTTCTCGGATGAACCCGGTTATGTCGTTAAATAGTGCGTTTAAATGCTTGAAAAAAAAAATAAATGCGGTAAAATGGAAATGCTTTTACTCATACGAAGGATAGTGCAATGCGGGAGCGCAACATGAGCGTCGTAAGAGGTTTGGCGTAAGGAGTGATACCGCAGGGGTGTCGCTTCTTTTTTGCCGAGTTTCACAGACATCACTCCTTACGGAAAACAAGCGCGAAAAACTCTTTCGTCGGAACAAATGGTGAAATATCTTTTATATCCCTCTCCGCATTATAAACTCGAATATTATCAATCAATGAGTTTTCTTTCCCCGTCCACACAGATATGACATACCAGTTATCCATAAAATCCCCATTTTTTTGAGTATGCGTTGTCACTCGTTATGTACGACTTTTCAGTCGCATCGAGTAACAATGAACGCTCTAATCACCGCTTCATTCCGGCACCATAATTTCGTAGGAATTGTGTTATCGAAGGGCACAGGTTATGTAAGCAAACGGGGAAAGGTCGCAAATACAGCCGGAAAAACAGTACGACTTTACATAAATAAATATAGTTTATGGTATAATTTTTGTGAAATAAAACACAAGGAGGATACCATAAAATGAAAAGAGCAGAACTCGAAGAAAAAATCGCACAGTGCCTGTGCCGATTAGAAAAAGATGGGCACAGTAAGGAGGTGATGGATACAAACCGATGGATAACGGGTCATTTTATCAGATATTGCGATGACATGGAATATGAAGAAATAACATTTGAGACAATCGTAGAATTTCTAAAGCGGCAATATGCGATAAATCCGTATGAAAGACTTTGCGCGACCCAAATAGCCATCAGGCGACCGTTAATGATATTTTGGGAATACAGCCAGACTGGTAATTACTTAAAAAGCCATCTGTATGAGCAAACAAAAGTGCCGCCAGCGTATAACAAGCTATATTTAGAATTTTGTAACCACGTCTGTTGACACTAATTGAAAAAACCGCCATCATTATAGCTGAAGATACCGCCAAAATTTCCAGTCAATTTTATGCCGCAAAAGACTCTTTACATGAGTGTGGCGTATGTAGGCTATTTGCCGTGGCAACAAAACCGCGTAGCGGTGCGGGTTGACGGGTGTTGCCAGAATAACATACGTCGCCGGAGGCTCATGTCAAGGGTACCGTGGAATAAATTCCCACTGGTAATTTTGGCGGCGTTTAAATTATAACGGCTGGCGGTTTTTTAATTCGTATTAACACACGTCAACACATTGGCGTTGAATGTGAAGACAAAAGCTGCCAAAGCACGTTTTGCGAAGATATTTCTGAGTTATCTTTACCAAAATGATATATATGATATATCAAACCTATCTCAGGAGGATATATCACAGTATATCAACTCCAAAACAAATTTTACTTACACGACGAAAAAGGCCGTCGCGTATAATTTACGGGAGATGCTTAACTGGCTTCACGATACAGGGGCGACAGCATTTAA
>Ga0123357_10001080_pt1 | contig 28141 bp, 24 predicted proteins | sample TergutEmb28metaG_FD_89873 | JGI IMG/M metagenome (GOLD analysis project Ga0123357, IMG submission 89873) | Embiratermes neotenicus P4 segment gut microbial communities from Petit-Saut dam, French Guiana - Emb289 P4 | ecosystem: Host-associated > Arthropoda: Insects > Digestive system > Gut ...
GAGGTGCCGGTCTTGCCGCCGATCCGCGTCTTGTACGGCGCGCCGTCGAAAGCGATCGCCCCGGACACCGTGTGCGAGTCGTCGAAGCGCAGCGAATCGGCGATGTAGTCGAGCACCGTCTGGCTGACCGGCGCCCGCCCGGTCACCGTCGGATTGATTCTCCGAACCACCTTGCCGCTCGGGTCGAGCACGGCCCAGCCGATCGTCGGCTGCCAGATCTTGCCGCCGTTGAGCATCGCCGAGTAGGCGATCGCCAGCTGCAGCGGTGACATGGTGGTCTCGCCTTGACCGATCGCCAGGTCCGCGTTGTCGCCGGCCCGATAGCGCCAGCCGTCGGTGCAGTTCTCGTTGGCCAGCTTGGTCAGGTAGGCGCGTTGGGCGGCGTCGGCGACGTTCGGGTAACCGCGCTTGGCGTCGGCGCAGTATTGGGCGCGGTTGGCCTTCCATCTAGCCAGGCGGGTCGCGCGGTCGGCGTAGCCGCCTGACGCCTGCTCTCCGGCGGGCAGGTCCACCCCGGGCGCGGTCCCGACCCCGAACGCGGCGGCCATCTTCTGCAGGTATTCGTCCGCCCGGCCGCCGGCGGCGATCCGGTCCTCGTCGGCGCGGTACTCGGCCACCGCCGGCGCGTAGAAGAAGGTGTCGCACGAGAACTGCAGCGCTTGCCGCAAGGTCAACGGATGACCGAACGACTCGGAGTCGAAGTTGGTCTTGACCAACCCATCGACGTTCAGCGAGCCCGGGCAAGGGTAGGTTCCGGTCAGCGACACCTCGCCGTGCGTCGCGTCCGAGGACGCGGTGATCAGCTTGAAGGTTGAGCCAGGGGGGAACGCCCCGCCGATCGCCCGGTCCACCAGCGGGTCGTTCGCCGACGGCGCGGTCAGCTTGGCGTAGTCGGCGGCCGAGATGCCGCCCACGAACAGCTGCGGGTCATATGTCGGGTAGCTCGCGGCGGCGACGATCCGCCCAGTGTTCGGGTCCATCACCACGACCGCGCCGGAGGTGGCCGGGCGGCCCATCGCCCGCTGCGCCGCGATCTGGTCGGCCAAAGCCTTCTCGGCCAGCGCCTGAACCTTGGCGTCGATGCTGGTGACCAGGGTGTCACCTGGGGTCGGGGCGACGGTGGAGACGGTCCCGGTGGCGTAGCCGCGGGCGTCGCGGGCGACGATTTGTTCGCCGTCCACCCCGCGCAGCGCCTGGTCGTACTGGGCTTGCAGACCGGCCCGACCGATGGTGTCGACATCCGCCAGAGTCGGATCGGCCTTCTCGTCGTCCGCGTTGACCGCGCCGGTGTAGCCCAGCAGGTTTGCGGCCAGGGACCCGCCGGGATAGTCGAGGACCGACTGCGCCTCGACCGCGACGCCGGGATACTCCTCGCGATGCTCGGCGACCGCGAGCACCACCGCCGTGGGGGCGTCGGTGAGCACCGGGACCGGCTGGTACGGCTGGCCGGTCCAACACGGGGACGGCACATTCACCCCGCACGGAGTGATCTCCGCAGCCAGATCAGCGGGCTTGCGATCAAGCAGCGCGCCCAGTCGAGCCAGCACGGCAGCGCCGTGATCGGGCAGCTGCTGCAACGTCTCGCGGTCCACGGTGAGCACCTGACTGACGCGGCTGGTGACCAGCGGTCGACCGTGGGCGTCGACGATCTGCCCGCGCGGCGCGGGCAGCACAATCGTGCCGTCGTCCATCGCGGCAGCCCCTGACGGCGGCGCGGCAGGGTTGAGCGCCTGCACGTACACCAGCCGTCCGGTCAGCGTCACCAACAGCGCGCCGATCAACGCGGCGATCAACGCCAAGCGCCGTCGGGGAAGGTCATTCATCCCGGTCATCTCCCACCGTCGCCACACGCACCGCGCGTTCGGAGCGCGCCCGGGCCGCCCCCAACGCCGCCGAGCGCAACGCCGCGCGCGCCAGCGGAATCACAATCAAGGCGAGCACCAGATCGCCGAGCGCCGTCGGGATCAGGTACCGCGCCGCCGCTGCGACGCTTGCCCCAGACGAGCCAAGCGCGGCCAACAGCAGGGTCGCCAGCGCGGCGGCGACCGCGCACAGCGACGCCGCCAACAGCGCCTGCGCGCCCAGCCGCCGCCGGTGGTCGGCGAGCTTTCCCGCCACCAAGCCGAGCCCGAGCCAGACCAGGGCCAGCACCCCGACGGGATGCCGCGAGCCGAGGTCGGCGATCAGCCCCGTGGCGAAGCCGAGGGCCAGCCCGGTGCCCGCACCGGACTGCGCGCCGCGCGACGATCCAGCCGATCCGCCACCCGTGCCCAACAGCCCCGTTCCCAACCGCCCGGCGCCCAACGCTCCGGCGCGCAAACCCCCCGCTCCCCAAGCGCCCGAGTGCAGCGCGACGACCGCGACAAGCACCGCCGGCAAGCTCACCGGCGCCGGCACCGCCGCCGGCGCGACGACGGTGGCCTGCAGCAACAGCGCGGTGGCCAGCGCGGCCAGCGCCGCGACCGCGCGCAGCGGAGTCATCGCCCACCGCCCCCGGGGTTCGAGGACATGCCACCGCTACCCGGGCTTATGGGCGCCGACGCACCACTGGGTGGTGACGCGCCACTGGTTCCGGACGCGCCACTGGTTCCCGACGCGCCCCTCGTGGGCGCCGGGGCGGTCGGCGTCGCGCCCGCGGTCGCCGGAGCGGGTGGCAGCGCGGCGCGCGGCACGGTCGGCCCAACCAGCACCACGCCAACCAGGTCGAGCGCGGTCACCGACAACGTCGGACGCACGGTGGCCACCGGGACCCCATCCGCGCCCACCCGCACCGCAGTGACGGTGCCGATCGCGAACCCGGCCACATAGGTCGACGCGCCGGCCGGTCCGGTGCGCAGCTCGTCGCCGACGCGCAGCTCGGTGGTCGGGTCGAGCGGGGTGGCGGTGAAACCATCCGGGCCGCGGCCGGTGGCTAGCGCCAGCTGACCGGTGCGCTGGTCACGCGCGCCGACGCTGGACCCCGGGTCGGCCGCGAGCAGCACCACACAGCTCGCGGCGTGCGCCGACAGCACCCGCCCCACCAGGGCATTGCCATCGGTCACCGTCTGGCCGACCACGACGCCGCTGCCGCTGCCCACATCGAGCGTCACCGTCCAATCGAAGCCCTGCCCCGGCCCGAAGGCGATCACCCGGGCAGGCAGCACGGGCTGACCGATCTGATCGGCCGCCAGCTGCAACCGGGCGAGGGTGGCCGCGCTGCGCTTGTCTTGGGCGTCACGGGCCAGCTGGGCGGACAGCGCCGCGTTCTCTTGGCGCAGGCGGGTCGCCTGATCCTGGTTGGACCAGGCGTGCGGCACAGCGGCCACGAACCTTCGCACCGGTCCCAGCGCCGAATCGGTGCCGCGGTACAGCGCGCCCAACACGCCTTGCACCCCACCGTGCGCGCCGGCGAGCGAGCCGCCGGTAGTGTCAAAGACGACGAAACACACTGCGAGCGCGGCGAGCAGCAGCGCCGCGACTCGTTGGCGGTGGCTGAGCCGACGCATCCGATGCCTACCGGTCTACCGCCGATGGCCGTCTACGACGACCTCGCGCAGCTGATCGAAATGCTCCAGCACGGTGCCGGCGCCTAGCACCACCGACTCCAACGGCCGTTCGGCGACGGACACCGCGATGCCGGTCTCATGAGATAGGCGGGCGTCGAGCCCACGTAGCAGCGCCCCCCCGCCGGTCAGCACCATGCCGCGCGCCGCGAGGTCGCCGGCCAGCTCGGGCGGGCACCGGTTCAGCGTGGCCCGCACCGCGCGCACGATCCGCGACAGCGGCGCGGCCATGGCCCAGCGCAGCTCGTCACTGCTCACTGTGACGTTGCGCGGCAGGCCGCTGCCCACGTCCCGGCCGCGGATCTCGGCGCGCAATGGGCCGGCCAGCGGGAACGCGGAGCCGACCGCGATCTTGCACTCCTCGGCGGTTCGGGCGCCTACGGTCAGGGCGAACTCGTCGCGCAGGTGGTCGATGATCGCTTCATCGAGCGCGTCGCCGGCCACCGTCAGGCTGGTGGTGGCCACCGTCCCGCCGAGGGCGATGACGGCGATATCGGTGGTTCCGGCACCGACGTCGACCACCATCGATCCAGACGCCTTGCTGACCGGCATGCCGGCCCCGATCGCCGCCGCCATTGGGTCGGCGATGATATGCACCTTGCGCGCGCCGGCGGCGTAGGCGGCCTCGCTGACCGCGCGCTGCTCGACGTTGGTGATCTGCGACGGCACCGCGACCACCAGTCGCGGGCCGGTGAACAGCGTCGCGCGGCGCAACACTTTGCGGATGAAGTAGCGCAGCATCTCGGCGGTGGCGTCGTAATCGGCGATCACCCCGTCGCGCAGCGGGCGGATCGCCTTGATGTTGGTGGGGGTGCGCCCGATCATCGCCTTGGCGTCGGCGCCGACGGCGACCACGCTCTGACGCGCGGTGTCAATGGCAACCACCGACGGCTCGTTGAACTCGATACCCCGGCCGCGCTGATAGACCAGTGTGTTCGCCGTGCCCAGATCGACGGCGAGGTCACCGCCCAGCGTCACCGTGCCCGAGCGCCGCAACCGCGCGAGCGGGGTCAAAGCCACGGTCCGTCCCTGGTTGCCTGGTGCGTCGACAGTCCGGTTTGCCGACAGTTAGCTCGATGGTATGTTCACCGACCGGCCCAGCATGGCTGCGACGCGCGGACGCTGCGGCGCGACGGGACCCGTCACGCCGCCTAACTCCAGGTCACCTCCATGGTGTAGCCGCCACGCGGGTCGTAGCCGGCTCCGACGTGCACAGTCCGGACCCCGTATCCGTCCAGCAGTGCGTACCGATGGCCGAAGCAGCCATCCGTGCGGCTGGCGGTGCAAGCCAGGTTGATGCTCCCCGGGCCGTCGCGATACAGCCAGGCGAGCACCACATCGATCGAGGTTGGGAATCCGATGCCCCACACCGACGCCATGCCACCCGGCACGCCGACCAGATCGGGATCGCGTCCGGCCACCGCACCGGCCTGCGCGTTGTTCATCGCGGCGGTGCTCTTGACCAATGGCTTGAGGCCATATGCGACGCGGATCGCGTTGACCGCCGCGATGAGCTGATCCCGCTGAGACATGCCGCTGTACCCGGCCGGAAGCTTGACCGTGGTGGTGTAGCCCTCGATCCGCAGCTGGATGTTGATGATCTCGACCGCGCACGACAACCGGGTCAGTTTCGCGCAGTTAGCGGGCGTCTGGTAGACGCCCTGGGTCGGCGGGGAGGTCACCGGGAGCCGGCTGGCCCGCCCCACCACCACCTCGATCGTCGCCGACCGGCTCGGGCCCACGGCGTTGCGAGCGGTCACTCGGACCGCCGTCTCACCTGGCTTCGCGGTGGTGGTGCCGGTGATCGCGCCGGTCGTCGGATTGAGCCGCAACCCCGCCGGCAGGCCGCTCGCGGACAGCGTCGGTCGGGGCCAGCCCCCGATGCTCTTGAGCACCGTGACCCCGCTGGCCGCCTTGCCGGTGGTCACCGCGACGTAGGGCTTCAGCGTGAGCGAGGGCGCCTGAGCGGGTACTTTGTAAGTGGCGATGATCTTGTTCTGACCGGCGCCGATGTTCAGTGCCTTGATCTTCAGCGTGTGGCTCCCCGGGCTGAACCAGGAGCGCGGCCAAGTCCGGGTGAAGTGGCCCGGATACGCCGGCGCGCGCACCGTCTGCTTGACCTTGCCATCCACAATGTACTGGATCTTCAGCGCCCTGCCGGGCGCGTCTGGGTCATAGGCGCGGCCCTTGCAAGTGAGCGCGTTCGACGAGCGTGAGAACGACGCGGAGCCCTTGGGGTTGTGCGCGACGGTCGCCGCCGAGGCCGCCGCCGGCAGGACCAGAGCGCCGGCGACGACCACCGCTGACAAGGCGGTGACCAAGAGCCTCGCGGATGGGCGGGTCAGCGACCGGTGGTGCCGCGGGGTGGTGCCCTGGGCCGGGGGGGTCGACCGACCGATGTGCTTGACGACCGTTGACCTCATGACGAACCTTCGATCCTGAAGTTCCGGAAATCTTTGGTTGAGCTACGACACTCTCACGCTAAGTGACAACACTCCCTAGGCGAGTTCGGGGAACCACAATGCGATCTCACGGGCTGCGGAGGCCGGCGAGTCCGAGCCGTGCACCACGTTCTCCTGCGGGCCGTTGCCCCAGTCACGGGCCAGGTCGCCGCGGATGGTGCCCGGCGCCGCGGCGGTCGGGTCAGTGGCGCCGGCCAGCGAGCGGAACCCCTCCACCACGCGCACGCCCTCGGCCACCACGGCGAGCACCGGCCCCGAGGACATGAACCCCACCAGTGACTCGTAGAACCCTTTGCCCACGTGCTCGGCGTAGTGCTGGGCGAGCAAGTCCCGGTTCGGGATGAGCAGCCGGACCGCCACCATGGTGTAGCCCTTCGCCTCGACGCGGCGCAGCACCTCGCCGCACAGGCCTCGTTGCACACCGTCCGGCTTGACCAAGATCAGAGTGCGCTCACTGGTCGGTTCGGTCACTGTCATCTCCTGCCTGCTCGCGGCACTGGCTTTCCACGGGTGGACGAACCGCCCCGTCTATGCCGGCCCAGCGTGGCCAGACAGGTCAATTACTCGCAGTGCGCCCAAAAGCAGGCTATCGGCCCAGGTGTCGCCCTATTCCACCCACCCCACTACATCCATTATTCTTACTGGCTACCCAACGCCCACCAATCTGGCGCGGGCCTCCCCCACCGTGACCACCGAGCCGGTGATCAGCACTCCGGCGCCGGCGAGCGCGCCGTCGCCGTCCCCCTCCGCAGGCTCCTCCGCCAGCCGCACCGCGGTCTCGATGGCGTCCTCCAGTCGGGGTTCCACGGTGACCCGCGCGGGGCCGAAGACCTCCACCGCGAGCGCGGCCAGAGCGTCCGCCGCCACCGCCCGAGCCGACGAGCTCTGCGTGACGACCACCTCGTCCAGCACCGTCTCGAGCAGCCCCAGCACGCCGCGCGCGTCCTTGTCGGCGAGCATCCCGACCACCCCGATCAGGCGGCGGAAGTCAAACGACTCGGCCAGCGCGGCGACCGTGGCGGCCATCCCGTGCGGGTTGTGCGCGGCGTCGAGCAGGATCGTCGGCGCGGCCCGCACCGCCTCCAGCCGGCCCGGTGAGCGGACTGCGGCGAACGCCTCGCGCACCACCTCCAGCTCCAGCCGGCCGGAGGCGGGGCCCGCGCCGAGCAGCGACTCGACGGCGGCCAGCGCGACCGCCGCGTTCTGCGCCTGGTGGGCGCCGTGCAACGGCAGGAAGATCTCCTCGTAGCTCCCGCCCAGCCCGGTCAGAGTGATGACCTGCCCGCCGACCGCGATCCGTCGGTCGGCCACCCCGAACTCCATCCCCTCGCGCGCCACGGTGGCCCCAACCGCGCCGGCGCGGCGCAGCAGCTCGGCGGCGGCCCCGGGGGGCTGCGCGGCGAGCACCGCCGACGCCCCGGCCTTGATGATCCCGGCTTTCTCGCGGGCGATCTGCTCCACCGTGTCGCCGAGGATCTGGGTGTGGTCCAGCCCGATCGGGGTGATCACCGCGACGTCGCCGTCGATGACATTGGTGGCGTCCCACTCGCCGCCCAGGCCGACCTCCACCACCGCGACGTCCACCGGCGCGTCCGCGAAGATCGCGTAGGCCAGGGCGGTGAGCACCTCGAAGAAACTCAACTTGATGTCGAATTGGCTGTCCACCAGGTCCAGGTACGGGGCCAGCTCGGCGTACCCCTCGACGAACGTTCGCGCCGGCACCGGCTCGCCGTCGAGCACGATCCGCTCGGTGATGCTCGACAGGTGCGGGCTGGTGTACCGGCCGGTGCGCAGGCCGAACGCGCGGATCAGCTCGTCGATCATCCGCGCGGTGCTGGTCTTGCCGTTGGTGCCGGTTATGTGCACCGACCGGTAGGCCCGCTGCGGGTCGCCGAGCAGCCCGACCAGCGCCGCGATGCGCTCGCGGGTGGGGCTCATCCGCCCCTCGCCCCAACGGCTGGTGACCTCGGCCTCGACCTGGCGCAGCCGGGCTTCGTACCGGTCCTTCTCGCGCGCCGTCCGACCCGCCATGGAAGCGTCAGTCAAACCGGGGGGATTCGGTGCGGCCCCGTTTGAGCTCGAAGAAGTACGGGTAGCCCGCCAGCGCCCGAGCGCCGTCCCAGACCCGCAGCGCCTCCGCGCCGCGCGGGATACGGGTGAGCACCGGGCCGAAGAAGGCGACCCCGTCCACGTGGATGGTCGGGGTGCCGACGTCGAAGCCGACCGGGTCCATGCCGGCGTGGTGCGACTCGCGCAACGCCTGGTCGTGCTCGGCGGAATCCGCCGCGTCGGCGAGCGCGGGGTCCAGGCCCGCCGCGCCCAGCGCCTCAATGATGGTGGCCCGATCCAGGTCCCGCCCCTGGTCGTGGCGGCGGACGCCCAGCTGCGTGTACAGCTCGCGCAGCACATCGTTGCCGTACTTCCGCTCGGCGGCCACGCACACCCGGACCGGCCCCCACCACTCAGGGATGCGCGCCGCGTAGTCCGGGTCGAGGTCGTCGCGGTCCTCGTTGAGCACCGCCAGCGACATGACATGGAAGGACAGATCGATCTCGCGCTGACGCTCCACCTCAAGGATCCACCGCGAGCTGACCCAGGCGAACGGGCAGGCCGGGTCGAACCAGAACCCAACCACAGGAGTTTGCGACATACCCCCAACGGTAGTCGCGCCGGCCCGCGATGACGCCCGTGGCACGCGTCGGCCCGCCCTGGCCGCAGCCGCCAGGCGGCCGTGACAGACTCGGCACAGTCCCGTCCAGCCATGGAGGTGCGAGTCCGTGACCGCCCCAACCACCGTCCCCAACCTGACCCGCGACGACGCCCGGGTGCGCGCGCAACTGTTGCGTGTGCAGTCCTACGACGTCGCGCTCGACCTGACCGACGGCGCCGGCGGTCCGTCGGAACGGATCTTCACCGCCACCACGACGATCCGTTTCGCCGCCGCCACCGCCGGCGCGTCGACGTTCCTGGACATCGTCGCCGCTCGGGTGCGCGCCGCGACGCTCAACGGCCGGCCGGTGGACGTGGCCGACTACGAGCCCGACTCCGGCATCGTGCTGCCCGATCTCGCCCGCGACAACACCGTGGTCGTCGAGGCCGACATGGCCTACACCAACACCGGCGAGGGCCTGCACCGGTTCGTGGACCCGATCGACTCCGAGGTGTACCTGTACACGCAGTTCGAGACCGCCGACGCCAAGCGGCTGTACGCCTGCTTCGACCAGCCGGACCTGAAGGCGACGTTCACCTTCCACGTCACCGCGCCGGCGCACTGGGAGGTGGTCTCCAACGGCCGCGTCGAGCGCGTCGAGGAACACGGCGACGGGACCAGCGGCGGAACCAAAACGGTGCATTTCGCCACCACCGCGCGGATCAGCCCGTACATCACCGCGTTGATCGCCGGGCCATACCACGCGCATCGCGGCAGCCACGACGGCATCGAACTGGGCGTCTACTGCCGCAAGACCCTCGCCGAGCACTTGGACGGCGAGGAGATCCTGGCCGTCACCGCCGCCGGGTTGGACTGGTACCACGCCAACTTCGGAGTGCGCTACCCGTTCGGCAAGTACGACCAGCTGTTCGTGCCGGAGTTCAACGCCGGAGCGATGGAGAACGCCGGCGCGGTCACCTTCCGCGAGGACTACGTGTTCCGCTCCAAGGTCACCGACGCGCGTTACGAGCGGCGCGCCGAGACGCTGCTGCACGAGATGGCGCACATGTGGTTCGGCGATCTGGTCACCATGCGCTGGTGGGATGACCTGTGGCTGAACGAGTCGTTCGCGACCTACGCCGCGCTGCTGTCGCAGACCGCCGCGACCCGCTGGGCCAACGCCTGGACCACGTTCGCCAACACCCAGAAGACGTGGGCCTACCGGCAGGACCAGCTGCCCACCACGCACCCGATCTCCACCGACGCGCCGGACGTGCAGACCGCCGAGGTGAACTTCGACGGCATCACCTACGCCAAGGGCGCGAGCGTGCTTCGCCAGCTCGCCGCCTATGTCGGCCAGGAGGAGTTCCTGTCCGGGGTGCGCGACTACTTCGCCGAGCACGCCTACGGCAACACCACCCTCGCCGACCTGTTGGCGGCGCTGGAGCGCTCCTCCGGCCGCGAGCTCGGGTCGTGGTCCAAGCTGTGGCTGGAAACGGCGGGCATCAGCACCATCCGCGCCGAGTTCACCGTGGATGGGGACGGCCGGTTCGCCAGCTTCGAGCTGGCCCAGTCCGCGCCCGACGAAGCCGCAGCGTCGAACGTGTTGCGCCCGCACCGGCTGGCGCTCGGGCTCTACCACGACGACGGTGCCACGCTGGCGCGCACCGCCCGGATCGAGCTGGACATCGCCGGGGCGCGCACCCCGGTGCCCGAGCTGATCGGGGTGGCGCAACCCGACCTGCTGCTGATCAACGACGATGACCTGACCTACTGCAAGGCGCGCCTGGACGCGCGCAGCCTGGCCACGCTGCGCGACGGCGGCATCGCCCGGCTCGCCGACTCGCTGCCGCGCGCGCTGTGCTGGTCGGCCGCCTGGGACATGACCCGCGACGGCGAGCTGGCCGCGCGCGACTACCTGGCGCTGGTGCTGTCCGGCATCGACGCGGAGACCGACATCGGCGTCATGCAGTCGCTGACTGGGCAGGCGCTGCGCGCGCTGGCCAGCTACGCCGACCCGGCCTGGGCGCCGCAGGGCTACCAGGGGCTGGCGGACAAGGCGCTGGCCGCGCTGCGCGCGGCGGTTCCCGGCTCGGACCACCAGCTGGCCTGGGCGCACGCGCTGTGCGGGGCCGCCGCCAGCACCGAGCACCTCGCCGCGTTGCGCGGCATCTACGACGGGTCGCGCGTGGTCGACGGGCTGGCGGTGGACGCCGAGCTGCGCTGGGCGCTGCTGCAGGCGCTGGTGGCGCGCGGCGCGGCGGACGAGGCCACGATCGCCGCCGAGGCTGACCGGGACCCGTCGGCCGCCGGCGCCCGGCACGCCGCGACCGCGCGGGCGCTGGTGCCCACCGCCGCCGCCAAGGCCGAGGCGTGGCGGTTGGCCACCGAGGAGGACGCCCTGCCGAACGCGATGTGCGAGGCGGTGATCGCCGGCTTCGCCCACCCGAGCCAGGGCGCGCTGCTGGCCCCCTACGTGGCCAAGTACTTCACCTCGATTCAGGACGTGTGGCGGCGGCGCACCAGCGAGCTGGCGCAGCGCGTGGTGATGGGCCTGTTCCCGGGGTGGTCGTCCACCATCGCGCCAGCCACCTTGTCCGCCACCGACGAGTTCCTCGCCCGACCGGACCTGCCGGACCCGATGCGCCGGCTGGTCGTGGAGGGGCGCGCCGACCTCGTCCGGGCGTTGGCGGCCCGCGCCGTCGACGCGGCCGCCGGCTGAACGCGGCGGCCGGCTGGGCACTGTCGTGATCTCGGAATTCGCGCAAGATAGTTGCGCGTTTCCAGAGATCACGACACGGTGGCCGGGCCGGCCATGGCAGGCTCACAAGCTGTGACGACAGCTGCGACGACCCGGCACGATCTCTTATTCGCGACGGCGCGAGTCGCGGCCAACGCTCCGGCGCGGGCCGCGAGCTTCCTCGACCGGCACAGCCAGTGGCTGATCGATCGCCCACTCCGTGTTGTGATCACCATTTTGGTGGCGTTGATCCTGCGGTTCTGGTTGCACCGGGTGATCGACCGGTTCACCTTGCCTGGACGGGGCGGCCGGCGGCGGTTCCTGGGCAAGCTTCGCGACCAGCTGTCCGACCGGCTGCCCGGCGAGGCGCTGCTGGAATCCGCCGGCCTGCCCGCGCAGCGACGCGCGCAGCGCATGGCCGCGCTCGGCTCGGTGCTGAAAAGCACGACGTCGTTCGCGTTGTTCGTGCTCGCGGCGCTGCTCGTGCTCGGCTCGCTCGATGTCAACCTCGCGCCGTTCATCGCCGGCACGTCGATCGTCGGGGTCGCTATCGCCTTCGGCGCGCAGAACCTAGTGAAGGACTTTCTCGCCGGGATGTTCCTGCTCTTCGAGGATCAGTACGGCGTCGGCGATGTGGTGGACCTGCAGCAGGCGTCCGGCACGGTGGAGGCGGTGGGTTGGCGAACCACCCGGTTGCGCGACGAGAACGGCGCGATTTGGCACGTGCGCAACGGCGAGGTGGTCCGCGTCGGCAACCTGAGCCAGGGCCACGCCCGCATGGTGGTGGACGTTCCGATCGCGCCCGACGCGGACCTCGACGCCGCCTCGGCGCGGATCCTGGCCGCCGCGCGCAAACTGCGCGCCGACCCGGCCTGGGCCGGTGCGTTCCTGGGCGAGCCGGAACTGGTCGGCGTGGAGCAACTCACCCCAACCGCGACCATGCTGCGCGTGGTGGCCCGGGTGCGCCCGCTGCGGCAGGCCCCGGCCGCCCGAGAGCTGCGCCGCCGCATCCTGGAATCCCAAGAGCTGCCGCAGCCCCCGCCGCGACCGCCCCGTGGCTAGTCGCGGGTCAGTTTGCGGTAGGTGACCGCGTGCGGTCGCGCCGCCTCCGCACCGAGCCGCTCGACCTTGTTCTTCTCGTAGGACTCGAAGTTCCCCTCGAACCAGAACCAGCGCGCGGGGTCGGTCGCGGTGCCCTCCCAGGCCAGGATGTGGGTGGCGATCCGGTCGAGGAACCAGCGGTCGTGGCTGGTGATCACCGCGCAGCCGGGGAACTCCAGCAGCGCGTTCTCCAGCGAGCCGAGGGTCTCCACGTCCAGGTCGTTGGTGGGCTCGTCCAGCAACAGCAGGTTCCCGCCTTGTTTGAGGGTCAGCGCCAGGTTCAGCCGATTGCGCTCGCCGCCGGAGAGGATGCCGGCCCGTTTCTGCTGGTCGGGGCCTTTGAACCCGAACGCGGACACGTAGGCCCGCGACGGCATCTCGACGTGGCCCACCTGGATGTGGTCGAGTCCGTCGGAGACCACCTCCCACACCGTCTTGGTCGCCTCGATGCCGGCCCGCGATTGGTCCACATAGCTGATCTGGACCGTCTCCCCGATCTTGATCTCTCCCGCGTCGGGCCGCTGTTCGCCGATGATCATCTTGAAGAGCGTGGTCTTGCCGACGCCGTTCGGCCCGATCACGCCGACGATGCCGCCGCGCGGCAGGGTGAACGACATGTCTTTGATAAGCGGTTCGCCGTCGAAGCCCTTCGCCAAGCCGGATACGTCGACCACGACGGTGCCCAGGCGCGGCCCCGGCGGGATCTGGATCTCCTCGAAGTCGAGCTTGCGGGTCTTGTCCGCCTCGGCGGCCATCTCCTCGTAGCGCTGCAGCCGGGCCTTGCTCTTAGTCTGCCGGCCGCGCGCGTTCTGGCGCACCCACTCCAGCTCGTCGCGCAAGCGCTTCTGCAGCTTGGCGTCCTTGCGGCCCTGGACCTCCAGCCGCTCGGCCTTCTTCTCCAGATACGTCGAATAGTTGCCCTCGTACGGATACGCCCGGCCCCGGTCCAGCTCCAGGATCCACTGCGCCACATTGTCCAGGAAGTACCGGTCGTGGGTGACCGCGAGCACGGTGCCCGGGTACTTGGCCAGGTGCTGCTCCAGCCACTGCACGCTCTCCGCGTCCAAATGGTTGGTGGGCTCGTCGAGCAGCAGCAAGTCGGGCTGTTCGAGCAGCAGTTTGCACAGCGCGACCCGCCGCCGCTCGCCGCCGGACAGGTAGGTGACCGGTTCGTCGCCCGGCGGGCAGCGCAGCGCGTCCATGGCTTGCTCGATGCGGCTGTCGAGGTCCCAGCCGTCGCCGTGCTCGATCTTCTCCAACAGTTCGCCCTGCTCGGCCAGCAAGGTGTCGAAGTCGGCGTCCGGTTCGCCCATGGCCGCAGACACCTCTTCGAACCGGGCCAACCAGCCGCGCAGCTCGGTGACCCCGTCCTCGACGTTCTCGCGCACCGTCTTGGACTCGTCCAACGGCGGCTCCTGCTGCAGCAGGCCAACGGTCTGGCCCGGGGCGAGCATCGCGTCGCCGTTGGACGGCTGGTCCAGCCCGGCCATCACCTTGAGCACCGTCGACTTGCCGGCGCCGTTCGGGCCGACCACACCGATCTTCGCTCCCGGCAGGAACGCCAAGGTCACATCGTCAAGCAGCACCTTGTCGCCAACCGCCTTGCGCACCTTGCGCATGGTGTAGATGTACTGAGCCACGTCTCGTCCCTCGCTCGCGTCGAAACTTGGACCAGTGTCTCAGCCCCCGCTCGCTGGACCGCCCAAGCCTCCCGGCAGGAGACGGGTGAAGACGGGGGCCGCCAGCGCGGCGCCCGCCGAGCACGCGGGACTCGCCCCGGCAGTGGCCGGGCACCTGATGGCTCCGGCGTCCGGCCACTGCCGACCAGCTGTCTCGGGCGACGCCCCATCCGCGCCCGCGACAGCCGTCCCCGCCCGCCGTGTCAGCTGACCGTGGCGAGCTCGCGTTCGAGGAGCTCCTCTCGTTCGCACAACTCGTCGACGGTGGCCGGCGCCGTCTCGATCCGCAAATCGGTCAGGTCGGCGGGCACACCGGTCTCGTCAACCTCGACGGTAGTCACTACGGCCGGCCGAGTCACCTTGGTGAACTGTGCGCTGCCACGCGACAGGTCGTGGCCAACGGCGATGGCGTCCAGCTCATAGCTCGCGCGACTGGTCTCGTCCTTGGCAACATAGTTGCGGCTGTAGAACCGACCCGTCACGATCACCGGATGGCCCTTGCGCAGCGACGTCGCGACGTTGCGCGCCATCCCCCGCCAGCAGGTGACCGTGGCGTAGAGCTTCTCGTTGTCGATCCACTGCCCGGTGTCGCGATCCAGCCGCCGCGACGTTGAGGCGACGCGGAAGCTGGCCACCGGCACGCCGGCGGTGGTCTCGCGCAACCGTGGGTCTTCCACCAGGTTGCCGACGATGGTGAGGTAGGTGTCGTTCATGTTCGCTCTCCTGCTGTTGAGGTCCGTGGTTTGCTGCTGGTTTCACTCAAGCCGAGCCGGCATGGCCCGCGCGACCGTCAACGGCGATCTGTGGACAACATGGCCCGCTGTGGATGGGATGGGCGGAAACCGTCGGTGGCCGGTGGTATGGGGCCAACCGGGGGCCTGCCCAGTCAGCCGTAAACTGCGCGATGGGAATGTGCGCCAGTTCCGCTCGCCACCTGCTCGGGCCGTCCCGCGCGCCTCGGGTGGCCTCGCTGGAACGTCCCGCTCCAGCCCCCGTAGCTCAGTGGATAGAGCTGCCGCCTTCTAAGCGGTAGGTCGCAGGTTCGATCCCTGCCGGGGGCACCCAGTCGGTCTTGTGGGAACCCGCGACATGGTTAGTGTCGCCGGGTTCCGCCGTTGTCTCACCGGGGTTAGTCGTCTCACCGGGGTTGGCGGCTGCGGTGATGGTGGCGAAAGGCTCTGCGAGGGTGGGTTGGGCTTGTTCGTCTTCGGTGATGGTGATCCGGGTGTAGAAGGCCTGGTTAGCGAGACGTCGGGTGGCGTCACCTGACGCGGCATACATCTGGTCGGCGCCGGTTTGTAGCCGCAGGCTGGAGTCTAGGAATTGCCGGGCTCCGGTGTAGTGCTGGTCGTGCTCGGCGAGGCGGTGGTCTATGTCCGCCAGCCCGGCCCGGATGCGATCTTGATGACGTTTCAGGGTGGGTAGGTCGATGGCGTCCGCGAAGTGCGCGGCCAGCAGCTTGTCCGTTTCCTTCTGCATCCGTGCCCGGTTCTTGGTCAGGGCGGCGAGGTCTCGGCCGTGTCCGGCGGCGCGTTTGTCGAACGCGGCCTGCATCTGCCCGGCCAACGTCCGGTTAGTACTCTCGCTGATCGTCAACGACTTGTAGGAGCCAGCGACTAGTCGCTCGACTAGCTGGACCGGGATGGCCCGTCTGGTGCAGGGAGTAGTTTTCTTCGACCGTCCAGCACAGATGTAGTAGGCGTAGGTCACTCGGCGTGGTGTGCGCCGGGTCTACCGGCTGCCGTCCGTGACCACCAGCACCGAGCGCGATCCAGACCCTCGTCACAACAACGCCGTTTCGTATCGCTGCCGTCGTAACGCGGCACAGGCGAGCGAGGTTTAGCTCGTGGGGATCGCTCAATACCTGGGATCGGCGAATCGATCAAGATACTCGCGCGGGGTCACGATGAGCGGCTGCTCAAGGGTTAGGACGAGGAAGTCCTTGTCGCCGGTGACGATTACATCGACAGCACCGGCCAGCGCCACGTCGAGGATCGGCTGATCGTCCGCATCTCGCATGACAGGCCCCGGAAGCGCCCCGACGAGCAGCTCAAAACGGGTCTTCGCCAGCCACGTCTCCAAGCAGCCGCCCGCTTGCGGAGCCTTCCGGGAAATCACCTCACGAAGCTCATCAAGAACCCACGGCGTCAAAACCAACTCGGCGTGTTCAGCCGCGTGTTCGAGCGCCTGGGCTGGAACCGACTGCGGGAACAGCAGTGCCGAGACAACCACGTTCGTATCGACAAGAACCCTCATGCGCTGCGCCGCCGGCGCTCGGCACGCAGATCAGCCACGTAGGCGTCAACATCATCCGGAGAGGAGAAACCAGCCTGCTTAGCGACACCTGTGAACGCTCGCTGTGCTTCGATAAGCGCGGCAGCCGACGGGCGAACAACGAGCGTGTCACCACGCTCGTTCTCCACGAAAATGACCTTGTCTCCAGGACCGAGACCGAGCCTGCGGCGCACATCGACTGGCAAAGTGATCTGCCCGTTGGCGGAGATCGTGGCTACGTCCATCCCAACCTCTCAACTAAAGAATTCTTTACCCACCACATCGAGAGTACCAGCAGAGGCTCGTCGTGCGGAGCACGAACTTTGCGCCAGATCGTTGAGCGGTGGACTTGGAACTGGCGGGCGAGGTCGTTGACCGACGCTCCTTCGGCGTACAGGGTTCGCACAGCGTCCCGCTGGGTGTCGCTGAGCCGGGTTCCACCCCGTCTCACCGGCTCTGCCGAGACCACGACCAGCGGGTCATCGGCCTCCCCGTCTTCGTCCGTCGACCCCTCGGAGCCCTTGTTCCACGCGGACAACAGCCGCTCGACGCGGTGTTGCGGGTTCCGACGACGTCCCACCAGGTGCGCCCTACGCACACGGTTCGAACTTCCACCGACTAGCTCAACTGCGTGAGCCAGCCGTCAGCGGCGGCTCGCACGCTCGCCAGGAGTCGGATCGCAGCCGAAACGGATTTGCTCATGGGGCGTAGGTGTTTCGAGAAAGACCCCATCATCTTCAGTTGAGCGGACAGGTCCTCGGTGCCGGGCAGTTCGAGCGATTGCCGCAGGCCGGTCAGCGTGTCAACAAGCTCATGGCGTAAGGGCTCGTCGTCAGATCGGCTCATCACGGCGACCATCTTGGTCACCGCAGAGTCGATCTGCTCCCAAGCGGCTCCAAGCCGGCTCGTGGCGTAATCCAGATCTGCGATTGGGCCTTGGAGGTTCCGTCCGAGGTCAATCATCGCGGCTGCGGCTGCGTTCGGTTGCTGCGGGACTGGCGGTGCTGCGGTGAAGAGTTCGCCGATGTCCTCCATGGCGTTCTTGAAGGCGTCTGCCGCGGCCTGGAATTCGGGGTTTGCCAACGCGTCGAGCAGTCCGGGTGCGTCGGGGTCGAAGTCCTCGACAGTCTCGGCCGTGGTGCGCGGCATGAACGCGGCGGATGCGCGGTGGGTGATGGTCTTGCGAAGTGCCTCTGCGGCCTCGTGGACGGCGTCCTTCCACTGTGGGGTGCCAGGTGTCCGGCGCCACAGCTCCTCGATCACCAGTTGCTGGGTCTCATCGATCGCCCGCAGTACGGGATCGGCGGCAGGAACGACGTCAGTGTCCTTCACATCCACCCACACGATGGGGAGGAAGAGCTTGGGGTCGCCGCTTCGCTTCGCGGCGGCTAGGAAATCAAGCACCTCCTCCTTGCAGGGTTCGCTCTTAAGGAAGTTCGGGGTGACTGCCGCCATGAGGAATGTGGTTGTCTCGGCGAAGGCCTCCAACCGCCGCGCCCAGTTCTCACCCCAAGTCAGATCGTTGCGATCCCAGATCAGCCGGAGCGGATTCCCGGTGAGAAAGTCGTAGTGGTCAACGGTCTCTTTCGCGAACCTGACGATATTGCCGTCGAGACGGTCATCGTCGTTATGAACGTAGCTAAGGAACACGGTGGCGTCTGTGTCGGCAGTCTCGGACTTCTCGTCAGGCGCCGGAACGGCGCTCATCGGAGTCTTCCTTCCCTCGCGTATGGCAGGTGGGCGGGGCGGAGCGAATGCTGATGCGTCGTGCAGGACGCTGACTGGCAGCGCCCAGACATCCTCTTCCAGGAGCCGGAGTTCGGCACCGGTGTATACGACGAAGCCTCGATACAGTCCAAGCTTCTTCTGCAGAGCATGTAGCCCGTCAAGATCACGCGGGTGTACCGTGCCGGCTGCTTTGACCTCGATGCCGATCCGCCTGCCCCGGTCGTCTTCGAATACGAGGTCAACCTCTCGTTGTGACTTGGCGTCTCGCCAATAGAACGCGGTGGTGAATGTTTGGGCCCACGACGCGCCCGCGATCAGCTGGTTCACCACGTGGCTTTCAAGGACGGCGCCAAACGCCTCGCGGTCATCAGGCAGAGCAATGCCGGCCCGACGGAATGATTCGACGGAAAAAGATGTGTCGCCTGGGTGGATCTTGGCGCGAGCGATGCTTTGGTGCGATGCAGCGGTCGCTCGATTTGGTAGCCAATGCAGCAGGAACAGCCGAGCGAAAACGCTGATGAGGCGATCAGCGGTCCGGGGGTTGACGCCGACTCGTCCTGCCGTGGCGGCCACGTTGAGTATTCCACCCGGGTTGCGCAATAGGCCGTCGAGCAGGGAATGCGCGGCGCCGGAGTCAGCTCTAGCGTCGGGAAGAACCTTGTCACTCAGGATCGCAGCCAGGTCTGACCGGATCGTCTCGTATCGCCAGCCGGACCTGAACCGCTGCTGGCCCCCAGGGAACCGCATGTGCGGAAACCCGCCAACGAGCAAGTCCTGTGCTAGCGCTTGATCGTCGGCGTCATCCAGCGACCCGACCAGGGGCTGGCCATCAAACAATAGGTCGACAATCGATCCTGGCTGATCCGCCAGCTCCCATGCCGTCAGCGGCCACATCGTCATGCGGCGCACACGCCGCGCGAGGGGATCAGCCCCACCGAGCCCGGTCCTACCGATGGACGCCGAGCCGGTGAGCACAAAGGAGACGTCGCCAGGCAAGGAGTCGACGTATTCCTTGAGAACGAGAGGCAGGTCGCCGACGAGTTGAGCCTCGTCGATGATCGCAGGCAGCGGGAGCGTCCGTATCCATCCAGCAGCGTCGGCCCTGGCGAAAGCAAGAGTGTTGGGGTCAGCCAGGGTGGCGTAGCTGAACCCCTGCCGCTCGATCTGCTCTCGCATGAGCGTTGTCTTCCCGACGGCACGCGGCCCTTCCAGAACCACCACGGGCGTGGCGAACCCACCGAGCAAGGCATCCCCAATAGGGCGACGCACACGGTTGACGCGTACTGACGGCGCGGTCACAGCAGCAAGGATACCAGGATTCTAACGCATCTGATACAAGAATTTCCCTGCATTCGATGCGCTGGTCGTCGGCAGACTGCGACGTCCGCCACGCGGGCGCAGCACGACCTCAACGCCCTTCAAGGCGTGACCCACCACTTCGTAGTGCACGCCGAACCTGTCCGCGAGGTTCGGCGCCGTCCAACCAGCCTCATACAAGGCCTCCAGTTCATCGACCTGGGCAGGGGTCAGAAATATTGGAGCCTTCCCAACCGCATGAACCACCCGGCCCCAAATATCCGTTATGAGCAGCTCGAAACGCGTCTTCGTCAGCCAGGTCTGCAGATAGCCGACCGCTTGTGGAGCCTTCCGGGAAATCACCTCACGAGCTCGTCCAGAACCCACGGCGTCAGTGCCAGCTCGGCATGTTCAGCCACGTGTTCGAGTGCCTGGGCTGGCACCAACTGCGGAAACAGCAGCGCCGAAACAACAACGTCCGTGTCGACCAGGACCCTCATGCGCTGCGCCGCCGTCGCTCGGCACGCACGCCAGCTGCGTAGGCGTCAACATCCTCCGGAGAGGAGAACCCAGCCTGCTTGGCCACGCGGGCGAAAGCTCGCTGCGCTTCGATAAGCGCCGCAGCCGACGGGCGAACAACGAGCGTGTCACCACGCTCGTACTCCACGAAAATGACCTTGTCTCCAGGCCCGAGGCCAAGCCTGCGGCGCACATCGACCGGCAGCGCGATCTGCCCGTTGGCGGAGATCGTGGCCACGTCCATCTCAACCTCCCAGCTAAGGAATTCTTTGCCCTCGAGGTCGAGCGCACCAGCGAAGGTCCATCGCGCGGAGGCGAACCTTGCGCCAGATCGTGTAGCGGCGAACTCGGAACCGCCGGGCGAGCTCATTGGCGGGCAGTCCTTCGGCGCGCAGGTTTCTGACAGCATCCCGCCGGGTCGCCGGCAACGTCCCACCAGTGCGCTGCGAGAAACTCTGTTGATCTTGTGGGTGTCTCCGGGCGCCTCGGCAGTGACAGATTCCCGCCGCCTAACAATGCAGTTCAGGCAATTCGTCAGTTCGCAGCAGGATGAGTTTCATGCTCGCTTTCGCATCGGTCTGATTGATCGCGATCGTCCCGCCGGCTGCTAATGCGCGCGTGCCGGGCTGGTATTGAGCGAGCTGGGTGGCGGCACCCGTTCGGGTGTCCAGCACGATCAGGTTGTTTGTGTCGTCGAAGACGAGATACGGGCCGGACAACGCCTGTGGCGACGCCGAGTCGCCCTTGTTCGGGGCCGTGTAGACCACCGTCGGGGGCGCTGACCCAAGGCTCAGGAGAATCGTGTCGCGTTGATCCGATGACGGGTCGGACGATCCTTGCCAGGCATAGTTGGACCCATCCCGCAGGAAGAACGGCGCGCCCTTGCCCGGGTTGACGGTGAACCCGGCTGGCATGCTTGGAGTGCCGTACCAATGCAACTTGGCATCACCCGGCGTTCCCGTGGTCCAAGTGACGGCCCCGCCAACTAGCTGCGGTTCGGAATAGAGTTGCCCCGTCGCCAAGGTGGCGCGACTGCCGACAGTCAGGTCGAAGCGGTAGACACTGCCCACACCGCTGGCGTCCGCCTCCCTCCAGAACAGCGAATTGTTCAACAACACCGGGTCGGATATGATGACATCCATCAGGGCTTTCCCCTGCAATTGCGGTCGGACAACGCGTGTCGCGCCGTCTGCCAAACGAACCGCCACCAGCTCTGCGGTGATCGACTGTCCAGCGGGAATGCCAAGCGCGAACACCGCCCACTGAGTGTTGACCTGTGCGGCATAAAGATTCGGAGCGACGGGGCCGCCATAACCGGGGCCGGGATCGAGGGTTGGCAGGTTGTAAAGCACTCGAACGGAACGGTTCGGGGCGATCAGAACCAGTTGGCCGCGCGGTGCGGCGGCCGTCGTTCGGAACGCAAGCGCATCGCCGTTAGGCGCGACCGCCAACGTCCCGGACGAAGCGACCAAGCCGTCGGCGGTGCTGACACCCGACGCCTGCAGAACCGGATCAGCCATGGCCGCGCGCCAGCTCGCCGGCAGCGGAACAGTGCAGCGCATAGGCTGCGGGCCGCCCGATACCGACGGGCTCGTCGTCCCGGTCGATATCGCTGTCGGCGACCTTGCGGGGTTGGTGGGTCCGGGTGCGCCAGACGCCGAGGGCGTTGTCGACGAACTTGGCCCGCTTGCCGGGCCGCCATGGCGGGGCAGCTGCGCGACCAGCGCGATACCGCCGCTGATCACCGCCACCACTGCGGCAGCCAACACCGGCTTGAGCCAGGCGCCGCGCGACACGCGCCGACGGTGGCTCGTTGTCGGCCTAACCCTGGATTTCGCGGCACCGATGAGCTGTTCGGTGAGCGCACCGTCGGCGTCGGTGGTCGCCGCGATGTCGCGGAAAACCTCGCGCAGAATCTGTTCAACATCATCTCGCTGCTTCATCGTGAACCCGCCTCAGCTGCCGCCGTCATCGTTTCGGCGGCCACTAATTGCTTCCGTAACGCGCTCGTCGCCCGGCTGAGAATGCTGCGCACCGTCACCGCTCGGCAGCCGAGTTCTTCGGCTATCTGAGTATCGGTGCAGTCGTAGAAATAGCGCAGGACGAGCGCGGCCCGCTGCCGTTCGGGCAGTCGCCCAAGCAACGCCCACACCAATTCCTTGATAGCAGCCGAATCGCCGGCATCAGCGTCGTTCCGAAGATCTGGCACGTCCCACATCGGAACTGTGCGATTATCCCGCCGACCGCTGATGAACCGGTTCACCAGCGCCCGGCGCACATAGGCGACCGGCACTTCGGTGGCGGCCACGCGCGCCCATCTCGGATAGAGGTGCGCGAGCGTGGCCTGCAGCAGATCCTCGGCGTCGGGGCGGTTGCCGGTGAGCAACACCGCGGCTTGCAGCAGCGCCGTGGCGTGGGCCCGCACGAACGCCTCGAACCTCAGCTCGTCGGTCACCAGCGCACCTCCCTCACCAACAAAGACGCGGCGGCGCTCCCAGGTGTGGCATCGAATTTCCCACGCGTCTTCGCGACGGACGATCCGGCGGGTGACGCGTCCGCCGCCGGGCTCGGTTCCACATCGGTGGACTGGCTCGATGACCAGCCGAGCAAGGCTGGCAGGATCTCGCCGCCATCATCCGAAACGCGCTCGCTGACTCCTGGGACTTCCTAACGCGCGCGCCGGGGATCGGCCAGCGCCGATCGCAGCAGCGGGGCGTAGGCGCGGACTATTTCATCAGCGGGCATCGACGCCGCCGGCTCCAAGTGGATGATGTAGCGGCTCACCAACAGCCCGAGCAGCGTGCTGGCGATCGCGCTGGCCCGGTACCGGGCGCGGATGCCACCGATGTGGTCGGCGATGGCGCGCAGGATCTCGCGCTCGACGAATTCGCGGCCCTGCTTGCCGAAGCGTGGCTCTTGCAGGATGGCGGTGAGCATGGCGACGAGCGGCGCGCCCTGCTGCGGGTCGTCCCAGACGGCGATGAGCCGGGCGAGGATTCGCTCCGCGAGCCGATCCGGGTCGCCGGACAGCTCTTCCCGCAACACTTGCGGCGGACTGACCTCGAGATCCACCGACGCGGCGAACAGGTCCCGCTTGGAACCGAAGTAGTAGCTGATCAGGGCGACGTCGACATCGGCTTGCTTGGCGATGGCGCGCAGGCTGACTGCCTGGTAACCGTCCGCGCCGAACCGCTGACGGGCCGCCTGCAGGATCTGTTCCCGGGTGTCCGGACGGCCGGCGCGCCGGCCGCGCCCGCGCCCCCGCGCGCGCTCATCCGAATAATTCATCAAGTTGAATCTAGTCGGTGGCGGCGCGAATACTCAAGCCATGCCAGAACCAACCACCACCCGGCGCCGCCCCAGCCGGACCGTGCTTATCGTCACCTGCCTGGCGCTGGCCACCGTCGTCGCGCCGATCGCCTCGATGAACGTCGCCATCCCCTCGATCGCGGCCGGCACCCACGCCACCGCGACCCAACTGTCCTGGATCGTGGACTCCTACGCGCTCGTCTTCGCCGCGCTGCTGCTGGTCGCCGGGGCGGTTGGCGACCGGTACGGACGGCGCCGAGCGCTGCTGGTCGGTCTGTCGATCTTCGCCGTCGGCTCGCTCGCGGCGACGGCCATGGCCAACCCCACCTGGCTGATCGCGATGCAGTCGGTGCTCGGCGTCGGCGCGGCGCTGGTGATGCCCGCGACGCTGTCCACCATCACCGCCACCTTCCCCGCCGATCAGCGGACCCGCGCGGTCGGCACCTGGGCCGGGGTCGTCGGGGCCAGCGCCATCCTCGGCGTGCTCGCCTCCGGACTGGTCCTGGAGGTGTGGTCGTGGCGGTCGGTGTTCGGGGTGAACGTCGCGCTCGCCGCGATCGCCCTGGTTACGACAGTGCTGGTGATCCCGGAGTCGGCGGACCGGGACGCCCCCGCGATCGACTACCTCGGCGGGTTGATCACCGTCGCCGGGCTGGGCGTGCTGGTCTATTCGATCATCGAGGCGCCGACCGCCGGCTGGGCCAGCGCGCGCACCCTGGTCGGCCTGGTGCTTGGTCTGGCCATCCTCGCCGGGTTCGTGCGGTGGGAACTGCGCCGGTCCAACCCGCTGCTCGACCCGCGCCTGTTCGCGCACCGGTCCTTCTCCGCTGGCACGCTGACCATCACCATCCAGTTCCTGGCGTTCTTCGGCTTCATTTTCCTGATCGTGCAATACCTGCAACTGGTGCGCGGGGACTCACCGCTGCTGGCCGGAGCGAGCCTGCTGCCGTTCCCGCTGCTGCTGATGCCCGGCGCGCGGATCATCGCCCCGAGAATGTCCGCCAAGGCGGGCCAGCAAGCGACCTGCACGATCGGACTGGCGCTGATCGCCGTCGCGATGGCGGTGTTCTCCTTCCTCGGCCCAGCCACCTCCTACTGGCTGATGCTGGCCGGGCTCCTCGTGCTGGGAGCTGGCATGGGGCTGGCGATGACCCCGGCTACCAGCGCCATCACCGACGCGTTGCCCGCCTCGAAACAAGGCGTCGGCTCAGCGGTCAATGACCTGGCGCGCGAATTGGGCAGCGCGCTGGGCATCGCCATCCTCGGCAGCGTGATGCAGTCGACCTACCGAGCTCGCCTGAACCCGCCCGGGCTGCCCCGGGCGATGATCGAGCAAGCTCGGGCGTCATTCGGGGCGGCGGCGCATATGGACCCGATCGCCGGGGCCGCCAAGCAGGCGTTCTGCGAAGGAGCCCAGTCCGCGCTCATCACCGCCGCCGCCATCGCCGCGGTCGGAGCGGTGATCGTCGCCGGGCTGCTGCGCCACGAACATCGACGAGCGCCGCTCGCGCGCGGCTAGGGCGTGTCTCCAAGACGTTTTCACATGATCTATGAAGACTGGAGGTGTACATCATTATCAGGTACGTGCTGGAGAACCGTGTACCTCTCAAGAGCGCGTTCCCGACGGACACGAAGGCTGGGTTCAGCAGCTAAAACGTCGCTTCGGGTTCCGTTGCTGACCACCAATTCGTAGCCGAGTTCATTGGACAGGCGGATAAGGCTCGCTGCACCCGGGCCGAAGATGTGACCGTCACCGCCGTGTTCCCCTGCGGCAACAAACACGTTTGAGTCAATCAGCACTGCGGTGCGTGGTCCGGTGGGTTGACTCATGTTTACACCGCCGCATCCCACGATCTCTGCGTGAACTCGCACAAAACAGTTGGCACAGCTATCACCCGCCTACGACAGCTGCGAGCAGTTCGGCTTGTTGGAGGACTAGTTCTATGGCTTTGTCTTCGTGGTCTGGTGGGTAGTCATACTTAGCGAGCAGGCGACGGATCTTGGAACGCATAGCCGCTCGCACGGAGTGTTTGAGGTTCCAGTCGATGGTGACGCTTTGTTGCACGGTCCAGGCCAAATCGACGGCGATTTTCTTTAGTGTGTCGTCGCCCATCTGCAGGTTCGGCTTCTCCCGCCCGGCCAGGCTGTCGAGGAATTCATCGGACAGGATCGACAACTCAGGAGTGTCGACACCAGCCAGCTTGTAGACGTCGATGACTTCATCGGTGGCGACGGCTTCATTGACCAGCTGCCCGATGCGGGTGTCGATATCAACTGCTCCGGAACCGCCGCGCCCCGAGTCCGGGTGCTGGATCTTCGGGATCGCGGCGCGGACGTCGGTGAACAGCCGTGCGTCGTCACGGATCGCGGTCGCCTCGTCGCGCGCGCCGCACAGCGCGTATGCCTTGGCCAGCGCTAGCACTTGGTCGCAGAACCGTGATGCGCGGTCGGGATCGGCCATCACAAAGTCCAACACCAGCGCCCGCTGCGCCAGCAGCTGGGACGCGGGCAGGGTCGGTGAGGAGTCGTGGGCGCAGCCGTGCAGGATGCCACGCACGATGTCGTGCTTCTCCAGCATCGCGGCGACCATCTCCTCGATGGGAACCCCGGCCTGGTCTCGGTCGGACGGCGAGTGCTCAGCAAGCGCCCGACGCAGGTTCGTGGCCACACCGAGGTAGTCGACGATAAGCCCACCATCCTTGTCGCGGAAGGCGCGGTTCACCCGGGCGGTGGCCTGCGTCAGCCCGGTGCCCTGAATGGGTTTGTCCACGCACATGGTGTGCCCCCAAGGGTAGCGTGTTCAAACGTTACCCCGAAGGCTCGCGCGCTCTATTTGCGCTGGTCAGAGCCTGGTTCGTCGTACATGTCAGGGGCTTCAGATGCGCCTCAGGAGGACGTCCGGGGCATCTGTACAGCGGGAATTGAAACCGCTCAAACGTTTCTGGCACCCGATCGTGCGGCTGCGATGATCGCCGAGTACGTAGCCGGAGCGACTCAGAAGTCGCTCGCGGTGAAGTACGGCGTGCATGAGCACACCGTGCAGTCCCATGTCCGTAGAGCGCGTGCGATCCGGCCAGCGCGTGTCACCGACGGCGTGCTTGCGGACTTTGCGGCAGGAGTTCCCGTGGCAGTGTTAGCGGATCGTTGTGGAGTCAGTCCAGATACGATCCGTCGGCATGCTCGGGCGGCTGGTGTCGATCCTGGACCGCGTCAGCTCCGACCGAACGAGATCAACGCGTTCGTTGCCTTGTACACGCAGGGCACACGAATCGCCGACATCGGGCGACAGTACGGCATTGGCCATCGGCAGGTTCGGCGGGTACTGGCCGACGCCGGTGTCGTGATCCGTCCGCGTGGTCGCCAGCCGATGTTGGCCGGCCGGCAACACGAGGTGATGGAGTTGCGCGATCAGGGTTGGTCGTACGCGCGTATCGGCGGGCGGATGGGTGTCAACGCCACGACGGTTCGGGATCATGTGATCCGGTGGGGAGCTTGACTCCCGCTCTCAATGACCTCCCGGCCTACCACGGTCTCCCTAGCCCCCCGCTAGGCACCTTCATCTCGACTCTTCATATCGGCCGACGCTGTTGCGGTTCTCTTTGCGCGGACCCGCCGCCTCACGAAGAGAGCCGTTCCCCCTCCGGGCAGCGTGAGGAAGGCTGCCACGTACCTGACCCATGATGGCGCCACCCGATTCACCATCGCGATGCCGCTACGTGCTGCGGCAGCGACCGACCTGGCTGCATCGGCGATCGGGTGCGGGTTGAGCCCAAGCCGGACCATCCAGGACACCGCGATCAATACTGACGCCGTCGCTGCAATGTTGAGCAACCACGCTCGAAGCTGCGCCAGTCTTCCGGCATCTCGATTGGCACGTATCCTCTCAAGACCCAGCAGCACGGCCAGGCTGGAGAGAGTGCTCCAGACCACCAACCATCCCAACGATCTGGGAAGGGTCTTCGCATCATGTGCTCGCTGCTCATACTCATGACGCAGGCGAGCGATAGATCGCAGAGCCTCAGTTGGGTGCGTCACCACCCCAAACGACACGTCCGCTACGGGGGACGCCACTCCGGCGGCCACGGCATCGGCGTCCCTCGCGCGCATCGCCTCTTCCAAGCACTCGGCGCCGTCGTCATCAGGGTCGATCCCCGTCACATCCTCCGGAGCATCGTCGTTCGCCGAGGCACTGCTCATGACGACCTCCTTCCAGACGCTCACCGCGACACGCGATCACCTTGACGCGCTCCGTCTGACAGATCCGGTACCGTTAAGTGGGCTCCCTACGGGGTTGTACCTACGACATACGCCTGTATACTAGAACCGTGTACGAGCCGGCGTCGAGTGCGTTCGAGCACCTCTGTCCCCTCGGGAGGCCCGGATGACTGGGTCGCGACAGTCGCTACATGGAGTCGCCGGCGAACGCTTCGGCAACCTGCTGCGTCGTCAACGACTGGCAGACGACCTCACCCAGGCCGAGCTTGGTGAGCGTTTTGGCGTCAGGCAACAGACGGTAGGGGCATGGGAGCGTGGTGAACGGCCTCAATCGCGACTAGTCGAAGCCCTGGCTCAATACGTCGGGCTCGAGGACGAGCACGCGCTGATTTCGCTGCTCGACGCGGAGGCATCCGATCCACCCGCAGCGTCGGAGTCGCCACTACGTAGCCCACCAGTACCTGATGGCGACGTGGTCAAGATGCTCGCCGAGACCTACGCCTCTGGCCTGCTCACCGGATCGCTTTCGGCGGACGACCATATGACGATGCGTGCGTTCATCGAGTACTTCCAAAGTCGTCAGTCTGAGTAGACCGCTGGTGGCCCGGCCGTGAGCATCGCGCAAC
>Ga0123357_10001081_pt1 | contig 28136 bp, 27 predicted proteins | sample TergutEmb28metaG_FD_89873 | JGI IMG/M metagenome (GOLD analysis project Ga0123357, IMG submission 89873) | Embiratermes neotenicus P4 segment gut microbial communities from Petit-Saut dam, French Guiana - Emb289 P4 | ecosystem: Host-associated > Arthropoda: Insects > Digestive system > Gut ...
AGGCCTATCTCTGCCTGTATCTCACCTATGCTGGCGACCGCCTCTTTGCCCTCGGATGTGAACGGCACTTTCGTGGAGGCAACGTGAACAAGTATTATGGCCGGACCGTACGGGATGCCCTTCCCGCCTCTCTGCTCAAGGCCGTACCGTCTCCAGTCCATGTTCTCCACTGCTTTGGTGATGGCGCACGCACCCTGCTGGTAGAGCAGCGGGACGCGGTTGGCTATTCTCAGTATCGAAACGGCAGCGTCCGACGGGATATCCCCGCCGTATACTATTCCCGCCTCGACTATGAACGGGTTCCCGTTCACCGACTTCGGGGCGCGGCTCACCGGCGGCGCATAGTAATCAGGACGCAGCCCCTCAAGCACGTGCATCAGACCCTTCTTGATGAGCGTGTCACCGATAGGTGACAGACAATCGGTCTGCGGCGCCATTATCTTTATCGTGTCGATGACCCGGACCATCTCTTTGATGTCATCCCTTGTGAGGTCCGACGGTTTCTTTGCTTTTATCTTGGCAGTCTCGATGACCTCGTCGGCTATCCGGCCCGTGATGCGTGAGAAGTCGTTCATCAGGAATGCTTTGACGGTCTTTTGAACGGAGTTCTGGGCCATCTTCTGCATCTCGCCGATCTCTATGCCCTGCGGGTGTGGTCTTATTTCCTTGGATTTTATCGGCAGTATGTCGGTAGCGTGTTCGAACACCACCGTTTTGTTGTCAGGGTCTACGAACGTGATACGGCAGTGCGGGTTGACGATAGCCGTGTTCTTAAGGTACTCGTATATCGATTGTTTCCCGGTTATGTATCTTCCCTTGGTGCAATAATCGATCCGGGTGCCGTTGGCCTTACCTTCCCAGCTGAAAGCGCGGTCGTTGGATATGACCGGGCGGTTGGTCTTAGTATCGATGACAAGGTCCATTTCCCATGCGACGGCATCGTCCCCTTGTATCTTTGATTTTATATGGGCGGGTCTGCCGGTGCTTATGTTGCCGTACATGACGGTCGCCGATATTCCGATGCCCTGCTGCCCCCTGGACTGTCTGAGGGCATGGAACCTCGATCCGTAGAGAAGACGCCCGAAGACGTTCCCCATCATCCTGTGGACGATGCCGGGGCCGTTGTCCTCAACAGATATGTTATATTCCTCGTCTCCGAGCGACTCTATTTTGATATAGAGGTCAGGAAGTATGTCGGCCTCCTCACACGCGTCAAGCGAGTTGTCCACGGCCTCCTTTATCCCCATCAGAAGGGATTTGGACCTGGAATCGAAACCAAGGATGTGTTTGTTCTTCTCGAAGAACTCCGTTATGGAGATCTCCTGCTGTTTGCTCGCAAGCTTATGGGCGATCGCACCATTGTCAATATCAGCTGCGCTTTCTTTATTCTCGTCCGAGTGCATCCAAAACGTTATCTGACAGAGACGTTATAAATCTACCTGTCTGAATCGAATTCTGGATATCTATTTCGGTCTCAGCAAAATTCAGATCTGAGACGAGAATACGACGCAGAGAAGCCGCGGACGGGCACTGTTTTCCCGTTGGAAGAGGCATCTCCGCGATGACGAGATCGACGGTCAGGATGAGAACACGGTGACCGCAGGATGCTTTTCTGAAAGAACGGCCTTGATGCAGCATACACATCCCGGTTCGTGTCGAAAATGCAGTAAAAACACAAAACATTCGTGTTAAAAATGCAACCCAATAATAATTCTGTATGATGTGATGTATGAGTTATGTGAAAGATATGAGGGTTTCTGAAACGGAAGACGAGAGAATGCGACGCGGAAATGGAAACAGCGCAAGGAACCGATGAGCTCTGAGATGCCGATGCGGTAACGGACCCCGACGATGCCTGAGGTCTGAACAGTTTCCGGAAAGGACCGCCCGCATATGCGCTCAGTTCTCGAATCTCTCGCCGCAGTGCGGGCATACTTCCGCATCCGACGGGACCTCTTTCTTGCATTCGGAACAGGTGAATGTTTGCGGTAAAGCTTTCTGTCCGTCCTCCGGTTCGGCGTCTTCAGTGCCTTCGAAGACCGCTCCGCAGGAAGGACAGGTGTCTGCGCCCGCGGGGACCTCTTTACCGCAGTCCGAACATTCAAAGAACTCTACTTTTTTGATGACCTTCATTTCCTCCGGAACATCGATGTACGCACCGCATTTCCTGCATACTACCTCTCCGGGGAGAACGATCGTCTGGCATTCCTTGCATCTGCCGTATCCCACCGGGTACAGGCGCCCTTCCCTTTCGAATCTTTCCCTCGTCCTTTCGAGGTTCTTTCTCATCCATGTCGTGAACAGCAGTATGAGCACGAAGAACGCCATAACTTGGAATACCAGCCCATACGCGTTCCATTCCAGACAGAATAGACCGACATCGGACCCGCTCATCGTGATCGGACCTATGAATTCTGCCGAGGCCTTTTCCGAAGTCCCGTCATTATACACGAAGCGGAAATCGTATATCTTTCCGGACACCAACGGAACATTGAAACTATATTCGTCACCGGACAGGGACCCGCTCATCGTTTGGGTATTGCCATGACCCCACCCCAACGCCCATACGCTCGTGACCTCACTATATTCTAAGGTCATATCCCCACCACCGGAATAGGTCACCGTGAATGTGTATGTGCCGTCCGATCCCTTGAACGGTGTGACCTCTATGTTCTTGAAATCGCCGTCAGTGTGCTGCCCCTCTTGATTGAGTATCATGGGTTTACTGACAGCATATGCGGCGAATACGGAAGCGACAATGAAGAATATTACGCCGAGAATAGCGAGTTTCTTCAGGTCCGCACCCAGAGCCTTAGGGACAATGTATAGAATGACGGCGACCAGGATGCCGCCGAAACAAGCAGTAATCAGACCTGTGTAAATGAACAGCAATCCCATTACTGCGGCTAAGATCATTCCGAGATACGGCGCTGATCTGCTTTTAGCGAATCTTTGAAGACCGGTCTCTGGCTGCACCATCTGTCTACACAATTCAGAGAGGATATATAATATATCCTTTGTTCATCCCCATAATCCGGAGAAACAAAAATTGGCGACGATCGACGAGCAGATCAAGGAGTTGGAAGAGGAGATTTCCAACACAAAATACAACAAGGCCACGCAGGCTCACATAGGTAAACTGAAAGCAAAGATCGCCCGTCTCGCCAACGAACAGGAGAAACGCCGTTCTTCAAAAGGAAGCGGCAAAGGATACAACGTGAAGAAGGCGGGTAACGCGACAGTCGCTCTGGTGGGTTTTCCGAGTGTCGGTAAGTCGACGCTGCTGAATCAGCTCACCGGCGCGAAATCCGAGGTCGGTGCTTATCATTTCACGACACTTGACGTCATCCCCGGTATCCTCGAATACAAACACGCGAAGATACAGATACTGGATATGCCGGGCCTGATAAAGGACGCATCGAAAGGAAAGGGCAGAGGGAGGGAGGTCATCGCCGCCGCGAGGTCTGCAGACGTGATCCTGTTCATAACTGACGTGTTCTACCCAGAACTGTCAATCCTCCTGAAGGAATTGGACAACGCCGCGATCCGTTTGAATCAGTCCCCGCCGGACGTGGTGATAACAACGACGGATTACGGCGGGATATCCATCATGCCCACGGTCAAGATGACCAAGATGGACATAGATGTGGCCCGGGACATAGTGTCCGAATACGGCCATGTGAATGCCACCGTCGTCATACGGGAAGATATAGACATAGAACAGCTGCTCGATGTGCTTGCAGGAAACCGTATGTACATCAAGGGAGTGATCGCCGTGAACAAGATCGACCTGATGGACAGAAGCAAACTCCCCGAGGTCTATGAAAGGCTTCCGGATTTCGTCAAGGTCCCGGTGTCCGCGGCCACAGGCGAAGGGATGGAAGAACTGAAGGAGATGCTGTTCGACACAATAGACATGGTCAGGGTGTTCCTGAAACCTCAGGGCCAGGACGCAGATATGGATGTTCCGCTGATAGTCAAGAGGGGGAGCACAATCGGTGATGTATGCGAGAACATCCACAGGACCTTCCGTCCGAACTTCAGGTACGCCATGGTCTGGGGTAACAGCGCGAAGTTCCCTGGGCAGACCGTCGGGATAGACCACAAGGTTGATGACGGGGATGTCCTGACGATAATCGTAAGAAGATGAATTACAGAATTATCTTATCTTCGACGGATGCCGTGATCCCCGGTCGGTCCCGCATCAGCATTCTTCCGGGACTACGCCCGCGAAGTAATTGTCGATCTCCTCTATATCGTTGGAGATGCGTGTATTTCTGCACGAAGGACACTCGACAGTCTTCTTAAGTTTTTTCTTCATCATCACGTGGTCTCTGTCAAGCCCGATGATGCTACCGCATTTGCAGTATATCTTCGTCAGTCCGGACGGACGTATTCCGTCAAGAGTCACAGCTGAGGTCATTGGAACGCCTCCGTTCCTGCCCCGGATAGAGCGATAGCCTGTGCTGTTACATCTGAAGATACTATATTTTCTCCCCCTGTCCGCGGACGCGGATCAGCCGTAAAATTACCGCCGCCCTTCCTTCCGGGTCCTTTGAATCTCTTATCTGTACAGTGCATATAACCCTTTCGATAACAAACAAAATGGATAGGGATAACAGTGGTAAACTTTTTGCATCCAGTGTACCAACTGACAACAATTAACGTTGTTGGAGCTCTCCCAGCTGTTTCAGCTGCGTCAGGACGTATCCGCGCACATCCTCCGGACGTTTTTCTTTTCCCATGCGTTTTCCGGCCTTCATCACCTGTTCCTCCAAAAGGACCATCGCCGACCCGCACGCACACCGTATGTCATCATTGCCGGAAAGGGACACGTCCATTGAAAGGCAGTCCGGGCAGCGGTATGCGAACTTCCGTCCGCCGAACTTTCCTCTCTTGGATATGGGCTTCCCGTCCTTCTCGACTATGTCCATCGCCATGTCCAGCGTGGGCGCGTTGCTTATGGACGTACCGACTCCGAATCCTGATACGCATGTGTCCGCTATCTCTCTCACGGTGTTCTCGTTCAGTCCGCCGGAGACAATTATCTCGACACCTTTGTATCCGTTCATGTCCAGTTCCCAGCGTATCTCCTGAATGAGCTCGCGGAAGTTCCCTCTTCTGGACCCCGGCGTGTCGAGACGCACGCCCTTCAGGTCGCGGACGGCCTTGCACGCTTCCATTGCGGCCGCCCTCTCGTCCGAGAAAGTATCGATGAGCATTATCCTCGGCACGGACGGTTCTATGATATCATCGAACGCTTTGAACGCTTCCTCGTTGCTTCCTATCAGCAGCATCAGCGAATGCGGGATCGTTCCCATCGGCTCCCCGCCGATTATGTCTGCGCCTATCCTGGACGATACGGCGTCGCACCCTCCGATATATGCGGAACGGTCGAGCATACCTGAGATCGCAGGATGCATCCTCCTGTTGCCGAACGCTATGACGGTCTTCCCGTTTGCCGCGATCTTGGTCCTCGCGGCGGCTGTAGCGACACCCGACGGATGACACATCATCCCAAGCGCCGCGGTCTCCATCTCTCCGAAGTCCCCGTAGCTCCCGTGGATGTTCATCACCGGGATGCGGACGCTGTTCGGATTGCGTGCCCTGAATATCGTTCCTTCGGGTATCGCGAAGATGTCCACCTCCTTCGACTCCATCAGTCTCAGGACCTCCTCAGAGCCGCAGAACACGGCCCACGGCCATCCAGAGGGAAGCGAACCGGCGGTGAACTCTGCCCATACCTTGATGCCGCTGAGCCCTTTCGCTTCAAGTATCTTCAGTGTGCGTTCGAAATAGACGTCCATGGTGTATCCGCTTCGGACGTCCTTCTCATCGGCAATGAACAATTTCACGTTATCACTACCTGAGTGCCTTCTTCCCAGAGAACACGACCTTGGTGCCGAGTTCCTCCTCTATCCTCAGGAGGCGGTTGTATTTTGCGGTCCTTTCCCCTCTCGCCGGCGCTCCGGTCTTTATCTGTCCTGCACCCCATCCCACTGAAAGATCGGCTATCGTTGTATCCTCAGACTCCCCGGAACGGTGGGATACCACGACGGTGTACCCGCTCCTGAAGCACATTTCCGCCGCATCTCCAGCTTCCGGTACGGTCCCGATCTGATTAACCTTAAGGAGCATAGAGTTTGCGGCACCCATCTTTATTCCCTTCTCCAAGCGCTTCACATTCGTTACGAAAAGGTCATCCCCGACTATCTGCACCTTGGAACCAATCTTTTTGGTGAGCTCCTTGGTGGAATCGAAATCATCCTCGAAGAAAGGGTCCTCAATGCTGATCAGCGGATAGTTCCTGGCCAGTTCTCTGTACGTATCGAGAAGCTCGCCTGCGGTGAGTTCCTTTCCGTCGAAGTTGTAGACGCCTTTCGAGAAGAACTCGCTTGACGCCGCGTCCAGCGCCATGAATACGTCGGACCCGGGACTGTAACCTGCATCCGATATGGCCGAGACAATGGTCTCCATCGCTTCGGACGCCGATCTCAGCGGCGGAGCGAAACCCCCCTCGTCACCCAGATTTATCGCGCTCGGACCGTATCTTTTCTTTAATATTGATTTAAGGGAAGAGTAGACCTCTGAGGCCATCCTCAGACACTCGGAGAATGACGGTGCACCGGTAGGTATAATCATGAACTCTTGTATGCTGAGACTGCCGCCGGCGTGCTTCCCTCCGTTTATTATGTTGAACATCGGAACGGGGAGCGTCATTCCGTCATCCCCTATATGCTCGTACACGGAAACACCCTCGGACAATGCGCCGGCCTTTGCCGCAGCCAGAGAGACCGCGACCATCGCGTTCCCGCCTAGTTTTTCCTTGTTCTCGGTCCCGTCAAGAGCTATGAGAACTTCGTCCACGGCACGCTGGTCCGCAGGGTCCATCCCTGCCAGTCTCCTCGACACCAGCGTGCGTATGTTATCGACAGCTTTCAGGACGCCTTTTCCGCCGTAACGTTTGCCGCCGTCCCTGAGCTCATGTGCTTCAAAAGAACCGGTGGATGCCCCGGATGGAGCTATCGCCGTGACCTTCTGCCCGCCCACTGTTATTTCTGCTTCGACGGTCGGGTTCCCTCTGGAATCCAAGACCTCCCTCGCCCATACCTTGTCTATGATCATTTCATCATTCTCCGAATAAATGGATCTCCATGCTGTGCTCCAGCAGTTCCCTGTCCTTCTCGGTCATTTCGCCCGATCTTGCGGATGCTATCAGAGTGAACGGTTTGCCGTGGTCGCCGTTCACGACCTGATGGATCATCGTCAGAATGGAATTGAGATCGTTGCGGTCGATAAGAATGTCAAGATCATCCAGCATCAGCACCGGTCTCTCGTTTTCCGTGATGAAGTCGTTCATCGCACCCATCAGCGAGCCCAGCATCCCCGGCTCGATGTAGCAGGGGCCGTCCTTACCGGAAAGGCCGATCACCTTCACATTGTTATTGCCGAACCTTTCCCTCGCGGCCTTGATCCTCCCTGAAGAGAGCACCATCACATCGTATCCCTGGTCGGAGAAACGGGATGCCACCTCGTAGGCATGGTCGGCCTCGTCCTCTATGAACAGGTACGACCTGCCGAATATTGCGGAGACCTGTCCCTGCGCTTGAACTTTTTTACCGAAAAGCGCTTTGAAAACGGATATCTTCGGTTTCTTCTTCACGGTATCCGCGAAGATGTCCCTTAGTTTGTCAAGCACCTCCGTGCTTTTGAACGGTTTCTGTATAGACCCTACGACGGACGGCGTGTCCTTCGGTATCTGTTCGTTCCCCGTCGTCAGGAGTATGACGTTGGACAGGAGGTGGCCCTTCTTGAGCATCCTGTCTATGAGTTCCAATCCGTCCGTGCCGTTCACGGTGGATTCCAGAAGTATCGCGTCCGGAACTGACGCCTCTATCTCCACGACCGCGGCATCCACGGAACTGGCCGTGACCGTTTTGTATCCGTCAACTGATAGGATCTCGGAAAGGATCTCCTGTATGGCTTCATTGTCATCCACGATAAGTATCTTCATAGGTCACACCGACAGGATGGATGGTTCCCGAACTGGAACAACGGTCTAACTATATTAATCATAACGGACACTTCCACGAACGTCACGGGACCACAAAAAATGAATGGCCGGAGCGGACCATGAAATTGGCAGGATTATGATTTCCTGCTCTCTTTCGCCTTCGGTCTGAGGTTGCTGTATCCGCATTTCCGGCACTTCGTTGCCTTCGGCGGATTCGTGGCGTAGCAGCTCATACAGACGGATTTGTCTAAGAGCCTTTTCTCAGCCTCTTTAAAACGTGCCATGTACTGAAATCTCCTGTCAGCACCAATAATGAGGTATTATATATAGCATTCGAAAAGGACGATCCCAGATGCATACTGCAGGGCAACGGGTCTGAAATCATAGATAAGATGTTTCATTCTCAAAGAAAATTCATTTCTTTGCGAATATGGCGCCACCTATTATCAAGGAACCCAATAATGCTGCCGCCGCCAGAACCGTACCAGTTGATGCATTCGTTATGTCTTCGGCCGCTTTCAGTATGAATGTCAGAATGATCATAAGAATGATCGCGACCACAAGTAACACAACAAAGACCACCAAAAGTGTCAGGACCTTTTTGAGCGTCTCTTTCATACCATCCATGCGCGGTCAATGCGGTCTCGGTATAAATCTGCTCTCATGGGCTCATGTGAATAAGGACCGCTGCCCTTTCATACCCGAAAGTCCAGAATATGATATCTCATGCGTCACGAACGACGGACGTATCTCGTTCACTAGAGCCGTGCATTCCCGCATAGTGAACGGTCTGTGCTGGTCCATCCTGCTCACTCGTTCATATGCTGCTGTCAGCTTCTCATTCTGTGTCATCATGCTTATGTCGGGGACCGCCGGCAGTTCGCACGACGTGCTCAGGTGCAGGTGCATGGTGACGATCCTTTCCTTCAGGTCATCGGAATAATCTCTGAAGATATCCATGAGTGAGAGTATGGCGTCCCCTTCGCTGTCACGGGTCCCGGCCGCGTTCATCATGTGCCCGGTATCCAGACAAAAGCCCCAGTCATCGAACTCAAGCTTCCTTTCCAGCCGCTTCATCTCGCTGTCATCCAGGAGTCTGATCCCGGACCACCAGAGGTTCTCGAACAGAATGGTGAACGGCGGCCGTCCGCCTTTGAACCTTGAGACGACGGAATTGAGGATCTCCGCCAGTGCATCTATGACGTCCGTGTCGTACCGTCTTCTTCTTTCCTCGAAGACCTCGTCCAGGGTTACGCTGCCGCCGTGCAGGACGGCGTACTCGGGTTCCAGCGACGACGCGTGACCGATCGCCGACACAAGATTGTTCAGGATGTCCGCGCGGTTCCTCCCGTAATACACGAATATGATATCCTCATCCGGCACACCCGTCATATCGGGATCGCCCGACCACGACGAGTACCAATCGGTCGCATACGGAAGATGCACACCCCTAACGTAATCTTTGAACGATGGGTCTACCGGGCAGTATCCGGTCAGAAGCTCAATGCCATCGGCGCCGGAGTGCAGGAAATCCTTTATCTTCTCGGGTATCGCCCCCTCATGATATACGGAGTACGGGAATAGGTGTTCCATGGGATCAGAATAATTCGAAAGCCGCGGTGAGAACGGCATTCACAGCAGCGTGAGGGTCGTTGCTGCTTCCGACGATTATCGCGTCGCGTTCGGTGATCTTCAGGTCCTTCCGTATCTTCCTGGCCAGATCTGGACGTTCGGCATCGATGTTCCAGTCCGGGGGGATCGTGAGCACGCCGTTCCTGATGACGATGGTCGTGCATCCTTCCGCCCCGGCCTTTATCCCTGCATCCCTCTGCTGCATACCGTTGAATATCTTGCCCGCTGCATCGTACACGATGATCCCCTGCTGGTATTTCCCGACCACCGAATCACCAAGATCGATGTCTATCACTTTGATGGGGATATCGCTCAGGAAACCGATGCCGGATTTCGTTATGGATATGCCGGTCTGCTTGATGGATATCATCTCCCACTCTCTGAGCGTATCTATGATCCGGCGCATGCTTCCCTCCCCTATGCCCAGGGAGTCTGCGAGCTTCTTGCGTCCGATGCGTTTGCCGCTGGAGAGGAGATGGAGCGCCCAATACACACTCGAATCCGTGAAGCGGAACATCGGGCCGTATTGCGGTGCGTCTATTATCCTCATCAGAACGTCCTTACCTTCCCTTCGACGATCATCCTGGTGACCTTGTCCACGTTGTCAAGCCAGTCGGCCGTTATCGACTCTGCCTCGGATTTCCATGCGGTAAGGTCGCCCTGGTCCTTCGTTACCAGCTGGACGCTTGCGTTCAGCGGCTCCGATACGGGCTTGCCGATCTGGGAGAGCAGCCTTACACGGACCTCTACGTCGGGGGATATCCTCTTGGACACGTCTTCGGCGATGAGCTTCGACATGATGTTGTATATCTTCCCTATGTGTGTTATCGGATTCTTTCCCGATGTCGCCTCCATGCTCATCGGGCGGTAGGGCGTTATGAGGCCGTTGGCCCGGTTGCCTCTTCCGACAGATCCGTCGTCGCCCATCTCCATCGACAGCCCTGTGTTCGTCAGGTAGTATACTCCGCGTTTGTAATCGTCCCCTGTGTTCACTTCCAGTTTCAGGTCTAGCTCTCCGTTTATGACCTTCAGTGCGTTGTCGTACACCTTATCCTTCAGTTCGGCCACCGCCGATCTGTAGTGCGAAGCGTCATCGATGAACTTGTCGACCATCGCGCATGCCACCGTGAGTGTGAGTTTCCTGCCGACCCTGGATGCCATGACCTTCACGTCATGCCCCGTCTCTTTCAAAGTGTCCTTCAATTTTCCGTTTATGTATTCCTCGGTCTCAAGGACGACACGGTCGGTTATGCTGTACGGCGCATAGCCTACGCCGAACGAAGTGTCGTTCGCCAGATGCTTCGACGTCTGATATACTCCGCGTAGGTCATCGGAACCCTGTCCCATCTTGACATCAAGTATGATCTCGGAGTCGACATCAAGGTTGGTGAATGTCTTTTTCAGATACTCCCTCGCGGACCTCAGCGCTTCTGTCTTGCACGGGAAGTCTATGTTCTTCTTGTCCTGCGTCACATACGCCGTTGCGCGCCCTACCAGAAGTATATATGCGGGGCTTATCACGACGCCGCCGCCGAATTTCGGACTGGATTCTCCTGCCACGATCTGCGTCTCATCGGTATTATGGTGAAGCACGTGGCCTATTTCTTTGACGTACATCCTGCAGAGTGCTTTGCTCGTCTCTTCCGCGAGAGCATCCGCGATGGAGTCGGGGTGGCCCACACCTTTCCTTTCGACCACTTCGATCTTCTGCATTGGCAGGGGTATCTCTTTCAGACCTTCGACGTATATGTTCTTCTTGACCATGGTTTCCGTTCTCCTTCGATATATCACATCACGTGACTGTGTTAAGATAGATAAACTAGACGGATGTAAATATTCTTATATGAATATGACGATTCCTGTGTATGAAGTTTCCCTTGGCGTCCGATATAAGGAAGATAAGAAAGTCCCTGGATATAACCCAGGCTCAGCTTGCCAGCGCATCCGGGATAAGCCAGAGCACGATCGCCAAGATAGAGAGGAACAACATATCCGCAAGTTACAGTACGATAGTGAAACTGTTCGAGACGCTTGACGAGATGTGCCATAATGATACGAAGAATATGACCGCTGCGGACGTGGCCTCGAAGGGTGTTGTTACCATACAGTGCACCGAAAAGGTGAGGGCAGCGTCCGATCTTCTGAGAACGACAGGATATTCCCAGCTGCCGGTGCTGAAGGGCGACGTTCCCGTGGGGAGCATCTCGGAACGCAGCATATTCGATCTCATCCGTCAGGGAAAGACCATGGACGAACTGGGGGAGACGAGCATAGCAAGGGTCATGGACGATTCTTTCCCGACAGTCAACGAGAACACGCCGGTGTCGTCGATAACATCCATGATGAGCAACACTGATGCAGTGCTCGTTCTCAGAAAGGGGAAGATCGTCGGAATGATAACCAACGCGGATATGCTGAAGCTCATCTGATATTTTTTCTGGACAACGATATGAGCGTCATGTCGGACGGCACGATGGTGTCGGCGAATATTGCGGACGCCTCCGATCTGAGGATCTCGGGATCGTCGTAACGGTTACTTATGTGCACAAGTGCCAGCATCCCAGCGCCGGCATCCATGGCGCACCTTGCCGCATCCGTCGCCGTCGAGTGCTTGTAATTCCTGGCAAGCTCAGATTCCGATTCGGAGTATGTGGACTCGTGTATCAGCAGGTCCGCACCCTCGGAAGCTTCTGTGACCGCAGGTGACGGTGCCGTATCCCCTGTATATACGATCCTGCATCCCGGCCGCGGCGGTCCGATGACCGAATCCGGTACGATGTCCCTTACCGGAACACCTTTTCTGAGCAGAGAGAACTCTCTCTGTCTGATTCCGAGCTCTTTCGCTTTCACAGCATCGAACTTTCCGGGAAGGTCATCCTCGCGGAAAACGAAGCCCACGGACCCCACGCTGTGGTCCGTCGGGAACGACGATACAGAATAACCTTGGAATTTTATCTCGGACACTGTCATCTCTATCACTTTCAGCGGGAATTCCAATTCTTTGAGAGGGTCGGAAGGCACCTTTTCCGCATACGTCCTTTCGCACGATGAGAGCATTGCCTTCATTGATCTCTTTATTCCCTTTGGTCCGCCTATCGTCAGTATGTCCCTGCGTCCGGACATACCCATGGTCTGCAGCAGTCCCGGCAGTCCCAATATGTGGTCGCCGTGCAGGTGCGTTATGAATATTGCGGATACTTTCATGAACGAGAACGGGGAGATGATCATCTGACGCTGGACCCCTTCCCCGCAGTCGAAAAGGATGATGTCATGGCCGTGCCTCACGGCAACGCAGGGAAGAGAACGCGTGCGGGACGGTATCCCCGCACCGGTCCCGAGGAAAAGGACATCTGTCATCTCAGTATCCGAGATTCTCGAGTTTTCTGTCCTTCTTCGTTTCTTTCTTGAATGCCTTGTAATGCTCTTTGCAGAGATGTGCCGTCCGAGAATCCCTGTTCTTCATCTCAAGTGATGTGTCCTTTACTTTCTTAGGGCTCACTGAACGTTCTGCCTCTGCCGAACATCCGGATACGTCGCACATGCGCTTTCCGTCTTCGTTGGTCATGGCTGAGTATATGCGCAAACGAATATATCATTTCCGACACGAATACGGAGTTCTACAAAGTTAAACAGGCAGTTAAATCGTTGTTGCAGAAGTCAAGAACGTTACCGAAACTGTCAAGTTCATCGATACAAAGCTTAAATCCTGTTCGGCGATGTATCCCTGATGATGAAGATAGCACCGTCTATTCTTGCCGCCGACTTCTCCAGGCTGGGAGAGGAACTGAACAAGATAGAAGCGGCGGGAGCGGACTGGGCGCATCTGGACATCATGGACGGCGTATTCGTCCCCAACGCAACATTCGGTCCGCCGATCATCAAAGCACTCCGGCCGGTATCCAAACTCATCTTCGATTCGCACCTGATGGTCAAGTATCCCGAAACATATCTGGAAGAGTTCATCGACGCAGGATCGGACATGATAACCATACATACGGAATCGAAAGGAAATCTGAAAAAGATACTGGAGAGGATCAGGGACAGCGGCGTATCTCCTGGGATATCCCTGAATCCAGGAACTCCGTTCTCCAAGATCAGAAGGTATCTGGACCATGTGGACATGGTCCTGATAATGTCTGTGCAGCCGGGATTCGGAGGACAGTCATTCAGAGAGGAGGCCGTAGAGAAGATACGGCTGACCGCAGAATACGCAAGAACATCCGGACGTGACATCTTCATCTCGGTCGACGGCGGTATAAACCGTGAGACGGGAAGGCGGTGCGCGGAAGCGGGCGCGAACGTGCTCGTCGCCGGTACCTACCTTTTCAGGCGGGATGACATGGCGTCAGAAATATCTCTATGGAAAACGTTCGGGAAATAAAGTTCGCGTGACTCCCATTTGTCTCAAATGAATCAGAAAGTTTAATCTATGCAGTCAAGGTTGCACTACCTATGTTCAAGTTGGATAGGATGAGGGTCGCTGTTCTGCTTCTCATCATCTCTTTGATAATATTCATCGCACTAATAATCGCGAAAGCGGATGTGGTGTTCGCATACATCACGCTGGTATTCATGCTCGCGGTGATGCTGGTCGGCATATTCGCATATGAGGCCGAAGAACAGGTGTGACCATGGGGGTCAACCTCTCGGGTCTCGTGGAACCAAAGAACGTGAACCTTGAGGACCTGCGCGGAAAGACCGTCGCAGTGGACGCTTATAACACCATCTACCAGTTCCTTTCCATAATCAGGCAGCCTGATGGGACCCCGCTGACCGACAGCAGGGGCCGGATAACCTCACATCTCTCGGGACTTCTCTACCGCAACGTGAATCTGATAGAGGCCGGGATCGAGCCGTCCTTCGTTTTTGACGGCAAACCCCATCTTCTGAAATCGAACACTATTGCCGAACGCAGGGAGCGCAGAGAGAAAGCGGAAGAGGAATGGGAGAAGGCCAAAGAGGAGGGGAACATAAAAAAAGCGTTCTCCAAAGCACAGCAGACATCACGCATGACGGATGAGATAAACAGGTCGTCCAGAGAACTCCTGGGATATCTGGGCCTTCCCGTGACAGATGCGCCGAGCGACGGTGAGGCCCAGGCTGCGTATATGTGTTTAAAAGGCAGCGTATGGGCCGCAGCATCGCAGGATTTCGATTCCCTTCTTTTCGGGACGCCGACACTTGTCCGCAACATAACGATAACCGGACGCAGGAAGATCCCCGGACGTGATATGTACAAGGACGTAAGGATCGAAGTGATCGGGTCTGTAGAGTATCTAAGGGAACTTGGGGTAAGCAGGGAGCAGCTCGTCGACGTCTGCATCCTCATGGGTACGGATTTCAACACTGGTGTACAGGGGATAGGCCCCAAGAAAGGTCTCGCCCTGATAAAGAAGCACGGTAAGCTAGAGAACGTTCTGACTCATATTGGCCAGACGATCGACCGCTACGATGAGATAAGGGACATATTCCTGAACGGCGAACATTCTGATGATTACTCGGTGAGACCTTCCGTCGTGGACCGGGAAAGCGTCAAAAGACTTTTGTGCGACGAATACGAATTCTCCGAGGAACGCGTCGAATCCGCCCTCAACAGGATAGATTCGTCCCGTGCCTCCGAGGCCGCCAGGAAGAGACAGCGTTCGCTCGATATGTGGTCCTGATCACTGTGGCAGGAAAAATAAGACTGCAGTGGATCCTATCTTCGGTTCCATACATATCTGGCATCCATGTAGCTGCCCGTCTCCTATTTTTCTGCATATTATTTCATGCTTTTATATGCAGAGGATCTCTCGGATTGTGTAGTTTATCTGCAGATAAATCGATTATTCCTATGCAGAGATATATCGGCAGAAACTCCCAGCAAATTCAATGAAGGTCTATGCGGACCACCAACCCGCTTGTGCTCACAACTGGAAATGCGTACATTCCCAACATCCGTCCGCAGATCCCGTATATTTTGTGACATACCTTTTTCTCTTTCCAATGCTTCATGTCAGTATGGACACATCATCGCTGTTCCCGGAGATCAACAGAGACTGGCTGAGTAAGGCCAAACGCCGGTATTCCGCTGCGTTCGTGGGCGGAGAGGCCGATCACGTGCCGGTCGACCCGATGATGCTGTCCCACGCGACGGTGGCCTGCGGTCACACCATACGGGATTTCTACGAAAGGCCGGAACTCGGGGCGCATTGTCTTGCATACGTTCAGGAGATGTACGATCTCCTTCCGGTGACAAAATATTATTTTGCGCATCCGTGGCTTCCGGAACTAGGGATAAAACTGAAGTTCATGGACCTGACGGCACCCGTTCCCGACAACACGGTAGTGGACTGTCCAGGAGACATAGACCGGATCCACATACCTGACACTAAGGAGATGGAGAAAGGATACACTTACGGAAGATTGACCAAGGCGTCTGATTACATCAAAGAAAAACTTCCCGGCATGTTCGTTCCCCTTGCATATTGTCCGGAGCCCCTGGGGTCGGCGGCCGAACTGTGCGGAATAGAACAGTTCCTGATGTGGACCCTCACGGAGATCGATTCCGCGAAGAAGCTGATAGACATATACGTAGAAACGGCGACGGCGGGTGCAGAGGCCCTTGCGAACGCTTACGGAACGGCGCTGATAAGCACCGGCGCAGTGCTGGAGAACAGCGATACGATGTCTCCGGAGACGATAAAGGAATTATCGCCGCCCGCATTGGAGAAGCTGGTGAAGGGATGTCTGATGAAAGGTGCCGGGCCTCAGATATTCTACCACTTCTGCGGCAACCGCGAGAACGATTATTCACTGTACCCTCACAAGATAATATTCACACCGATGACGATAGTGCAAATGGGATACCTCGGACGGGAACCGTTCCCGTCATCGATAATGAAGGAGGTCTTCGGAAGACAGTGCACGATCATGCCGTCCGTGGATACAAAACTGTTCGTTCTTCCGAACGTGAAGAAGATATATGAACAAGCGAAGGGACAGCTCCTCGGAGGAAAGGACAGTAAAATGGGATTCATCCTCGGGACGTGCTGTGAAGTGCCGCCGAATTCGCACCCGGGGAACATACGTGCGCTGGTGAAGGCCGCCGAGGATCACGGAAAGTATGATACAAAATAACGCGGTGCGGTCAAAGCCGGCTCCGGCACGCATGAGGGCGGACTTATAATACGGCGGATCGTTGCCGTATAGTACGATCGAAAAATCGGAAAGGCAGTGAGTAACATGGATATGGAGACCATCACAAAAGCAGCAGGGGTCATACAGGCAAGGACAGGCGGTATCGGCGGCGGCTTTGACGGATATGCGACCCTTGCTTTGATCGATGAGAACGGCTACCCGACAGCGTCTACGGCGACGATATCCAAAGCGGACGGCATCAAATGGATCACTTTCCTGACGAGCGTCAATTCAAACAAAGCAAAACGGATCAGGAAATGCGGCAAAGGCAGCGTATGCTTGAGTTCGCCGAAGTACAACATAACGCTTGTGGGCACTCTTGAGATCCTGACCGACCTCGATACAAAGAGGGAGATGTGGTACGATGCTATGGGAGAGATCATGTCGGGCCCCGATGACCCAGCGTACTGTGTTCTGCGTTTCAGAACAGAGCGGTACAACATTTTCTTTGCCGACAGCGGGAAAGCAACAAAAGGCAATTTATGATCGCTGTTCACCGGACACGCAGACCCAGCGGAAGTTCACACACAACTTGCGTTTGAACTGTCGGAACGGGACATAGGATGCAAATCGGATATGGCAAATCATGTAAATATTACCCCGTTGATATACGATACGATGGGTGCACGCTTTAAATTCATTCACTGTTCAGACCTGCATCTGGACACTCCTTTCAAAAGGATCTCATCATACGATCCAGCACTAGGAGAGAAGATGGTACGGTCCTCATTCGATGCGCTTGACGCCATAATCGATAAGGCGATCTCCGAACAGGTCGATTTCATAATATTCGCAGGCGACATATTCGACATTAAGTTCAGCACCCCCCGCTCTAGATACTATTTTGCGGAGGCCGTTCAGAGGTCCAACATACGGTGTTACATCGCATACGGCAACCACGATTACGAGAGGCGGTGGGAGGATAGCATACCGTTACCGCCGAACGCTTTCGTGTTCCCGGATCATCCGGTAAGCATACCGTATCCCGACAGGGAGAACATGATCGCCGACGTGATAGGCGTAAGCCACGGCATGAAAGAGGAGAAGCGCGACCTGACCGCGGACATATGCGGATCATCAGCGTTCTCGATAGCCGTGGTGCACTGCGACCTCGATACTGCATCGGAAGGCAAGAGATACGCACCGTGCAGGCTGAGCGACCTTCTGGCGAAGGACATAGACTATTGGGCGCTGGGCCATGTGCATACGCGCAGCGTCGTGCACACGTCGCCGTATGTGGTGTACCCAGGGAACACGCAGGGCAGGAGCATAAACGAGACCGGGGAGAAGGGCGCATACATCGTCACGGTGGATGATGGCAAAGTGGCAAAGATGGAGTTCTTCGTCACAGGCACGATCCTGTGGTCGGAAGCAGAGGTGAGCATAACAGGGAAGGACATGGGATCGCTGCTTGACGAGGCTGCGTCCAAGACGGTCCCGGGTTCATTCGTACGGCTGGTAATCACCGGCCAAGGTGTTCTGGATTCGCTCATACGTCTCGAGAGGGAGAGTTTCACTGAGACCGTGGAGCGCCGCACGGGATGTGTCATTACGGACATAGATATCCGATGCGTCCCTGATATGGACATTGAAGAAAGAAGGAAGATGGGGGATTTCGTATCTGCCGTGATAAACGGGTCTGATGCGATGTCGATGATGACCCGGGATGAACTCATCGGGACCATATGCGGCACGAAGGCATCGCTTTCCGTCAAAGGGATATTTGAGGATATGAGCGACGAAGAACTTCAGAGAATGGTCGATGATGCCAGGGCATCCCTCATAGAAAGACTTGCGGGAGGCAGCGGATGAAGATACGCTCCGTCCGCATCGATTCGTTCGGCAGGTTCCGTGATTTCTCCGTCACGGATATCGGGGACGGTCTGACGGTGATATCGGGCGACAACGAGAGCGGCAAGACGACGCTGATGGAATTCATGCGCAGCACGATGTTTCCGTCGTCCAAACGTTCTGTGTATCCTGTACCGTCCGTATCTGACAGGGGGTCGATGGAGCTGGAAACAGAGTCTGGAGAGAGGCTGATACTGATAAGGGAGCAGAGGAAAGTATCCGAGCTCTCGGGAAAGGATCTCCCGGGCCATATGTTCTCCATGGACCCGGACACGTACGGCGCGATATTCGCCATGAGCCTAAGCGATCTGACCGACGCGGAAGCGATATCGTCGGGACGCATACGAAACCGGTTCCTGACGATCCCGGGCGGGGATAGGGTACCGGGTGTGATCAAGGACATATTGTCATCAAGGGCCGAGATCATGAACGACGAGCGCATAACCGAGCGCAACCCGGTGGGTATGCTGAGGACCGAGATATCAAGGCTCGATGCAGAGATATCGTCGATCACGGAAGGCAGCCGTGAATATGACAGATACGCCGAGGAAGCGGCCGCTCTGAGACACGATATTGAGAACGCGGCCCTGGTACAGGCAGCGACGGACAGGGAGCGCGGGCGCAGGAACATCCTCGAGGCGCATCGCGATAATGTGAAAGCGATCTACGATCTCGAAACAGAGAGAGAGGATCTCGAATACGCAAGTGCGCTTACCGACGAGATCATAAACAAGTATGCTGCGCTGGAAGGCAACATATCATATCTTAACGAGGAGATCGCACAGGCAGGCGAGGCCGGACCGTTAGATGAGGACAGGATATCCGAGATAAGGAATGTGCACAAGGAGATCTGCGATCTTCTGAGCGAGGGCGACATTGACGACAGGATCGAATCACTCAAGGATGACATAGCCGAAAACGAGGAAAGGATGGAGGAGATAGGCATCTCCGCCAAAGGGGCATCGCCCGAAGCCCGGGAGGAACTGATAAACGTGTCAAAGGAAAAAGCTCCCGTCATGCCCTTGATACTGTTCGTGATCGCAGCGGCATCCTTCGCCGCCGCGTACATCCTCAGCGTATGGGAGGTGTACACCGCGGGCATAGCGTTCGCCGTGCTGGCTCTTATACTTTTGATGTTCGGGCGGAAGAATACGGACACCGACAGATGGATGGCGTCGTATGGATACCCGCCGATCGATAAGGCCCGTCTGTCGCTGTTCATCGCAAAACTTGAAAAGGCCTACGAGGCGGACAAGAGGCTCAAGTGTGACGTCTCGGAACTGAACTCGATAAACGAAAGAATAGAAAGGATACGGACCCGCGCGGGACCGTTCCTTGAAGCAGAAAGTATCCTATTCACGGACACGGCATCCGCGGGATCTGACCTCAAAGAGATGATCAGCCGGCACGATTCGGACGTAATGAAAGAGAACCGCATATCGGAAATGAGACGCATGCTATCGTCCAACGAGATGGAACTCGTCGATATCGCCGGAGTCTACGGAGGCAGGGAAGGATTCACGAAAGCGAAGGCCGACCGCTCGTCCCTTTTGGAGATCGACGGCAGGATAATGGCGATAAGGGAAAGCGTGGAATCGGCGACGGGAACGGATATCCAGTCCGCGGTATCTGAAATGAACTCCGTCCGTGCGGACGGTCCTGACATGAAGGACGAGATCGCGAAGATGAATGAACGTATGGGCGGACTGAACCTGAAGATGAAAGAGATGCGTTGCGACGGACGTCTTGTGCGCCTTTCGACCGAAAGGAACGCGAAGAGGACGGAACTCGAACGCAAAGTAAGGGACTGGGGCGCGCTCTCGCTGCAGGCGGCCATGATAGACCGTTCGTGCGCGGAACTGTACAGCCGGATGCAGCCGTCGGTTATCAGGACCGCGAACAAATACCTGGGAATGATGACGCATTGGCGCTACAAGATCGACCCGGACCCCAGACTCGAGGACATCGTGATCTTCGATGCTGCGGGGCACAAGACCTCCAGACAATGGAGCAGCGGTCTGGGCGACCAGGTGTACCTTTCGATAAAGATGGCCGTGGCCAAGGAGATGGGCGCCGAACGCCTCCCGATGATACTCGACGACATCCTGGTCAGGTTCGATCCCGGAAGGAGGAGGTCGGCGTGCGAGGCGATACTCGAATTCGCGGCAGACCAGCAGGTCTTCCTTTTCTCGTGCATCCCGGTCGAGGAATGTTTCCCCGCAGGTTCGTTCAGACACATCTCCCTAGTATGAGACGCCCAGGTCATTTTCCGGAAGGAGGTCCATGATGTTCAACGTTCTATTCCGCCGTAATTCCGAGTATGAGCCTGTCGGCAGTCGTCTTCGGGCGTTCGTCCCTCACCGGGAAGAGTTGCCTGAGCTCCCGCTCTTTCACATTATCCGCGTCATGCTCTCCGCTAGATGATAATATTTTGTTTTTTGGGCAATTTATGAGGGAAGGTTTTAATAATACGTCCGTTGATGAGGACCGTTAAGGGAAAGACATCCCACACTCACATAATCACAATCACAATCGGCCATGTCCGCTGGACTGTGGTCGCCAGATAAGCCCTTTGACGGAAGATTCCGAACATTAAGGATGCGTGCGATAAAAGGATGGGTCAAATGTGCTCCGGCACAGAACGGCAAAAGGATGTTTTTTTCTGATCACATCAGAGGTAATATCATGAATATTGATCCAAACACAACGAAATATCTGATAAAAGCAAGGCTCACAGCCGACGGCATAGTCGAGAAACCCGACGTCGTCGGAGCGATATTCGGCCAGACGGAAGGACTGCTCGGCGAGGAACTCGATCTTCGAGATCTTCAGAAGTCCGGAAGGATCGGGCGCATCGAAGTCGACGTGACATCGAAATCCGGGAAATCCGACGGGATACTCTACGTATCATCAAGCCTCGACCAGGTCGAGACGGCGATACTCGCGTCGGCACTCGAGACCATAGACCGCGTCGGACCGTGCAAAGCTTCGATAAAGGTACTCGGTATTGACGACGTTCGAGTAACGAAGAGAGAGAAAGTGATCGAAAGGGCGAAAGAGCTCCTTACCGATCTGATCAAACAGTCCAAGGGGACGAGCGTCGACATCACCGACAACGTAAGGCAGAGCATACAGGTCGAAGAGATAACATCATTCGGCAAGGACAAATGTCCTGCAGGCCCGAACATAAGGGATTCCGAATCCATCATAATCGTGGAAGGACGCAGCGATGTCCTCAATCTTCTGAAATCGGGTATCAAGAACGCCATCGCCGTCGAAGGGACGAACATCCCCGAGACCGTTCAGGAGCTCTCCAAAGAAAAGGTGTCCATCGCATTCGTTGACGGAGACAGAGGCGGCGAACTGATACTGCGCGAACTGTTCCAGGTCGCTGAGATCGATTTCGTCGCCCGCGCTCCGCGTGCTCATGAGGTCGAGGAACTGACAACGAAACAGTTGATCAAATGTCTGAGGAACAAGGTTCCCGGAGACCAGTACATGGAGATGAACGGGTTCGCCGACAACGATGACGGCGAGAGAAAGGAAAGGAACGACCGCGACGACCGCAGGGAACGCCATTTCAACAGGGAGAACAACAACGGGGACCGTAAACCGAGGGACCGTTTTGACCCCGATGCCGCAGAGAAGTTCAAGAAGAAAGAACAACGCGACGACGAACCTCGCGAACAGAAGGAGCCCAGAGTGCACAAGGAACATGTGCCGGCGGAAGGATCGCAGCCCAGAGAGGAGAGAGAGCTCAGGAAACGCAGGTCGGACGACAACAAGGAGCGTCCGCCCAGAGGTAAGAAGGATACGGTAAAACCGTCCAAAGTGCTCTCCCCTGAACAAGAGAAATATAAAGAGATACTAAGTTCCATCGCATCCACGCATAACGCGAAACTGCTCGACCACAACGGCGAGATAGTTCGCGAAGTGGCGGTCAAAGAGCTCGTTGATTCCCTGAAGGAGAACGCGGAAGGTATAAACGCGATGATCTTCGACGGCGTCATTTCACAGAGGATCCTTGACGTATCCTCAGAAAAGAGCATAAATACCGTAGTCGGTACGCGCAAGGGGAACATATCAAAGCTTCCCGCGGGGATTGCCATATGGGTAAAGGACGATCTGTACTGACGGAGAAGGCGAAGACAGAGTGGGACGATCTCAAAGGTGTCAAGAGCACCGCAGAGATCCTCATACCTGCCGACCCTCTCGACCGTGTCTTAGGTCAGGAAGAGGCCATAGAGCTTGCTAAAGTTGCAGCTAAACAGCGCAGGCATCTGCTGCTGGTCGGACCGCCCGGTACCGGGAAGTCCATGATCGCCAGGGCGATGTCCATGCATCTTCCCAAACCGAGGTATGAGATACGCGTGCTCAACAATCCCGAGAACCCGGAACGTCCGATCCTGGAGGTCGTGGAAGAGGACTACGTGAAAACGGAATCCACATCAAAGCAGGGCGCATCCGGCGAACTCGTCGATCCGCAGTCGGTCCCGACGAACATCGCCGAGCGTTTGGGATACCTTTGCAGGAACTGCCACAAGTATTCCAACGCCACTGAACGCGTATGCCCGCACTGTCTCAAATCTAAGGGTGAGGGCGGCATCGGAACGAACAATCCGTTCGGTGACCTTATGAGCCAGGCCCTGGAAGCGGCGATGCCGCAGATAGCTGCAGGAAAGGAGAGGGTTACGACCACTCACAGGAATCCTATAGACGGAAGCGAGGAGACAGTGGTCTTCGAACGCGCCAAGGATAAGATACGCATACTTGACCAGAAGGCACTGGAGAAGAGGCACGAACTGGAAAAGACATCCAACCAGAAGGTTCTGGTGAAGCTTGAACGCAATCCGTTCGTTCTGGCGACAGGTGCGTCCGAGACCGAACTGCTGGGCGATGTCAGGCACGACCCCTACGGCGGTCACCCCAACCTCGGCGTCCAGGCATATGAACGCGTTGTCGCAGGATCGATACACGAAGCCCACGAGGGCGTACTATTTGTCGATGAGATATCGCATCTCGGCAATATCCAGAGGTTCATACTGACGGCGATGCAGGAACATTCCTTCCCGATAGCCGGACGCAATCCGCAGAGTGCCGGCGCCAGCGTCAAGGTGGATAATGTCCCGTGCGATTTCATATTGGTAGCAGCGTGCAACATACAGGACCTTGAGAACATACTTTCTCCTCTGAGATCAAGGATCATCGGCGGAGGATATGAAGTGCTGATAGATACGGCAATGCCCGACACTCCGGCGAACCGCGCCAAGTATGCGCAGTTCGTCGCTCAGGAGATACAGATGGACGGGCGCATACCCCACGCCACGATGGATGCGGTCGAGTTGATAATCAACGAGGGCAGGGCGAGAGCGAAATTGGACAACATGCCCAATTCTCTGACGCTCAGGCTCAGGGAGATGGGCGGGCTTATCCGTGCGGCAGGGGACATTGCGAAACTTGAGGGTGCGGAGCTGATCACGCCGGACCACATAAAACGCGCCATAAAGAGATCCAGGCCTGCAGAGGAGCAGATCAAGGACAAGTATGGATCGTACATGAAAGGTCTCTCCAAAGACGTGTCCGAATCTCAGAAGGAGAAATCCCCGTACTATCTGCAGAACGATCACAGCGGCGATCAGATGTTCAGCTGAACGGGGGCCGTCATCTTAAGGGCGTCCCCGCCGTCCCTGTACAGTCCGCGGAGTACACCGCATGGGACGAATCCTCTCTTGCGGTAGAACGATATCGCATCGTTATTCTGAACGCGGACCTCCAGGGTCATGCTGCGCATTCCCTGCATCGCGGCCTTCTGACGGAATGCGGCCATTATTCCGGAACCGATCCCGCGTGACCTGTGGTCCGGGTCAACGGCGAACATCATTATTCTTGCGGATGAACCTTCGGTCCTGATTGCCGATATGAAACCTAACGGGACGTCATCGTATCCGCATGCGACCACCTGTCCGGACGGCCACTGTCCGTGGAAGTACGGGAAGATCTCGGGCGAGTACTCCTCATCCAGCGACAGCGAGGCTATCCTGTGCAGGTAATATGTATCATCCTGGCGGAATTCACGTACGATCATCTTTGTTCCGGTGGCGTATGGCGCTGAACACTAATATCATTACGCAGAGCACAACGATCGGGATGTATTTGATATAAGATGGATATGTGCCGTCATCATCCACCCGGACGACGAACCTGTATTCATGGACAGTGCCGTCCGCTTCCCTAACGTACAGGGCGCACTCATGCGTCCCGGCCGGAAGATCGACGATGATCTTCATGCCCGTCCTGTCTATTGTACCGTCATACCCAAGGTCCCATTCGAAGACAGCCCCGCCCGGAACAACGGAGCCGGAAGCATCCAGAACGATGCCGCCGTGCGTTTTCGTGACCTCAACATTCAGTACGGTCTTGCCGTCGTAGCTTCCCCAGTCGGACAGGAAATATGATGCGAAGAGGTCCGAGATCTCCTCAGAGTATATCGCAACACCTATCTCGCGGTTGTTCTGGAAGGAGGAGTTCCAATTCATGGAGCCTATCCAGACGCAGTCGTCTATCACCACCCCTTTGTTATGCACCATCAGCCTGATCCTGCAGTCCTCGGTCGTCTGTATCATGATGCTCTTGGCCTTCATGAGTTCCTTGACCCAATAACCGTCGTTCATCTCATTGTCGTACTGATCATCGAACGTCACGTCTATTATCAACCTGGAATCCACGCCCCGGTCCGAAGCATCCGCCATTTTGGAGAGCGGCGTCCCTTCGCTTATCCACGATATGTCCACGGTCATCTGTTCCGAGTAGACCCGGAACGAAGAATCATCTATCATGCTATTCAATCTTTCGAATGCGAAGTCGGGTCCGATCATGGGCCGCACAACGACATCGTATGACGCATTGACGGACGCAACATGATGATATGCTGGCACATTGGACGGAAGCACTCCGGGATAGAGATCTATGAAAGGGGTGACGTCCCCGTATCTCCGGTCGGAGTCCTCGAGGAATACAGATTTCATGTATCCGGCGTATCCGTCGGATGTTATGACAGAACCCCACCCCCTGTTGTTCGTGAACGTCGAGACCTTCCAGTTCTCGGACATGACCACGACCTTTTCAGAATCGATCACCGCATACTTGTTATGCAGATACGAATAACGTTTGAACCCCTCTACGTTCCTCAGGAGCAATACGTCCGCACCTGCCCTGTGCAGCGCAGATAATATTCCGAGTTCGGTCTGCGCTATCCCGCCGACAGGTGACCCCTCGATCAGGATGGTGACACGGACGCTGCGGCCGATCGCCGCAATGAGCAGCGATGCTATCTCGGGATGGTCGAACTCGTATATGGATATCAATATCTCATGTGATGCGCCGGCCAAGGCATCCATCAGCGGCATCCCCTTAGAATCAGGGAGCAGGAAAGGTATCGCAGTACCCGCGAAGGTGTCTTCCCCGAAAGAACTTTGTCCAGGAGTGATCAGTGACCAGTCCTTAGCGGAATCAGTATCGAATATCGACGTCCTTTTTGCGATCTTGTTGTTCGGGATGTCTTTGAACGCATCGCCTGTCCATCCCTCTCCTGAATATCCAGTTCCGTAGACGAAGACATCGACGGCGGCCCCGGAGACGGACCTCAGAATGACCTCATCGCCCTTGTCGTTAAGCTGGAAGTTCTTTCTTGTTATGCCGTTCTCCCCGTATACGAACACTGTCCTTCCCTCTGCGATCCATTTCTGCGGCTGGCTGGCCAGTATGCTTACTGACGTTCCCGGGACAATGATGATCGAGGCAGTGAACCTGACGGTCCCTTCGCCGTCATCAAGATAATAGTTCCTGAGATCAACATCGTGCTGGCCGTAATTGTGAAGGGATGTGCCTTCGGCATTTCCCCAGGGGATGACCTCGTATAATCTCAGACCGTCCTCATTGACGGCACCGTCAGTGACGGATGCGGCGAAAGATAATGACGCAGCGATAAGCGCAACGGTCAACAGCATGGTCCTGAGCTTCACATCGCTTCGACCGTGTCGGGGTTTATAATACCGCAATACTACAGTTAAGCTTCAAATGTGTTTTGCAAGATCAAACAATGCTGCCCTGGGGTCTTTGGCCTTGACGACCCCGGACGCAATGAGCACTCCGTCGGCACCGAGGTCTGTGGCACTTTTTACGTCCTTGCCGGTCTTTATTCCTGCACCGCAGAGTACCGATATGTGCTTATTGACCGTTTTGACAGCATTCACCGTTTTTTCTATGATGCCCGGATTAGCCGTCGTCACGGAAACATCCCCCCCGATAAGTTCAGGTGGTTCCACCGCAATGAAGTCGGGGGCGAATGTGGCGGCATGGGCCGCAGATTTGGTTGCGTCAGCGCATATAATGGTGATGAGGTCTATGCCCTTGCAGAGTTCAATGGTCTCCTCGATGTCCCTAGCTGCCATCTTATGTTCGGAGTGGTTGATCAGAGTACCGGTCGCGCCCGATGACTTTATCATAGATGGTGTGACCCACCCGGTAGATGATCCGGGTGCGTGCGGATCGGCATTCTGTGAAAAGACCGGAATGCTGACGCTTCTGGCGACCGCTCCGAGCTCGGTCATCGGAGGACAGGCGATTATGTTCGCACCCGTCTCTTTGGCAACAGACTCGCATGCTTTCGCTATATTCAGCGCATTCGGTCCATCCGCTTCCATGTAGACCTTGAAGTTCACCACGATGACCGGCCGCTTCAAAGCATCACCTTACTCAAGTTTCTTAAACCGCGACGTCAGCTGTTTGAGGACCTCAGGACGAGACGTATATTCCATCTCCTCTGCGCCGAGGATCGCAGGCATGAAAGGACCATGACCCCTCATCATGACGCTTGCTTTGACGGCGTTCGAGCGTACATGGTCCCATACCTGTCCCTCGAAGAAGTCTATCGGTCTGTGGCTGCCGGGTTTGGACCCCATGGGTTCCAGGCCCTGGAATTTCCCGTTGTTCAGCTGGAATCCGATGCAGCATATCCGCGGCGGCCCGTCGAAGTATGTGGGATCGGAGTTGTCCACCGAGCACGGATAGAATGCGCCGTAGTGGGAACCTCTCATCCATCCTGCCACGAGCATCGTGTTCATGTAAGGCTGGAGGTACTCCCCGACCGCAGGAAGTCCGCTCTGGGACCTGCATACGCAGACCGGGTCATCCTTTCCTATGTATTTCCCGGCGGTCATGTTCAGTTTGTCCGTGCTGACGACGCACGCCGGACCGATTCCGACACGGCTGGTCACCCTTTTTATGGCGTACCTGCTCGTGTCCCCGATGAGACTGAGTATGCTCAGTGTCTCTTCGGGAGACGACATTACGACCTTCTTGGAATCCATGACATCGTGTATCTCGATATCGAATCCTACTTTCGCCCTTGCATCTATGACCAGACCGGTCGTGGTGAAGGGGTCGAGGAAGACCCTTGACA
>Ga0123357_10001082_pt1 | contig 28132 bp, 23 predicted proteins | sample TergutEmb28metaG_FD_89873 | JGI IMG/M metagenome (GOLD analysis project Ga0123357, IMG submission 89873) | Embiratermes neotenicus P4 segment gut microbial communities from Petit-Saut dam, French Guiana - Emb289 P4 | ecosystem: Host-associated > Arthropoda: Insects > Digestive system > Gut ...
CCCACTCGAAGCCTTCCACCTCATGCTCGGACACCAAGTCATCATCGGCGGACGCCAAATGAAACTACCTGATACACTCACCCCATCAACACAACGTTGCGTTGACCCCTAGAATCCACCGCCGAAAACCCGCTCTCCAGGGGACGAAAGGTCCAATCTCGCGGAAGCTGTTGGGTTCAGTCGTCCTCTGGCGTAGCCTTTTTGCTCTTCCTGATCAGCTCACCGACCGCCCCGGCGGCATCGACGGCGGCGCCTTTCACCGCTGAGCCCGCGCCCGTCACTGCGGAACCGGCGGTCTCCAGCGCAGCTAGCACCTGCGGCTTCTCAGGGATTCCATCGTTGTTGCGGTCGATCGCCCGGAATGCGTCGACACCGCGTCCCACGGTCTGACCGCCAGCACGCAAGCCGGCGGCACCGACTTCCAGCACCTTGTCCTTCGCTTCACCCACCGCGACCGTCCATGCTTTCGCACTCAGCGCCTCGTGTCCGGCGCCGATACCAAGCAGTTCGTCGAACTTTACGACATCACTTGCGACCCGGTGGCTCGCGGCCACCACTCTGGGGGACGACATCGGGTTCCACAGCACAGCAGAATTGGCCCGTTCCGTTGAAGCGTCCAGCCGAGCAAGCAATTGCCCAGTAGTTCCGGCCATTTGTTCCAAGCGCTTTTGCCTCGCCGTCTTCAGCCCAGAGCGATGACGTTCGACTTCCTCCGGAGTGGCGTCCAGCACCCGGTCGAGTTCGATCACGGCAAGCGCGTCTTGCAGTTGAACGCAGCGAGCCAACACCGCCAGCCACTCCTGCACCTTTGGCCTTGCGGCGTTGACCGCCTTAGTGATGTCATCAAGGTCGCTCTTCACCTCGACCTTGGCCGTCAGCGCCTCAATCTGTCGCAGCGCGTAGGCCTGAGTGCTGGCGACTGTCGCCGCAGCACCTTGCACTTTTGACCAGGTGATCTCAGAGACACGGCCCACGCTGTCACGTACCTCAACTGCCTCGTCAAGGATCAGCCCCACACCGATCATCTGCGCCAGCACCGCGTCGTTTTGGGCGCGGATGATGTCGTCCACCTTCGCCTCGATCTCAGCCAAATACTCCTTGATCTCTTCCATCGTTTTCATCATGGCCTGCTGTTGCATCAGCGTTCCAACCGAGGCGAGGACCGCCGGATTCAACAGATTCGCCCCCAACGTCGCCGGGGCCTTCACAAACTCAACAAAACCCTTGATCTGGCCACTCTTACCCTTGAGCACGCCCGTGGCCAGGCCAGTCTTGCCGCTTGTTCGCAACCCCACTTGGCGGATTGCCCGCGCGGACTGCTCGGTCAACTTCACCCAGCGTCCCGAGTTGGCAGCCAGTTCAGAAGCCGCGGTCACCGCCGCACCAGCTCGACTGACCAGCGAAGCAACTGGTATCTGCGTCGATGCCAGTCCAGAAGACGCCAGGAAACGATCCACATCGGCAGCTTCCCCAAACACCGCCAAACCGTCACCGTCGCTGAACAGCTGAATCTCGCCATCCATCCCGGCCTCCTTCCTGGCCCCGAATCACATCATTATTCCACCACAACATGGGTAACCGGCAGGTTCTGGTTCGATGGTATGGTGAGTTTTGGTCTGTTAACGATTGCGGGGTGGACGAATTGAAAAAGACTCTAGTGCTCATCATCGGCGTGGTTGTCGTCGCGGTGGTTTGTGTTGCCGCCGTCCTGCTTTGGCCACATCCCACTGACAACCAACAAACGACCTCTGGCGGACAGACTGCCACGCAAACAACTTCTGTCAAACAGACGACTTCTGGCGAGCAGACGACTTCTCATGACCAAGGCAATGGGGGCCCTGTGCCGCTGAAGCCCGTCATCTACCTTTACCCGCAACAGACACTGGACGTGGATGTCACGCTTGACTTCGACGGTGTTGTCGGCACCACCTACCCACCGTACGGCGACGGGTGGCATGTCACAGCGCAACCCGATGGCACGCTGATCAACCATACGGATGGGCGAACATACAGTTACCTGTTTTGGGACGGCCACGGCAGCGGTTCATATGATCTGACCACGGGATTCGTTGTTTCACGCGAATCGGTGGCGCAGTTCCTACAGGACAAACTGGCGTACATGGGCTTGTCGCCCCGCGAATACAACGAGTTCATCGTCTATTGGTTGCCACAAATGCAGGCCAGTCCGTATTACCTGATCAGTTTTCAGGGTGACGCATACACGTCGATGGCCAGACTGACGATCACCCCGCAGCCCGATTGCATTCAGCGGGTGTTCATGGTTGCGCAACCGCTGGACGCGCCGATTGATCTACCGCCGCAAGTGTTGCAGCCGTTCAGCCGCCACGGGTTCTCGGTGGTCGAATGGGGCGGAGATTTGCTGACCAACCGATGACCCGTCAGTTCCTCGCGAAACGGTGGGGACGGGTGCCTCTGGACGGCTGGCCCGAGTCTGGACGAAGACCCAACTGACGACCTGCCACCTTGGCCTTTGACAGCCTATGGATGGCCTGGTGTGACAGCTCGGGGCCTATCTCGACGATACAGAAATTGGCAAACATCTCGATGCGTCCCAAATCTTGGCCTCGCAGGCCACCCTCGTTTGTTATCGCAGCGACGATCGCACCGGGCTTGACGCGATCACGGTGACCAACGCCGATCCAGTACCTTGTGACACCCTTCGTCCGGTGCTCATGCCCGCGATGCTTGCCCTTGCCATCATCTTTCAACTGGGCCAACTCCGCGTCCATCTGATCGTCGTCCCTTGATGCCGGGCCGCGATCGTCCACCGCCAGCGCCGCCAGAACCGACGCCAGATCGATGGCTTGACTCAGGCGATCTTGCGTCCCGTCCGCCGCGGCGTCCAGATACGATTCCACGGCTTGCCGAGCGATCTGCAGCCGTCCCCCCGCCAGCCGCTCCGGCACCTGAGCAAGCAGACCCGCCACGCGGTGCGCGGACACTTCGGCGGGCGTCGGGACGGGAGTCTCAACCAGCTCGGCTTTGATGGCCTTTTCGATGCGACGCAGACGTTCGCGCTCCTTCGGTGCGACGAATGTGAACGCCACGCCTGTGCGTCCGGCGCGCCCCGTCCGCCCGATTCGGTGGACGTACTCGTCCGCCTCGTGCGGTATGTCGAAGTTGACAACCAGACCGATGCGATCGACATCCAGGCCGCGAGCCGCGACGTCGGTGGCGACCAGCACGCTGATCTGCCCGGACCGCAGGCGCTCGACGATTCGCTCCCGCTCGGCCTGCGGCACGTTGCCGGAGATGACGGACGCGCTGATGCCCCGCTGCACGAGCGCGGCACCAATGTCTTCTGCTGATGCCTTCGTGCGGACGAACACCAGCGCGGCCTCCGCGTCCGATGTCGCCAACACCCGGGCCAGCGCGCCAAGCTTGTGCTTCGGCGGCACAACGGCGTACCGCTGCTGCACGGCATCAACGGTCGACGCCTGCGGCGTCACGGCGATCTGACGCGGGTTATGCAGGTGGTTTTGGACGGTGCGGCGGATCTCCGGCGGCATCGTGGCGCTGAACATGGCCGTCTGGTGGTCCGGCGGCACCTCGCTGAGAATGCGGTCGACGTCCTCCGCGAAACCCATGCGCAGCATCTCGTCGCCCTCGTCCAGCGCGACGAATGCCACGCCACTCAGGTCGAGGGTGCCGCGTTCGATGTGGTCGATCACCCGTCCAGGTGTGCCGACGACGATCTGAGCGCCGGCCTTGAGCGCGCGCTCCTGAATGTAATACGGCGCACCCCCATAGATGGTGACGGTCGCGATGCCGGGAATGTCGGCCGCGAAACTGTCGAGCGCCGAGGTCACCTGCAGCGCCAGTTCGCGGGTCGGCACCAGCACCAAACCCTGCGGACGACGATCATCCGGCGTGATGCTTGCCAGCATGGGCAGGCCGAATGCAGCAGTCTTGCCGGTGCCGGTCTGGGCGATTCCGACGACATCCTCGCCCCCGAGTAGCGCCGGAATGGCGGCAGCCTGAATCGGCGTCGGCTCGGCGAAGCCAAGGCGGGTGACGGCGTCCACAAGACGGTGCGGCAAACCGAGGGATTGGAAGGACAGGGCAGAGTCGGACGTCTTGGACACTTGGGGGCCGTTCGGTTAGAGGAAAAGATCGCCAATGGGCGTGCCTTTTGAGTTGCTCGCGTAACGAGCGGACTTGGACGGGATGCATCACAAGGCGGAGGTCCGTTCCGATAGTTGGGCTATCGGGACGTCTGACCGACAACGACGTGAGGCGCCCGTCCAGGGCCGCGCAGTAGCGATGAACTCATATGGCACACCCTGAAGCGCAATGTTTCAGCTTACCAGACAGGGGTAAGCCTTTACAGCACGCAAGTGTGCAAGCATGGAATCATGCATGCCATCACGTTCAAGCAGCCGGGCGGCCCGGACGTTCTCGAGTGGACGACGGTGGCAACGCCTGACCCCGGACCGGGTGAAGTTCGGCTCCGGGTCATCGCCGCAGGCGTCAATCCAGCGGATGCCCGCCAACGCGAGGGCAAGTATCCCCCGCCGGCCGGGGCGTCCGAGATTCTCGGACTTGAGTGCAGCGGCGTCGTCGACGCGGTTGGGGACGACGTGCTCGCGCCCCAAATGGGTGACACAGTGGTGGCCCTGCTGGCCGGTGGCGCCTACGCCGAGCAGGTTGTCGTCCCGGCCGCCCAGTGCGTCGCCCTGCCGGACGGGGTGGACGCCGTCGAGTCGGCCGGCCTGATGGAGGCAGCCTGCACCGTGGTGTCGAACCTAGATGCGGTGCGCCTGGCCCCCGGCGAAACGGTGCTGGTGCATGGCGGCGCCGGCAGCATCGGCGGTTTCGCCATCCAATACTGCAAGGCCATCGGCTGCCGCGTCATCGCCACTGCGGGGAGCCCTGACAAGCTGGAATACTGCGCCGATCGAGGCGCGGACGAGGCGATCGACTATCACACTGACTGGTGGGCCGCGGTTGCTGACGCGACCGGCGGGCACGGTGCCGACGTGATCATGGATGTCGTCGGGGCGCCGTACATGCAGCACAATGTGGAGTCGCTGGCCCGCTTCGGTCGGCTCGTCAGCATAGGACGCCAACAGGGCAGCCAGTGCCTGGTGGACCTCGGCGCGCTTCAAGCCCGCCAGGGCACCATCACGGCGACAGGTCTGCGATACCGTCCCCTAGAAGAGAAAGCGGCGATCTGCCGGCGAGTTGGCGAGGCCGTCGTGCCGCTTGTTGCCGGCGGCGCCATTCGACAGGCCCGAACTACCCGTTTCGCCATGACGGACGCCACCGACGCCCACCGCCTGTTGCAGAGCACTGAAAAGCTGGGCAAGATCGTCCTGGTTGTCTAACCGATCGCGACGCGCACTGCGCCGAGATTTCAGTTCGCGTCCACTTCACCGCCGTTTGCTGGACGCAAACTGATATCTCGCGTGGCCAACCAGCATTATGGCAATCTTAAGGTGACTCCACGGTTGGCTTTCGGTTGAGTCTGTTGGCTTGAACCATGAACCTGAAGCCCAGACATCTACCGAAATTGCCGTCCAGCGTTTACCCCGGTGTCGCCTTCGACCCTCACCGCAACAGCCTCAACCTGTTGCGGCTGGTTTTTGCCATCACGGTTATCGCGTCCCACGCCACTTATCTGGGCGGATACATGACCGAGCCCACCTGGGCCGGGCTGACGCCGGGTCGCTGGGCTGTCATCGGGTTCTTCATCATCTCGGGTTATCTGATCACGGCGTCACGAAACAGTCGCGGATTTGGCAGCTTCATTGTGCACCGGCTCGCCCGCATTTACCCGGGGTTCTTGACGAATCTTTTGGTGACGGTTTTGGTTTTCGCCCCTGTTGGGTTCTATCTCGTGAATCGCAGTTTGAACGGGTACCTGACAACCGGCACCCAACCTGTGCAATACGTCCTGGGCAACGTGTTTCTGAAAATGCACTCGTGGGACGTCGCGAACACGCCGACAAATGTCCCATATGCCGGCAGGTGGAACGGGCCTCTTTGGACGATCTTCTTCGAGTTCTGCTGCTATGTCATCGTCGGGTTGCTGTTGAGCCTTCCTGCCGCCAGACGCCGCCAACAGTTCGTCATCCCGGCGTTGTTCGCCGTGTCAGTGGTGCTCCAGTGGCAGGCCGGTCCAACCGTCGCCTGGGTACAAAGCGTATCGCCCGGCACGGCCTACGACGCCAGCCTGCTGATGCAACTGCTGCCCAGCTTCCTGGCCGGCGCCACCATCTACCAGTTGCGCCACCACATCCGGCTGAGCCTGCCGGGTGCCGTCGTCTGCGCCGGAGCCAGCCTCGTTGGCATCGTGGCACTGCCGGGCTGGGGCCCTCAGCTCGTCTCTCCCCTGCTGGGTTACGTCATCTTCTGGGTGGCCACCGTGGCGCCCATGCCAAAACTTTTGAAGACGCAAGACATTTCGTACGGCATGTACATCTACGGCTTCCTCGTCCAGCAAACACTTGTGCTGCTGGGGGTCAATCAGCTCGGTCTGTTGCCGTTCACCGTTGCGAGCGTCGCCTTCACGGCTCCACTGGCCATCGCCAGTTGGGTCGCCATCGAACGCCCCGTGCTGACGCTGGTACGCAGGCACCCAATCGCCTGGCAACACAGCAACAAGCCGCTGCTGGTCCCAGGTCTTGTCAAGGTCAGTTCATAATGGAATCCATGAGAGTTCTTGTCGTCGACGACGAGCCCGCCGTCAGGACGTCACTGACCACCGCCCTCGCGAGGGACGGCTACGAGGTCACGCTGGCCGAGGACGGCAACACCGCCCTGACGCAACTGGCCCTGGGCGGCGTCGACGCGATCATTCTGGACGTGGCGATGCCCGAGCCAAATGGCCTGGAAGTATGCCGACGCCTTCGGGCACGCGGCGACCGCACGCCAATCTTGATGTTGACGGCCCGCGACCTGATCGACGACCGAGTGGCCGGGCTGGACGCCGGCGCCGACGATTACCTAGTCAAACCCTTCGCCCTAGCCGAGTTGCGGGCCCGCCTGCGGGCCTTGCTGCGACGCACCGGCGACCAAACCGACGCCCTGGTTTTCGGCGACATCGAGTTGGACCTTGCCGCCGCCCGGGTGACCCGAGCCGGGCATGAACTAACGCTGACGCGCACCGAATTCCAACTGCTCGAACTGTTCATGCATAACCCCGGCCGGGTGCTGACCCACAGCCAGGTGTACCAGGCCGTGTGGGGATACGACTTCGGGCTAAGCGGCAACAACCTGTGGGTCTACATGAGTTACCTTCGCGCCAAGCTCGGCGAACCGCGCGTGCTTCAAACTGTTCGCGGTCTCGGTTACGTCCTTCGGGAGACACCATGACGCTTCGCAACCGGGTGGCGCTCATCGCCGCCGTCATCGTCTTGGCGGTGCTGGCAGCCGTCAACATCGTGGTGGTGTATGCCTATGCCGGCCAATTGCGGTCTGGTGGCGACGCCACCTTGGTGGACGCGGCGCAACAGGCGTCCATCATCGCCTCGAAGATGAAAACCACGCAGACGGCCCCACCGGAACCAACGAAGCCGACCCCAACCGCCTCTGCCCCGTCGAAACCCGCCCAAGACAAGCAGCCCTCTGACACAGACACCATAGTCGTTGTCGGCGGCACTCAAGTTGAACTGCTGTGGGGTCCGGTCTCGGTGGGTCAACCGTCGCTCTTCGGGCCGTTGAACACCCAGGACGTGGCCGTGTCGGTGGGCTCGCAGCCCGCCTACTTTGGCTATTCGCCGGACCAAACACTTCGAACATACACAGCGGCTCTGACGGGCGTCCCCGGCGGTGGTCTCGTCCGTGCCAGCCGCAAGCTCAACGCCGACAGCAACGCTTTGCACCAGGCGGAGTGGCTGCTGGCCGCGTTGGTACTGGTGGCCACGGCCGTCACCTACCTGGCGCTGCGCCTGGCGGCTGGTCGGATTCTGCGGCCCATCAGGCACCTGACCAACACAGCCGAGCACATCACCAAGACTCGCGACCTTTCCGCGCGAATCGACGTCGGCAAGCCCGGGGACGAGGTGACGCGCCTAGGCTCGGCGTTCAACACCATGCTGATAGCCCTTGACGAGTCGGTCACGGCGCAACGTCAGTTGGTTGCCGACGCGTCCCACGAGTTGAGGACGCCGTTGACCAGCCTGACCACCAACCTCGACCTGCTGGAGGACGGCGAGGGCTTGCGCGATCCGCAGGCCCCAACCTTGGTCTCGGCGGCCAGGGAACAGGCCGGTGAGCTGAATGAGCTTATCGCCGATCTGCTTGACCTATCGCGGTACCAAGAGTCGGCGCCGCACCGCACCGTCGTCCGCCTAGACACCTTGACTGAGGAAGCCGTCGACCGGATTCGTCACCGGACGCCAGAGCACGACATCGAGGTGCATCTCGAACCGTGCCTGGTTGATGTTGACACCGCCGCCGTCAGCCGGGCGATCACAAACCTGGTCGACAACGCCATCAAGTGGAGCCCGTCTGGCGCAACCGTTCACGTCACGGTTGAGGGCGGACGGGTGAGCGTCACCGACAGTGGGCCAGGCATCTCCGACGAGGACCTACCCCACGTCTTTGAACGCTTCTACCGCGCGCCCGCAGCGCGGGGACGCCCAGGGACGGGCCTAGGCCTAGCCATCGTCGCCAGCGTAGCCGAGGCGAACGACGCGACCGCAACCGTCGCAACAAGCCCGACCGGATCAGTCTTCACCCTGTCTTTCCCGATGGCTGACGCTGGGCTCACCTAGCCCAGGTCGCTCGTGTGGCTTGCCCAGCAAGAGCTGGAGCGCTGCCGTGTGGTTTTGACCCGATGTCTGGGCGGTTGGGGCGACCAGCGGGCACATTAGCGCTGTCGTCCGATGGAGACGACCCACAGCACGGTGTGGAGGAAGGCGGCCGCCAGCAGAATCGTCCACACGATCTCCCAGCGCCCGGTGAGGAACCCGGTGAGTAGGAAGACGGCGACCGCGACGATCCACAACAGGACACAGATACCCCGATACATTTGGAGCGACTTGGTCACAGGCTGCCCGTCGTGACGCCACGGCCACACGCCGGTTGTCTGGACCATGGGTTGGCCGGTGCGGGCGTCGATGACGGTGGCGGGACCTGAGTGGTGGATCTTGTGAGTGAGCCAGGCCATGAGACCGGCGGCGAAGCATGCCATCCCGGCGCCGATCAGGCCGGGTGATCTTGTGGTTGGGTTACTCATTTCTTTCTCCTATTGGTTGGTTTTCGCTGCGCACACGACGTGTGTGCGCGGGTAGTCATTGGCTGGTCACACCAGCGTGAGGTTCGCCTGTCGGACTTGCTCGGTCTCGCTGGTCGGGAGGGTGTCGGGCGTCGTGTCGTCGGTGGGTTCCGGGCTGGCCGGTGCGGTCTTCTTGGGTGCCAGGAAGGTTGATGCCGCAGCGGTGACCAGACAGAGCACGATGGTCAGGATGAAGGCGGTGTTGATGCCGTGGTTGGTGGCCAGGATCGCGTCATGTCCGGCCTTGGCGAAGGAGGTCGCCGAGGTTGACATGGTGGATATGAGGACGGCGGTGCCGATTGCTCCGGCGATCTGGCGCAGCATGTTCTGCAGCGTGGAGGCGTCGGCCTGCATGGCCGGTTTGATCGTGGCGAACGCGGCGGTGGTGATCGGGGTCATGACCAGCGCGACGCCAAGGGCGAAGACGGAGTAGGTGGCCAGACTGTAGCCGTATCCGGTGTTGGGGGTGAGCCGGGCGAGGAAGACGGCGGCGACGGCCATGATCAGTGTGCCGGTGATGGCCAGCGGTTTGAGGCCGATCTTGTCGTACAGTTTCCCGGCGACGATGCCGACGACGCCGATCAGGACGGAGCCGGGCAGCAGTAGCAGGCCGGTCTTCAGTCCGGAGAAGCCCTGGACATTCTGGAAGTACAGCGGCATCAGGATCAAGCCGCCGTAGAACGCCATCTGCAGCACCATGGTGATCGACACGGTGACGGAGAAGTTGTGGTTGGTGAACACGCGCAAGTCGAGCAGCGGATGAGGGCTGCGTAGTTCGACGACGACGAAGACGGCGAGCGCCACGACGCCGCCGATCAAGGAGGCCAGCACGAGCGGGTCACCCCAGCCGGACTTGCCCGCAGTCGACGCCCCGTACAACACGGCTGACAGTCCGGCAGCGATCAAGATGATGCCGGGCACATCGGGCTTGGTGCGGTTGATCGGGTTAGGACAAGAGAAGGTCGCCACGGCGACCACACAGACCGCCAGGCCGATGATGGCCATGGCCCAAAACAGGACACGCCAACTGGTGATGGTGATCATGACCCCGGCCAGAGTCGGGCCGATGGCCGGTGCGAGCATCATGGCGATGCCGAGCACACCCATGGCCGAGCCAAGCTTGGATTTGGATGTGATGGCCAGCACGATCATCATGGCCAGCGGCAGCAGGATGCCGTAGCCGACCGCCTGGATGAGCCGCCCCACCAACAGCACGGCGAAACCTGGCGCGGCGGCGCAGATCACTGAGCCGATGATGAGGGCGGCCATCGCGGTGATGAACAGTGTCTTGTATTGGAAGCTCTTGGCCAGGAATGGCACTAGGGCGATGACGATGCCAGTGGCCAGCAGGAACCCGGTCGACAGCCACTGTGCGGTCGGGGCCGTGATGGTGAACTGGCCCATCAGGGTGGGCAGCATGACGTTGATGATCGAGACGTTCAGCAGATTGACGAACATGCCCGCCAGGACGATGCCAAGCAGGAGGCCATGACCCGACTTGGATTCGGCGGCGGAGGGGTCGCCGTGCCCGTTGATTGACATGTGTTGATCTATGCTCATGCTGCTAGTCTTGACTCATGTGGCCAGGCACGCAATCAGCAGATCAGGCCAGCGCGCACGATCCTGGACACCTGGCCTGAGATCTGTACGGAAACGTTCAAAGGAGCCAACATTGGCAAGCGACCGCCGCGTCAAGTACACACAAATGGTGCTGCGGGAAGCCCTGGTCACCCTGCTGGCGAACAAGCCGATCACGAAGATCACGACCACCGAGATCTGCGCACTGGCTGACGTCAACCGGGGCACGTTCTACACCCATTACACCGACCAGTACGACCTGCTGCAGTCCATCCAGGACGACTTTGCCGCCGAAGTACTCGACCTCCAGGCTCGGCGGCGCTCCGAGCGCATGTCAACCCAAGCGATGCTGACCGGGCTGGCCACCTACTTCCGCCAGCAACTATCGCTGTGCAAGGTGCTGTTCACGACCACCGGCGGCGAGGACCTCATCGCGCGGCTGATACGCGACGCCTCCACGGAGTTCATCGCGACCTGGCCGGACCAGGCCACCGACCCAGACGACCTTGAGATGCTGTACGAGTTCATCGCACGCGGCTCAGCCGCCGTGCTGCGCCACTGGATCATGACCGACGCCACCCAACCGCCCGAGCACATCGCCCAACTGGTCATCAAAGCCTCAATGCACGGCAGCGCGTCGTTCCGCAAGTGACCGGCAACTCGTCGGATGGCGGGGTATCGGACTCCACCTTTCGTCTATGACGCAGGGTGCGTTTCCGATACCTGGGTCACTCTTAGGCCGTCACCAGTTGGTGCGCCCGCTGATGTGACACGCCCAGAGTTTGGCCGATTTCCGCCAGGGGCACCGACTTGGCGCGCAACTTGCGGGCCACTTCGCGTATCTTCTTGTTGGCCGTGGCGTCCTTGTGCAAGTCGCACTAGCAATCCACCTGACGTATCTGCTGAGCGTTGCGCACCGCCCGCCAGCGGCCTTGGTCGTCCATCATCGCAAAGCCCCGGCTGGCCAGTTGGCTCAAGGCGTCCAGGCAGCTGGTGATCGTCACCCCTGACAGCAAGACCATCTCGCTCAGCGTCTTGCCGCCCCTCCCTGGCAGCGCCTCGCGCACCGCGGCAACATCCCCGACAAGGTCGTCGCCGTCCCGACGGGCACCGATCAGCGGCAACTCGTCGCCTTGGCCAACTGGCTGCAACATTGCCCTGATGTCCGCCACCTGCGACACCAACACTGCCTCGCCGTCTCGGATCAGACGATGCGGAGTGGTTGACATGGAGGACGTCACCGGCCCCGGCACCGCCATGACGATGCGCCCCAACTCCCCCGCCCAGGTCGCGGTATTCCGGGCACCGGATCGCAGCGCCGCCTCCACCACCACCGTGCCCTGCGACAAGGCCGCGATCAGGCGATTGCGCTCCAGGAACCCGTGACGCGTTGGCGCCGCCCCAGGCGGCAACTCGGAGATCACCAAACCCTTGTCGACCAGATCCTTGAACAGCCCGTAATTGCCCGGCGGGTAAGGCGAGTCCAGACCTCCCGCATAAACTCCGATGGTGTGCCCTCGCATTAACAGCGCGCCACGGTGGCTGGCCGAGTCGATGCCAAAGGCCCCGCCTGAGACAATCGTCCAGTGAGGCTCCCCCACTTCGCCAGCCAAGTTGGAAGCCATGTCAAGCGCCACAGACTCGCCGTACCGCGTCGCGGCTCGTGCTCCCACCATCGCCACGGACTTCCGGGACCAAGACGCCAGACGACCAGGCCCCGCAGCCCACAAGCCCACCGGCACACCACCCATCGAACCGACAGCGCAGCCCTCCAATTCACCAAGCGCCATCGGCCATTCCGGGTCGCTTGGAATCAGGAAGCGAAGACCCGCCTGCTCTGTGGAATCTGCCACCTCGCGTGGGTTCGTTGCGTTTGCCCACGCTGCGAAGGCGTCACCCGAGGGCACTCGACAGTCATCGTCACCGTCATCTGGCTGCCTGTCAATGACCTCCACCCCTGCCCGCACTCGCTGCCAGGCTTCGTCGGGCCCATACCTTGACGCCAAAGCCAACACCGACGTGGCTCCGAAACGCAGCAATGACCCCAGCGCCGCCCGCGTCAACCGCTCATCTGTCCAATTGTTCAGGCTCATGCGGCCACCATCCATTCGTCTTGATTCAGAACCATGCCGGCAACAACGTCGTCGACGCTGACCTTGCCCCGGCCCGCCAGGTCGGCCAAAGTTCTGGCCAGACGGGCAACTTTGTCCACCCCTCGCGTGCTCATGTGGCCCTTAAGTACCTGCTGCTCGACCAACGCCAATCCGCGGTCGGGAACCCCCGCGCGGGCAATATGCCCCGGTATCTCGGCGTTGCGCCGCCAACCGGTGCCTTGCAGACGCGCCTGGCTGCGCTCGCGCGCTTCTGCCACCCGCACCGCCACCACCGCCGTCGATTCGACGGTCGAATCCGCCTTCGCCAGCACCCGGCTGACCGTCGTCATGTGCTGGTGAATGTCGATGCGGTCGAGCATCGGGCCAGATAGCCGCGCGTTGTACCGTCGGATGGCGTTCGGTGCACATCGGCATTGCGCGCCCGAAACGCCAGAGAAACCACAAGGGCAAGGGTTGGCCGCCATCACAAGCTGGAACTGGGACGGAAAACGAACCACCCCGTGGCTACGGGCGATGCTGACATATCCCGCCTCCATTGGCGTACGAAGCGCCTCCATCACCTGAGGACTCAGTTCTGGCGCCTCGTCAAGGAACAACACACCTCGGTGTGCCAAGGAAATCGCTCCAGGCCTGGCCAGCCGTGACCCGCCACCAACCATCGCCGCCATCGTCGCGTTGTGGTGCGGACTGGAAAAGGGGGGACGCCGAATCAGCCCGTCGTTCAGATCTTCACCGGCCAAGGAGTGGATGGCCGATGCCTCCAACGCCTCTGCCAGGGTCAGGTCAGGCAACAACCCCGGCAGGCGCATCGCCAGCATCGTCTTGCCCACCCCTGGCGGGCCGTGCAAGAACATGTGATGACCACCGGCCGCCGCCACCTCAGCCGCCCAGCGCGCCTCAGGTTGCCCCAGCAGATCGGACAGATCGACTGCCGCGGCGTCGTCTGATGGCTCGGACTCAGGTTTTGGGGCGGCCTCGGCACCCAGGGGCTCGCGACCGTGCAACACCTCGACCAAGTCTTCGAGCGTCGCCACACCGTGCACTTCAAGGCCGTCCACCAGACGCGCCTCACCTACCTGAGCCAGCGGCACGATGGCGGATGTCCAACCGGCTTGGCGCGCCGCCAGCAAGCCGGGCAGGATGCCGCGCACCCGACGCACCCGCCCGTCCAATCCAACCTCGCCCATGAGCACGTTCTTCTGGGCCACCTGCCGCGGCACCTGACGGGCAGCCGCCAGTACCGCCGCCGCTATTGCCAGGTCGTAGTGTGTGCCCGCTTTCGGCAGACTGGCCGGCGTCAAGTTGATGGTCAACAACTCGCTAGGCCAACCCAAACCAACCGCCGTCAAAGCCGCCCGGCACCTGTCACGCGCCTCATGCAACGCGGCGTCAGGCAACCCCACCAGCACGGTCCTCGGTAGACCAGGGCTGATAGCCGCCTCGACCTCCACCAGCGTGCCTTCCATGCCAACCAAAGCGATCGACCAGGCCGACGCAATCATGCCAACCCCCTGACGTGACGGATCACCGGGGCCATGCCCGGCGTCTTGGTTATGCCAACAGCGTCCAGCCGCAAGCTTCCGGGAGTGTCCATATGGGCCCGTTGCCACCAAAGTGCCAATCGTCCCAGGCGCGCCGCCTTGGCAACTGTGATGGCCTCAAGCGGGTCGCCGAACCGCGCACCGGCCTTGGTCTTCACCTCCACAATCACCAGCCGCAGCGGCGGCCCAGGCTCGTGGGCAACGATGTCCACCTCGCCTGCCCGACACCGCCAGTTTCGATCAAGGATCGTCCAGCCAAGTCCGCGCAGGTGGGCGACCGCCAGGTCTTCGCCCCAGCGCCCGAAAGAGTTCTTCTGCTTCACACTGTCTTTTTAGCGAGCACATCTGGGATATCGGCGCGGGACAACACCAATCCACAGGCCCAATCTTCTGCGCCGATTGCTGTGGACAACGCCGATTTGGGCCTTCGGGTTACTACCCTACGAAACATGCAACGAAAGTTTCCTTCATGAGGCGATTTGACCCCTTCCTGGTGCTGCTACGACGGCCCGCCTGCCTTATGCTGATGCGTAGGCAAACACTGAACCTAGGAGGCGCCTCATGAGCATCCCGACTCCAACACCCGCCGACCATTTTTCCTTCGGCCTTTGGACCATCAACTGGACAGGCGGCGACCAGTTCGGTTCACGCACCCGTCAGGAATTCGACCCGGTGCTCGTGCTGCAGAAGCTGGCCGAGTACGGCGCCTGGGGCATCACCTTCCACGATGACGACGTCATCCCCTTCGGCACGCCCGACGACGAACGCGAGGCCATCATCACCCGCTTCGAAAAGGGCCTGCAAGACACCGGCATCGTCTGCGAGATGGTGACCACCAACACCTTCAGCCATCCAGTCTTCAAGGACGGCGGCTTCACCGCCAACGACCGCTCGGTGCGCCGCTACGGCCTGCGCAAGGTGCTGCGCAACGTCGACCTGGCTGCCCGCCTGGGAGCCACCACCTTCGTCATGTGGGGCGGCCGCGAAGGCGCCGAATACGACACGTCAAAGGACTACAAGGCCGCGCTCGACCGCTACCGCGAGGGCATCGACACTGTGGCCGCTTACATCAAGTCGAAGGGCTACAACCTGCGCATCGCCCTGGAGCCGAAGCCGAACGAGCCGCGGGGCGATATTCTTCTTCCCACGGTCGGTCACGCCCTAGCCTTCATCAGCCAACTCGACAACGGCGATATCGTCGGGCTGAACCCCGAGGTTGGTCACGAGCAAATGGCCGTCCTCAACTACACGGTAGCGCTTAGCCAGGCACTGTGGAGCGGCAAGCTTTTCCACATCGATCTGAACGGCCAGAAGTCCGTCAAGTACGATCAGGATTTGTGCTTCGGCCATGGCGATTTGATGAGCGCTTTCGGCACCGTCGATCTGCTGGAAAATGGCTTCCCGAACGGCGGTCCCAAGTATGACGGCCCGCGTCACTTCGACTACAAGCCCAGCCGAACCGAGTGCGAGGATTCAGTTTGGGACACCGTCAAGGCAAACATGGAGACCTATCTGCTGCTCAAGCAGCGCGTCCTGGCCTTCCGTGCCGACCCAGAGGTGAAGGATCTCATGAAGTCGGCCAAGATCGACGAGCTGGCCCAGCCCACACTGGCCCCCGGTGAGACGGTCGACGACATCCTGGCCGACCGCTCGGCCTTCGAGGATTATGACGTCAACGCCGCCGGCGCCCGACGCACCGACTTTGTCCGACTCAACCAGGTGGCCCTGGAATTCGCACTTGGAGCCCGCTGATAATATCCCCTTTCAGCGATCCCCTGGAACGCCCGGCGGTGTCCCGCAGCCCCGCCGGGCGTTCGCCTAAGCAAACGCAGGAGAACGTCATGTTAGTTGCAGGAATCGACACGTCGACCCAGTCGTGCAAGGTGCTCATCGTGGACGCCGAGACGGGCACCGTTGTCCGTCAGGGAAAGGCGGCGCACCCGGACGGCACCGAGGCCCACCCCGACGCCTGGTGGACGGCCTACCAAGAAGCCGCGGCCGAGGCCGGCGGCATCGACGACGTCGCGGCCATCGCCGTCGGTGGCCAACAGCACGGCATGGTGTGCCTGGACGCCGACGGTGAGGTTGTGCGTCCCGCCCTGCTGTGGAACGACACCCGCTCTGCCGAGGCTGCCGAGGCGCTGATCCTGGAACTGGGCCGCGGCGACCGCTCCAAAGGCGCCCAGGCCTGGGCCGACGCATGCGGATCGGTGCTGGTCGCGTCGATCACCGTCACCAAGCTGCGCTGGCTGCGCGACAACGAACCCGAGAACGCTGATCGCGTCGCCGCCGTCTGCCTGCCCCACGACTGGCTGAGCTGGCGCCTGGCCGGCCACGGACCCAAGAGCCAAGGGGGTGACGGCGACATCTCAACGCTGCTAACCGATCGCTCGGACGCTTCCGGCACCGGCTACTGGTGCCCCGCCACCGGCGAATACCGGCGCGACCTGCTCAAGCTGGCTTTGGGACGGGACGACGTGGTTCTGCCCCGGGTGCTTGGCCCGAACGAAACAGGGTCCAGGACGCCGGCCGGCGCACCCATCGGGCCGGGAGCCGGCGACAATGCCGCGGCGGCTCTGGGACTCGGGTTGACGCCCGGCGATGTGTCCGTCTCGCTAGGTACATCAGGTGTTGTCAGCGCCATTTGCCCAACTCCTGCGGCCGACCCGTCAGGTCTAGTCAACGGCTTCGCTGATGCCACCGGTGCGTTCCTGCCGCTGGCCTGCACCCTCAACGCCAGCCGCATAATTGATGCCGCGACGCACCTGCTGGGTGTCGATTATGACGCCGTCTCGTCGCTGGCCTTGAGCGCCCAACCCGGCGCGGACGGCCTGACCCTCGTCCCCTATTTCGAGGGCGAGCGCACCCCCAACAAGCCACACGCCACCGCGTCCATGCACGGCATGACGCTGGCCAACACGACTCCCGTCAACCTCGCCCGAGCTTTCGTCGAGGCGTTGCTTTGCTGCCAAGCCGACGGCCTGGACGCAATGGTGGCCCTAGGCGTTGTGCCCGAGCGAATCTTCCTTATCGGCGGCGGCGCCAAGTCGCCCGCCGTCCGGCAGCTTGCCCCCAGCGTCTTTGACGGCCATGACGTCATCGTCCCACCTGACGGCGAGTACGTCGCCCGCGGCGCCGCCCGTCAGGCCGCCTGGGTGGCGTCAGGTGCCGACGAGCCGCCAACCTGGCAAATCGATGGCGCAGAAACCTATCAGGGCCAGGCAGAACCTGTCGTGCGCGCCCAATACGCCGCTGTCCGCGAGTTGACTCACCCAAATCACTGACCTCTTCAGCCCTTAGGCTAGATGTGTGACCACCTCACTGCTGACTGACCACTATGAACTCACCATGGTGCGCGCCGCCATCCACTCAGGCGTACACAACCGGCACAGCGTCTTCGAAATGTTCGCGCGTCGCCTGCCGGAAGGACGCCGCTACGGCATCGTTGCCGGGGCTGGACGCCTGCTGGAGGCCTTAGACGAGTTCCGGTTCAGCGACGACGACATCGACTTCCTAAGACGCGCGGGCATAGCCGACGACGCCCTATCCGAGTGGCTGGCCAACTACCGGTTTGCCGGCTCCATCTGGGGCTACCCCGATGGCGAGGCCTACTTCCCCAACTCGCCGATCCTGATCGTCGAAGGCACCTTCGCCGAGACCGTCGTCATTGAGACCCTGGCGCTGTCGATCTACAACTACGACTGCGCCGTGGCATCGGCCGCGTCGCGCATGACGTCGATGGCAAAGGGTCGTCCCTGCATCGAAATGGGGTCGCGGCGCACCAGCGAATGGTCGGCCGTCGGTGCCGCCCGCGCGGCGTACATCGCCGGCTTCGCCAGCACGTCCAACCTTCAGGCTGGCGCCCGTTACGGCATTCCGACGGCCGGCACCGCCGCGCACTCATTCGTCCTTCTGTATGACACTGAGCGTGCGGCTTTCGAGGCGCAACTGGCCACTTTGGGCGACGACACCACACTGCTCGTCGACACCTATGACGTTGAAAAGGCGGTTCGCACCGGCGTCGAATTGACGAACGGCCGCTTGGGCGCCGTGCGCATCGACTCGGGCGATCTGGCCGAGTCGGCCGTCAATGTACGACGGCTGCTTGACTCGCTCGGCGCCTCGAAGACGCGCATCATCGTGACATCCGACCTGGACGAGTACCAGATCGCCGCTCTGCGGGGCGCTCCCGTCGATGGTTTTGGGGTGGGCACATCGCTGGTCACAGGGTCGGGTGCCCCCACCTGCGCCTTCGTTTACAAGCTGGTGGCCCGGGCCGCTTCGGATGACCCGCAGGCGCCGCTGGAACCCGTCGCGAAACTCTCCACCGGCAAGACTTCAGTAGGCGGACGCAAGTACGCGCTGCGGCGCATTGACGGACGGGGACGTGCCACTGCCGAAGTCATCGGGGTCGGGTCGCCACCCGAAGATGCGAAGGGACGACCCCTGCTCGTACAACTGGTCGATCATGGCCAGGTGGTCGGACGGGAACCGCTGTCCGAGGCCAGAGCACGTCACACCGCCTCGGTGGCCGAACTGCCAATGGTGGCGCAAAAGATGTCGCGGGGCGAACCCGCTATTGAAACAATTTTCCTAGGAGGTACCGGTGAGTAAGCGAGCATTGATCGTTGTCGATGTCCAAAATGACTTCTGCGAAGGCGGGTCGCTGGCGGTTGAGGGCGGCGCGGCAGTGGCGAGCGCCATCAACGATTTCTTGGCCGCGAACCCCGGCTACGATGTAATCATTGCCACCCGCGATCACCACATTGAGCCCGGGCCGCATTTTTCGCTCAAACCAGACTTCGTTGACACATGGCCACCTCACTGCGTGGTCGGAACGAGCGGCGCGGACTTCCACCCGAATCTGAAAAACCTGCATTTCGACGCGATCTTCGACAAGGGTGATTACGTCGCCGCATACTCAGGTTTTGAAGGTTTTGACCGGTCTTTGGACGAGCCAATCGGCCTTGGCGAGTGGCTCACGGCCGAAGGCATCGACGCCGTCGACATCTGCGGCATCGCCACCGACTATTGCGTCAAGGCCACCGCGCTGGATGCCGCCAAGCTGGGCTTCGACACAACGGTGTTGCCGACCTTGACTGCCGCCGTCAACCCTCAGAACCTGCCGACCGTGATCGCCGAATTGACGTCTGCTGGCGTGCACGTCAACTGACGGCCACCTCGCAGAGCCGCGGGCTTTCTACCGTCACTTGTGCGGTGTCACCGGTCAGCGTGACCTGAAATGTGTCGCTCGCCGGGTGCGAGCAGTCCCGGCCCACCCAGACTTCGACCTCACCCGGTTCGACGACACGCTGGAAACTGCGGTCCGTCAGAGCGAATCGGGCTGCCGGTATGTGAAACTCGACGTGTCGGGTCTCGCCGGCCGGAATCGGCACCCTGGCATAGGCCAACAATTGCCGTACCGGACGAGTCACACAGGCCGCCACATCATGCCCGTACACCTGGACCACCTCGGCCCCGTCTCGACTGCCTGAGTTGCGCACTGTCGCCGCGACATCGATCCACCCGGTCGTCGACGCGGACGGGGACACCGTGACCGAGTCGTAGTCGAAGGCCGTGTAACTAAGCCCGAAGCCGAAATCGAATTGCGGTGTCGGGTCGATGCTCGACACACCATTGGCGTCACCCAACCTCGGGTGCAGATACGAGAAGGGCATGGTCGCCACCGATGCCGGAACAGACACGGGCAGCCGTCCGGACGGGTTGATGCGCCCGCTGAGCACACCGGCGACAGCACCCGCCCCAGCTTCGCCCGGGAAGAACACCTGCAGCGTGGCGGCGGCCTTTTTCGCCAACTCACCAATCGCATAGGGACGGCCCGTCACCGCCACCAGCACGACGGGCTTGCCCGTCGCCAGCACCGCTTCGACCAACTCGGTCTGGACACCCGGCAAATCAAGCGACGCGGCGTCACAGCCCTCTCCCGACGTCCCTTTGCCGAAAAGCCCAGCGTGGTCGCCGACGACCACCATGGCCGCATCCGCCCGCGTGACGGCCGCCACCGCATCGGCAATGCACGACCGGTCGTCGCCGCTGACATCGCAGCCGGGCACCACCTCGATCTCCGCCTCCGGGTATTCCGCCCGGACGGCGTCCGCGACCGTTGGCGCCTCAATGCGAGACTCGACACCGGGGTTGTGATCCAGCACATGGTTGACGAAGGAGTAGCACCCGAACAGAGCTGCCGAGCGATCGGCGTTTGGCCCCACGAGGGCGATCTTCAGCCCCGGACGGTCGTCCAGTGGCAACAGCCCGTCGTTGGTCAAAAGGATGACAGATTCGTCCGCCAACTGCGACGCAATCGCGCGGTGCTCCGGCGGGTCAAGTGCGTCGGGAGCCTGGACGGCCAACGCCTCCAGCCGGGCAATTTCGGTGTCGATGTCAAGCAGGCCAAGCGCCTCTTTTTGGGCAAGGACGTGGGTCACAGCGTTGTCGACGGCTGCCCGCAGCGCCTCATCGGCGTCGATGGCTCGCAACAATTCTGGGTCTTGAAACGCCTCCCCTGTCGGCAGTTCGACGTCTAGGCCGGCTTGCAACGCCATGGCAGCCGCCTGTGACAAAGATGCCACCACGCCGTGCTGGCGCAACAGGAACGCCACGCCGAAGTAGTCGGCCACGACGGTGCCGTCGAACCCCCAACGGTCGCGCAAAACGCTCGTCAACATGAAGCTGTCCCCATGCACCGGCACCCCGTCGACCTCGACATAGGCGGGCATCACCGACGCGATGTGCGCATCGCAGACGGCGACTTCGAAAGGCAGCAGGAAGACGTCCTCCAGTTCGCGGCGCCCGATATGGGCGGGCGCCAAGTTGCGCCCACCGGCCGATGCCGAATAGCCGGCGAAATGCTTGGCTGTGGCCAAAATCCCCTGACCCTGGATGCCTTCGATGTAGGCCTTGCCGAGCGTCGCAATCAAATAGGGATCCTCACCCATCGTCTCTTCGACGCGTCCCCAGCGAGCGTCCCTGACCACGTCCAGCACCGGCGCCAAGCCCTGGTGCACACCCAAGGACGCCATCGTCTCGCCAATAGCCTCGGCCATCTGACCAACCACCGCCGGATCGAACGTGGCTGCCCAGGCCAAGGGCGTCGGGTAAGTGGTGGCCGTCCACGCGGCTACGCCCGATAGACACTCCTCGTGCGCCAAGACGCCGATGCGATGCCTGGTGTTGTCGGCCAACCAGCGCTGATAGCGGACCAGTGTCGCCAAACCGTCACTCGGCAACACCGGTTTCGTGCCGAAGACACGCGCCACCTGCCCCAAGCCAAGCGCCGCAAACGACTCGAACTGAGGACGGGCCTCCGCCTTGGTGCTCATCTCAGGGGCGACAACGCCAGCCTCGTTGAATGCCGGCCACAGCCCCTGCAACTGGGCCAACTTCTCGGGCGTTGTCATCTCGGCGATCAAGGCAATGACGCGCGCGCTGGGCGCCGAGCCACGATGCTCAAACATGGCACCAACCTTTGCAAAACTCGTTGAAAAAACCACGAAAGTTTTCGCGGCACTTTGTTGCATTTCCATCCTGTCCGAACCTGTTGCACATAGTCAACTCACATGGCGGGTCGCGCAACTAATGAGAGAAACTTTCGCGGTAGCATTGTGTTTACCCTAATTGAGGAGTCCCTATGACAGCCACCATCGCGGACATCGCCAAGCGGGCTGACGTGTCATTGGGAACCGTTTCAAAGGTTCTCAATGGTCGCCCGGGGGTCGGTGAAGCCAAACGCGCCCAAATCCTTCGCTTGATAAAAGAAACCGGCTATGAGGGGCGCTCCGGCCGATCAAGACGCCCCAGCCGTCTGATCGAGTTCGTCATGCGCGGCATCGACACCTTGTGGGCCACGCAACTATTGGTGGGTGCCGAGGCGGAAGCGGCCCGCGGCGGCGTCGGTCTGGTGATCAGCGCCACCCACGGGCGCCTGATCGGCAACCGCCACTGGATCGACCGGCTGTCCGAGCGTCACTCCGACGGGGTCGTGGTGGTGGCGTCGCGCATCCATTCCGGTATTGAGGCCGAACTTGGCAGGCTGCGCATTCCCCATGTGATGCTTGACATGGCGGGTGCCCCGCCACCAGGTGTCGCCGTTGTTGGTGCCACCAACGCCGCGGGTGGACGGGCCGCCGTCGACCACCTGGTTGAGCTGGGCCATCGCAAGATCGGCGTTGTCACGGGCAACCGCGAGTTGGCCTGTTCCCAGGAACGCCTGGACGGCTACATCGCATCACTGGTTCGCGCAGGCATCGAGCCGCACAATGACTACATCCACTTCGGCAATTTCGACATCTCGGGCGGCTACAGGGCCGCCTGCCTTATGCTCGACAGCCACGATCCGCCCACGGCCATCTTCGCCGGCTCGGACCTGCAGGCTTTCGGCGTCTATCAAGCGGCCCGTGAGCGCGGCATCCGCATACCCGAGGACTTGTCAATCGTCGGCTTTGATGACGTACCGCTGTGCGAATGGCTGATGCCGCGGCTGACAACTATCAGGCAACCGTTGGAGGAAATGGCCCAGCAGAGCGTCCGGATGGTCATGGCAATGGCCTACCAGCAGGCTGAACGTCCACAGACCAAACTGGAGCTGGCAACAACTTTGGTCGTTCGGGAGTCTACAGCACCACCGCGGCGACGTCGCTAGTGTTTCAGCGCGCTATCGGCTGTCCGGCACCCGCAACTCGGAATGCTGAAGTTCCTCGATTGAGACGTCCTTGAATGTCAGCACTTTGGCTGACTTGACGAAACGCGACGGCCGGTACATGTCCCACACCCAGGCGTCGGCCATTGTGACCTCGTAGTAAACCTCGCCACCCTCGGTTCGCACCTTCAAATCGACGGAGTTGCAGAGGTAGAACCTTCTGTCCGTCTCTACCGCCCAAGCGAAAATGTCGACCACATCGCGATACTCCCGATACAGGTCAAGCTCCAGCTTGCTCTCGTAATTGTCAAGATCGTCGGCGTTCATAGTCGTTCCAGTTTAGACGATGGTTTCCGCGTGATCCATCCCAGGCAGCGTCGCGGCGACATTGCGGTACGTGAGACGGTGCTCCGGACATGGCCCAAGCGCATTCAGAGCGGCCTGGTGGGATTGTGTCGCATAACCTTTGTGGACGGCAAAGCCGTACCCCGGGTATTCGGCGTCCAGGGCCACCATCATGCGATCGCGCACAACCTTGGCGACGATTGACGCCGCCGCCACGCATGCCACCACCTGGTCGCCTTTCCACATGCCGAGCGACGGGCATTTCAGCCCCGGCACCGCGAATCCGTCGGTGACGGCAAAATCGGGCGCCGGATCAAGCGCCAGAACGGCGTCACGCAAGGCGCCCAGATCGGCCGATTGTATTCCCAGCGCATCGCAGCCCGCCGGTGGGACGCTTACCCAAGCGAGCGCGACGGCCGCGTCACTGATCTCGGCGAAAACCTGTTCGCGTCGTCTCGGCGTCAGTTTCTTGGAATCGTTCAGCCCGTCAGGCACCGAGTCCCCCAATATGACGGCGGCGGCAACCAGCGGCCCCGCACAGGCTCCTCGTCCAGCCTCGTCAGCCCCGGCGATGCGGTGGAATCCGGCCTGGGTCAGCGCCACCTCGTAGACGCTGCCAGCGAGCGAGAAGCTAGGACGGACTGTGGCATACGCCATTTGGCCCACCGGCACCGACCGTCACTTTGGCAACACTTGGCGGTGGGTCCGTAGCCGACGGCACTTGCGCGAACACGGAATCGGGTGTCCCCCGATGACCCGTGCGCGAGAACGGTAACACGACCGCCCGAACTGGACCGACCACATTTTGCATGGGAACGAAGGCATTCATCCCAAGCCCCTTGTCATCGGCTTCGCAGAGATGCCACCGGGAGTCCGCCGATGAGTTGCGATTGTCGCCCAGTACGAAAATGCGGCCGATCGGCACGGTGACGTCAAACTGGAATGCGGACGCAGCCTGGCTGGGGTCCTTGAGGTACGCACTCTCGTCGATCGGCACCCCGTTCACCGTTATGTGTCCGTTGGAGCAGCAGGCGACACGGTCACCAGGTAACCCAATGACGCGCTTGACCAGGTACTGCTGCTCGGTTGACGCCAGCAACCCGATTTTCTCAAAGAAACGGTGTACTCCGCTGATGTCGGGCGCCGGTTCTTGCAACCATCCACCTGGGTCTGCGAAGACGACGATGTCGCCGCGCTCGAACTGCGCATACTTCAACGACGCGATACGGTCGCCAGTCAGAAGAGTGTTCTCCATCGACCCAGACGGGACGACGAACAACTGAACAACGAACAAACGGATCAGAATGGACAAGGCCAGTGCTGCGGCGACCCAAATGCCGATTTCGATGGACCATTGGGCGGGACCAGGAAGCCGACTCTGTCGCTTCGTTTTCTTCTTGTCCTTCGACTTGTTGGCTGAGTCGTTGTCTTCTTCACTGTCGCTGCCATTTTTCCCAGAATCAGGCTTGGACTTGCTGGTTCCCTCGGAGCGCTGTTTCTCGCCCCGGTCGCGGGTCAACGATTTAGAGATTGAAGACGTCTCTTCGTCCTCTTCATCAGGCTGCGCCAACTCGTCTGGAACGGGCCCAAAGAAGTCGTCCAAGGCTTTGCTGACCGGCTCAAGTGGGCTAGCCGGCTCGGGTGTGCTGACAGGTTCTGGTTTGATCACCGGTTCTGGTTTGATCACAGGTTCTAGTTCGATCACCGGTTTGGGCTTGATCACAGGCTCGGGCTCAGGTTCTGGTTCTGGCTCGATCACCACCGCAGACTCCGGCTCGATCACCGTGTCGGGCTCGCTGAGAAAAATCACTGGCTTGTCAAAGACTGGCCGCTCGAACTGCATGGTCGCGGTTTCATCAGTCGGCATGCCGATCGATATGACCGGCGAACTCACGGTATGAGTAAGTTTTGGCACCTCAGGAAGATCGATTTGTGGCGAAGCCTGCGGGGACGGTTGCGGCACCGGCAACCGGGACTCCGGCTGGGCGGCCGTCGACCCACTCAGGCCAGGCGCCGAGTAGACCGTCGATGCGCCAGTCATCAGATCGTCTGGAGGCTGGGTCCAAAGCGCGGCCGGGGTCGCGGGAACCGACTGGCTAGGAGTGGGCCAGTTCGGGCCCGTCGGGTCAGGCGCCGGCCAGGTCTGCTCTACCGGGTCGGCCGCTCGCCAAGCCGGCGCTGCCGGCCTAGGTGCAGAACTGTTGGTTGCCGCGATGGCGGACTCAACAAATCGGTGGTCAATGCCAGCCCTTTCGGCAATTTCAGCCAACGCTGCTTCCCAACGCGATGACACCCGGGCCGGACTCGCGACTGGGCTGACTGCTGGCGGCTCAACACTCGGGGTGGGCGTCGCGCCACGCGCCGGTGTGCCGGTGGTCGGGGCGCTCTGGGCCGCGGTTTCCTGGGTTGCTGTACCCGGGATCGCCGTTGGCCATGCCACCGTCGGCAACCGAAATGCCGGCGAATCGGCCGCCCCTGGTGCTTGGTAATAGCTCGGCAGTGAAGGTGCCGCCATCGAGGCTGGCCACTTCGGATGGTACGGCACAGGCGTCGATGCGGCGCTTGGGGTTGGAATCGGCGGAGCCAGGTCGTCCTCCGGCTCAACTATTCCTCGCCGCGGCCGAACCGGCTGGGCGCCCGACTGAACTGTACCGTCAACCAAGGTGATCCTTAGGCGTTGTCGCGCTTTTCCTTGATCTTCGCCGCCTTGCCGCGCAGGTTGCGCAGGTAATACAGCTTGGCGCGCCGCACATCGCCGCGGCGCTCGACCTCAATCTTGTCGATGATCGGGCTGTGCAGCGGGAACTGGCGCTCAACACCCACGCCGAACGAAATCTTGCGCACAGTGAAGGCCTCTGAAACACCGGAACCGGTGCGGGAGATGACCACGCCAGCGAACACCTGAACGCGGGAACGGTTGCCTTCGATGACTTTTACGTGCACACGTACCGTGTCACCGGGACGGAATGGGGGGATGTCCTGTTTGAGGGCGCCTTGCGCAACCTCGGCCACTAGGGTATTCATGTTCTTCCTCGCCAGTGCCACAGGCCACTTCGTGGTATTGTCAGCTTGATCTTGGACGCCTTGGGCATTCCCCCTGTGGCAGGGTCCACGGCGTACGTATCAACTTTGCCATACTGAGGCGCCGATTCCAAAGCTGATGTGGTTCGATTGTTGCATGACATTTGGACGAATCCCGGTACGCGACGTTCAACCCGTCCTCGGCTGTGATGGCACCGAAGGCCGATATCCCGCCAAGGCAGTGGTCGGAGAGTTGGCGCCAATCCGCGCCACCGTCTTTCGCGAAGGCCATGACGCGGTGGCCGCCCAGGTCGTGTTGACCCGGCCGGACGGATCGACGCTGGCTGTTGATATGGAACAGATCGAGCCCTGGGGCCTGGACATATGGCAGGCGTGGGTGCGCTTCGACACCGAAGGCGACTGGACGTTCCGAGTTGAGGCATATGACGACCGTTGGGGCACTTGGCGCCATAACGCCGCGATCAAGCTGGCCGCCGGGCAGGACGTTGAGCTGATCTGCCTGGAGGGTGCCGCGTTGTTCGATGAAGCGGCACATGCCGCGCCTACCCGCAGCAAACAGAGAAAGGCTCTCCAGTCTGCCGTCGCGGCATGCGTGCCAACCTCTGGGATTGACACACTGCTGGCGTTGGTAGACGACCAAACGCTGGGGGGCGCCATGCGGGCGTGGTGCCCACGTCATCTCGTCACACCCACACCGCAATACCCGATCCGTGTCGACCGCAAGCTCGCGCAGTTCGCCGCCTGGTATGAGTTCTTCCCGCGTTCCCCCGGCGCCCATGTGGACGCCAAGACCAAGCGGTGGGTCTCGGGCACATTCGACGACTGCCACGCCCTGTTGAAGCGCATCGCGGAGCTTGACTTCGACGTCGTCTATGTGCCGCCGATTCATCCCGTCGGGGTGAGCTTCAGGAAGGGACGCAACAACACGTTGACGCCCGTGGCGGACGACCCGGGGTCACCCTGGGCTATCGGATCGCCCGACGGTGGGCATGATGCCGTCAATCCGGAACTGGGTGGTTTGCCTGGGTTCCAGCGCTTCGTCAAACAAGCGAAGTCGTTGGGCCTTGAGGTCGCCTTGGATTTCGCGCTGCAAGCGTCCCCCGACCATCCATGGCTTGCTGACCACCCGGAGTGGTTCACGACGCGCTTGGACGGCAGCATCGCCTACGCCGAGAACCCGCCGAAAAAATACCAGGACATCTACCCGATCAACTTCGACAACGACCCGGACGGTATCCGCGCCGAATGTGTTCGTCTGTTGGAGTACTGGATAGACCAAGGTGTGACGATTTTCCGCGTCGACAACCCCCATACCAAGCCGATCGATTTCTGGGCCTGGCTACTTGACGTCATACACCAGCGTCACCCCGAGGTGCTGTTCTTTGCTGAGGCGTTCACCCGTCCGGCCATGATGCAATCCTTGGCTGCCCTGGGGTTCCACATGTCGTACACCTACTTCACTTGGCGCACGACACGCTGGGAGTTGAGCGCCTACCTGGACGAGTTGGCTCACGAGACCGACTGGGTGATGCGCCCTAACTTCTTCGTCAATACTCCCGACATCAACCCCCTACAGGTGCGCAGCGGGCTGCCTGCCGCGTTCGCGATCAGG
>Ga0123357_10001083_pt1 | contig 28130 bp, 25 predicted proteins | sample TergutEmb28metaG_FD_89873 | JGI IMG/M metagenome (GOLD analysis project Ga0123357, IMG submission 89873) | Embiratermes neotenicus P4 segment gut microbial communities from Petit-Saut dam, French Guiana - Emb289 P4 | ecosystem: Host-associated > Arthropoda: Insects > Digestive system > Gut ...
GACTGCATTCAACGCTGGCTTACCTCAGCCCCATCCAATTCGAGCAAAACTGGATGGCCAATCAACCAAGTAAAACCTGTCCATGAGTTCAGCTATGGGATACGGATTTCAGGGGCAAGCTCATCCTGCACATGGATCCTGCGAATCGCGCAGGATGACGGAGTATGGCCCCTGACCCGTCATCCTGCGCGTAGCGAAGCGGAGTCGCAGGATCCAGCACGTAGGATGGGTAGAGCGAAGCGAAACCCATCATTCCTCCCCCTGCAACCCCGATGGGTTTCGCTTCGCTCTACCCATCCTACATACTGTGCGGGCTCTAGAAGTCAAGTATGTAATTGCCTTGGGAAGGGGTTTTCAGGGATGGAATCGCCCAAAATTTTCTAAATCTGTTTAAATAATTCTTTTGTTAAAATCACTACTGTAGCCAAATATTATTTAAACAAATTTAGAAAATATGACAGAGCGATGAAAAAAACCGGATCGCTCAGATGTTTGACATCGGGATGAAATAGCATGCCATTATCGTCCAGATCAACAGGGCGAGGCAGGAAAGGAGGGTGAGGTAGTGCGTGATGAGCTGTTTGGCCTTGTCGTTGCCGGAAGAGGGCCAGAGGAAATAAATCAGGACAAAGACGAGGAGAGGAAGAAAGGCCAAAAGACGGTACCAGTTGAGCAGGAAAAGTGTGCTCCGGGGCAAATCGACCAATCCCTCGAATTTTCCTCCCAGGGCGGGCACGATGTTGAACATGAAAATGCAGGTCACGATGGCGGGAATGGCACTCAATGGAAGGAGGGGTTTCATTGATTCGCTCCTGATATTGAACTTGAATGTGCAAAAATATAACTTACTCTAATTTATTTTCGTAAAAAGTTGTAAAATAAGAGAAATTCAAAACCCAATTTTTCTGTGGAGCAAAGAAACATGGCAATCGAACGTACCTTGTCCATTATCAAACCCGACGCTGTCGCCAAGAACGTGATCGGCAAAATCTATTCCCGTTTTGAAGTCAAGGGATTGAAAGTCATCGCGGCCAGGATGGCGTGGCTTTCGACCGAAGAGGCCGGAAAGTTTTATGCGGTGCATAAGGAGCGCCCCTTCTTTTCCGATCTGGTCAAGTTCATGACTTCCGGCCCGGTCATGATCCAGGTTCTCGAAGGCGAGGGCGCTATTGCGAAGAACCGCGAGTTGATGGGCGCTACCGATCCGAAAAAAGCCGAGGCCGGAACGATTCGCGCCGATTTTGCCGATTCGATCGACGCCAATGCCGTTCACGGTTCCGATGGCGCCGATACCGCGAAAGTCGAAATCGCATTCTTTTTTCCGGAAATGAACGTTTATTCCCGTTGATTCCAACAGGCGGTGTTTGACGACACCGCCTTTTTTCATCCAGCCTTCAAAGCATTTTCGCCATGCAGAACCTGCTCGATTTTGATTCCATCGGACTTCATGCCTGGTTTGCCGCGCAGGGCGAAAAGCCTTTTCGCGCGCGGCAGGTATTGCGCTGGATTCATCGTTATGGCGAGAGCAATTTCACGGCAATGACCGACCTGGCCAAGAGCTTGCGCGAGAAGTTGTTGTCCAGCGCTGCTGTTGTGCCGCCGCGCCTGATCTCGGATCGGTATTCGGAAGACGGCACCCGGAAATTCCTGCTCGATGTCGGCGGCGGCAATGCGGTGGAAACGGTGTTTATCCCGGAAGAGGGGCGCGGCACGCTCTGCGTTTCGACGCAGGCCGGTTGTGCGCTCGAATGCAGTTTCTGCGCGACCGGCAAGCAGGGTTTTTCGCGTAACCTGGGGATTGCCGAAATCGTCGGCCAGTTATGGCTGGCAGAGCGCGCCCTCAAGGCCCCGGCAGTGGAAGCGGGCTGCGCCGGGGGAAAAGAGCCCGACCGGGCGATCAGCAACGTCGTGCTGATGGGGATGGGAGAACCGCTGGCCAATTTCGACAACAGCGTCGCCGCAGTGCGTTTGATGCTCGACGATAACGCTTACGGGCTTTCGAGACGGCGGGTCACGATCTCTACTTCCGGGCTGGTGCCGGCCATCGACCGCCTGCGTGAAGAATGCCCGGTGGCGCTGGCGGTGTCGCTGCATGCGCCGAACGACGCCCTGCGCGACGAGTTGGTGCCGATCAACCGGAAATATCCGCTGGCGGCGCTGCTGGCGGCGTGCAACCGTTATCTGGAGAAGGCGCCGCGCGACTTCGTTACTTTTGAATATGTGATGATCGACGGCGTGAACGATTCCGATGCGCACGCCCGGCAATTGCTTGCAATTGCAAAGGAAGTTTCCTGCAAATTCAATCTGATTCCGTTCAATCCGTTCCACGGATCGAAATACCGCCGTTCCCGTAGCGAGCGTGTTGTTCGCTTCGCCGAAATCCTGCTGTCGGGAGGTGTGGTGACGACCACGCGCAAGACGCGCGGCGACGATATTGCTGCGGCCTGCGGTCAACTCGCCGGCCAGGTTTCGGCACGAACACGCGGCCATTTGGGCCGTGAAAGGCGCGGAGAAGAGGGGAGTGCCCCTGTTTCTGCATGTCATGCTTTCGATATCAGCGAGGTTGATGCATGAAAAAGAAATTGAGCCTGAAAGAACTCGTCTCAAGAATCGCTTTTTGCCGTTGCGCGGCTTCTGCCGTTTTCCTGGTTTTTGTCCAGGGAAGCCTTCAGATTGCCTGCGCGCAGGGCTTCGTAATGCCAGACACTTACCCTTCCGCCAGCGGCAATCGGGCTGTTGCGTATAGCGGGGAAGGGATGGTAACGGAGGCGACCCAGAGTGATCCTCGCAACCGCGCCAGAATTCATACCGAGCTTGGCGCCTTGTATTTCCGGGATGGCAATGTCGCGGTGGCGCTGGAGGAATTGCGCATCGCGCTTGAGATCGACTCGAAGTACGAACATGCGTACGCAATGAGAGGATTGATCAATTTCTATACGGGCGAACGCCAGGAAGCCGAGGAAGATTACAGGAAAGCGCTGGGCATCGCCGAGAACGATCCCGAAATCAACAACAATTACGGGACTTTCCTGTGCCAGACCGGGCGCGTGGAGGAATCCATCGGATATTTCATGCGCGCGGCCAAGAATCCTTCCTACCGCACTCCCGATCTGGCTTATCTCAACGCGGGCCAATGCGCGGCAATGGCCGGCGACGACAAGACTGCGGAGGAATATCTGTCCAGGTCGGCACGCCTCGCACCCCGCCCAAGCTCGATCACGATGGTCGAACAGGCAGGAATCCGTTACCGGCGCGGCGCCTATGAGGAAGCGCGGCGCCTGTTGTCGAATGCGCGCCGCTCGGGCTCTCCCGATGCGAAAGCACTGTGGCTTTCCGTGCGCGTAGAGCGCAAGCTGGGCAACTACGACTCCTCGCAGAGTTATGCAGCGCAATTGCAGCGCCAGTTTCCGGATTCCAGTGAAGTCAAGAACATGCGAACGGGGAATTACGAATGAGGCAATCGGGTTTTCCTCCTGCCCTGGAAACGCAAGGAGTGATCAGATACCTTGCGTCCTCCGGAAACGCGCCCCGTAGCGACAGCACGGCGACGGAGCGTGGCGGAAAGAAAACCGAAACGAAAAGGAAATCCGCCAAATCTTCCGAAGGATCCGGGAAGACTTCCAGGGCGACGGCAAAAACCGTCAAAAAGAAGGTTTCCTTGTGGGAGATCCTGGATCGTACGGAGCAGGAAGATATACCGGTCGTCGATCAGCTTGTGCCGGAGGCGCATCAGGGCGCGATAAGCAATGCAGATACGGAAGGCATCGGAAAAAGAAGCGCGTGGGCGCCGGAAACCGGAATATTTTCAAGGGGAGAGCGCGATATGAAAGAGGAAGTTGTTTCCCTCGATACATCGCAGCCTTCTGCCGCCCCGGCTTCCGAACATCCCGAACCTGCCCTGCCGTCGACGGCGCAAGGCATCGGCGCCATGTTGTGCGCCGCGCGCGAGAAAAAAGGACTTTCGCTGGCGGCGATGAGCCGCTTGCTGCGGCTCAGTCACCAGCAGGTGGAGGCGCTGGAAAGAGGCGAGTGGGACAAATTGCCGGGGCAGACCTTTATCCGTGGATTCGCCCGCAATTACGCCCGTGAAACGGATCTCGATCCCGAGTCATTGCGTGGGCTCCTCGACCGTGTCCTTGCGTTTTCGGATCAACAGGAACTGGAACTGGCGCCGGCTTCGAGCGTCGTCCTGCTCGAACGCGATGAAAGGCAGCGCAGCAATTATTTCTTGATATTGCTGGGCCTGGGTTTTCTCGTCGGCATCATCCTCGCCTATTTCTTTATTCCCGGTTATTTCTGGGATTCCTCTCTGATGCCGCAGGGAGGAAAAACAGCATCGACGGAGTATGCCGAGAACATTACGGCGCACGAAGGGCCGGAAATCATCGAATCGGAACAGCCTCCGCTTTCCGTGGCTACTGGCGAGATTACTGCCAATGCCGAAAGCGCCCCAATTCCGGCGTCACCCGATCAGGCTGCAGACGCCTCTGCGACGCCGGTTGCAGCGAATACGGCAGGAATGGCGCAACTCGAATTTTCGTTCGCGGAAAATGCCTGGGTAGAAATTCGGGACAAGGACGATAAGGTTATTTTTTCCCGTCTCAACGAAGCCGGAACCTCGCAAACCATCGCGGCCAAATCGCCGCTTGCATTGGTCGTTGGCAATGCCGGTCAGGTTTCGTTGACGCTTGATGGAAAAAAAATTCAATTTCCGCCGCCCAGCCGTGACGGAGTCGCGCGCTTCCGGATTGAATGACGAACGAGAAAACTGTCGGCGTTGGAGATTAGCTGAATGACGGAAATTCACAAGCGCCGGCCAACGCGGCAGGTGCGCGTCGGCGCGGTGGCTGTGGGTGGCGGAGCGCCGATTATCGTTCAGTCGATGACCAACACCGATACTGCCGACATCATCGCCACGGCGCGGCAATGCGCCGAACTGGCGCAGGCAGGCTCCGAACTGGTGCGCATTACTGTCAACACGCCGCAAGCCGCCGCCGCTGTACCGGAAATCCGGGAACAGCTCGATCGCATGAACATCGCCGTGCCGCTGATCGGCGATTTCCATTACAACGGACACCGCTTGTTGCAGGAATATCCCGATTGCGCGCAGGCGCTGTCCAAATACCGGATCAACCCCGGCAATGTCGGATTCGGGCGCAGGAAGAACGAACAATTTGCGCAAATGATCGAGTTGGCGTGCCGCTACGACAAACCGGTGCGGATCGGCGTCAACTGGGGCAGCATCGACCAGGAGCTGCTGGTGCGGATCATGGACGAAAACGCCGCGCGCCCCGAACCGTGGGATGCCGTGGAAGTCATGCGCGAAGCGATGGTCGCCTCGGCGCTCGAATCGGCGGCGCGGGCCGAAACACTCGGTTTGCCGGGCGATGCCATCATCCTCTCCTGCAAGGTTTCCGGCGTTCAGGATTTGATCGCGGTTTATCGCGCGCTCTCGCGCGCCTGCGACTATCCGCTGCATCTGGGACTGACCGAGGCGGGCATGGGCTCGAAAGGCATCGTCGCATCCACTGCGGCAATGGCGGTGGTGTTGCAGGAAGGCATCGGCGACACGATCCGCGTTTCGCTCACTCCCGAGCCAGGCGCTCCGCGTACCCAGGAGGTCATCGTCGCGCAGGAAATCCTGCAAACGATGGGCTTGCGCGCATTCATGCCGATGGTCATCGCCTGTCCCGGCTGCGGACGTACCACAAGCAGTTTTTTCCAGGAACTGGCGCAGAGCATCCAGGCGCATGTACGTGAAAAAATGCCGCAATGGCGATCTGCCTACGATGGCGTCGAAAACCTGACTCTGGCGGTAATGGGCTGCGTCGTCAACGGCCCCGGAGAATCGAAGCACGCCAATATCGGCATCAGCCTGCCGGGCACAGGCGAGGCGCCGGCAGCGCCGGTCTTCGAGGACGGTGAAAAAACAGTGACCTTACGCGGCGAAAATATCGCCGAAGAATTTACTGCAATCGTCGATGCCTACGTGGCGCGGAAATACAAAAGAAAAATGTGAGAAAATCGCCGGTTCGGAAATATGACGATTCCAAATAAGAGTGAAATTTACTTTCTTTAATATAGAGAGTTTTTATAAATAATTATTTTTTCTGTTTTAGAAAATACCCCTGCTGCAATGAACGAAACGAAAAAGCGGAAAATCCAGTCCTTGCGCGGGATGAACGACATCCTGCCGGGCGAGGCCGAATTCTGGAATCTGTTCGAGGAAGTGGTGCGCGATACCCTGGCTTCTTATGGTTATCGCCCGTTGCGTACGCCGATTGTCGAGGCGACGCCGCTGTTCAGCCGCGCGATCGGCGAAGTGACCGACATCGTCGAGAAGGAAATGTATTCCTTCATCGACAGCCTGAACGGAGAAGCCCTGACTCTGCGCCCGGAAGGGACGGCGGGTTGCGTGCGCGCGGTGATCGAGCACAATCTTCTCGCTGCCGGACAGCGCCTCTATTACATGGGACCGATGTTTCGCCATGAGCGTCCGCAGAAAGGACGTTACCGCCAGTTCCATCAGGTTGGAGTGGAAAGCTTCGGTTTTGCCGGTCCGGAAATCGACGCCGAGCTGATCCTGCTTTGCGCGCGCCTGTGGGATGATCTCGGGCTGGACGGCATCGAGCTTCAAATCAATTCGCTGGGGCAACCGGAAGAGCGGGCGAAGCACCGCGCCGAGCTGATTGCCTGGTTCGAGCGGCATGCAGCAGCGCTCGACGAGGACGCGAAACGGCGGCTTTACACCAATCCCTTGCGCATTCTCGATTCAAAAAACCCGGATCTGCGTGAAATCATCGCGAGTGCGCCGAAACTCATCGATCATCTCGGCGCCGAATCGCGCGCGCATTTCGATGGGGTGCAACAAATCCTGAGCGACATGGGGCTGCCGTTTTCGGTCAATCCCGGGCTGGTGCGCGGACTCGACTATTACAATCTCACCGTTTTTGAATGGGTCACGGATCGCCTCGGCGCGCAGGGCACCGTGTGCGCCGGCGGGCGATACGATGGGCTGGTAGAATCGCTCGGCGGCAGACCGACTCCGGCGTGCGGCTTCGCGCTCGGCGTCGAGCGTCTGCTGGAATTGGTTCGCGCCGCTGGCGGCGAACCGCAGCCGATGTTCCCTGAAGTCTATCTTGTACATCAGGGCGCCGCCGCCAGGCGGCTCGCGTTCCGTGTTGCCGAAGGCTTGCGTGATGGCGCCCTCGACGTGATGCTCGATTGTGCTGGGGGCAGTTTCAAGGCGCAGATGAAACGCGCTGATGCCAGCGGTGCACGTTATGCAGTGATCATTGGCGATGATGAGGCTGCGGCCGGCGAGGTGACGCTGAAATTCCTGCGGGAAGAGGGCGTGGAGCAGCGTCGCGTTGCCGTAGATGAGCTTGCCGATGATCTCATGGGCAGAATATTGGACTCGAAAGAAGAGGAATAGGACAAATGGCAGCTTACGATCTGGAAGAACAGGAACAACTGGCCAACCTGAAGGCATGGTGGAATCAATACGGCAATCTGGTGCTTACCGTTGTCATTGCGGCTTCGCTGATCGTCATCGCGTTGCGGGGCTGGGATTGGTACCAGCGCAATCAGGCGGCGCAGGCGAGCGCGGTGTATCAGACGCTGGAAGCCGCCGCACACGGCAACGATGTCGCGGCGACCAAAAACAGCGTCGGCGAGCTTATTGAAAAATTCGGCGGCACTTCCTACGCACAGCTTGGCGCGCTGACGGCAGCAAAGCTCTTTTACGATACCGGCGATCTGAAGAGCGCGCACGCGCAGCTTTCGTGGGCGGTTGAACATGGCGCCGATGAATTGCGCGATCTGGCGCGCTTGCGCCTGGCGGCGGTATTGCTCGACGAAAAGGCTTACGACGAAGCCCTGAAAACGCTTTCCGCTCCGCATGGCGCAGGATTCGAGGCGCGCTATGCCGAAATGCGCGGCGATGTTCTCGCTGTCCAGGACAAGAATGGAGAAGCCGTTGCGGCCTATCAGGCTGCGCTCGATGCGCTCGATGCGCAGGACAAGGCCGAGAAGGAAAGCGGCAAGCAGGCAGGCATCAATGACGCCCGCCAGAGTATCGGCCAGAAAATCAACGAAGACTTCCGTGAAAGCCTGCATCAAAAACTCGATGCGCTTGGAGAACGCAAGTGAGCGATTCGCGCCTCCTGTCGCGGCCTTCGTTGAGGTGGGCGCTGCCCAGGCTGTTTCTGGGAACGCTTCTGTCGGGGCTCTTTCTTTCCGGTTGTTCGTCGTTCAATCTGAATTCGATCAACCCCTTCGTTTCGTCTTCCGGGCCGAAAATGGCGGAATTGAAAACCCTGCCTGCGGCAGCGCCTGCGAATGTTCTCTGGCGTGAAAACCTGGGCAAGGCGGGAAACTATGTACTGACCCCGGCCATCGTTGGCAATGCTGTTTATCTTGCCAGCGTCAATGGCGCTGTCCTGCGCGTCGAGGAAGGCGCCGTCCGCTGGCGCATCAATGCCGAGCATTCGCTTTCGGGCGGAGTCGGCAGCGACGGCGATCTGGTCGTTGTCGGCTCGCCGAAAGGCGATGTATTGGCCTTCGATGCCAAGGATGGCAGTCTGCGCTGGAAGGCGCAGGCTTCCAGCGATATTCTTGCGCCGCCAGCGCTGGGCAGCGGACTGGTCATCGTCAGAAGCGGGGATAACCGCCTCTTCGCTTTCGATGCCAGCGACGGCAAGCGTAAATGGATCTACCAGCGTCCGACGCCAGCGCTGTCCTTGCGCGGTTTTGCGGCGCCCCTGGTTGCCGACAGATATGTCTTTTCCGGATTTCCCGGAGGAAAACTCGTTGCCGTGACGGTCAATAACGGCGCGCTTGCCTGGGAGGGCACCGTCGCAATTCCGAAAGGCGCCACCGAACTTGACCGTATTGCCGACATCAGTTCCGCTCCCGTCATTGTCGACAACATGCTTTGCGCCGTGGCCTATCAAGGGCGGCTGGCCTGTTTCGATCTCACCTCCGGAAGTCTCATGTGGACGCGGGATATTTCGAGCGCCACAGGGATTGCGATCGACCGGCGTTATGTCTATGTCGCCGACGAGAAGGGCACCGTCCATTGTCTTGAGCGCGCAACCGGCAACAGCGTCTGGAAGCAGGACGCTCTTTTCTATCGCAGCGTCTCCGCGCCAGCGGTGCTCGGCGATTCGATTGCCGTTGGCGACGTGCAGGGCATCGTCCATTTTCTGAGCCGCTCCGATGGTGCCTTCGTCGCCCGCGTGGCGACCGATGGCGGGGCGATTGTCGCGCCGCCGCAGAATGCGGGCGGCAAGGCGCTGGTGCAGACGCAGAATGGCGGCGTCTTCCTGATCGACGCGCCTTGATTCTGCAATCACGATTGAAGGTTTGATTCCGTGCTGATTCCCACCATTGCACTCGTCGGAAGGCCCAATGTCGGGAAATCGACCCTGTTCAACCGCCTGACGCGCTCACGCGATGCCTTGGTCGCCGATATTCCCGGCCTCACGCGAGACCGTCATTACGGGCGCGGCAAACTGGGCGAGAAGCCCTTTCTGGTGGTCGATACCGGCGGATTCGAGCCGGAAGCGAAAGACGGCATCATGCACGAAATGGCACGCCAGACGGAGCAGGCGATTGCCGAGGCAGACATCGTCGTCTTCGTCGTCGATGGCCGCGCTGGCCGCTGCGGCGACGACGAAACGATTGCCCGCAGGCTGCGCAAGGCGGGCCGTCCCGTCGTCGTCGCTGTCAACAAGGCGGAAGGACTGGATCGCGGGACGATCGAAGCCGATTTTCATGCCCTTGGGCTTGGAGCGCCACATGCTGTTTCGGCAGCGCATGGACAGGGAGTGCGCGCGCTGGTCGAGTCCTTGCTGGAATCCTTCCCCGAGCCGGAAGAAGAAGCAGAAGAGGATGGCGAAATCCGCGTCGCCATCGCCGGTCGTCCAAATGTCGGCAAAAGCACGCTGATCAACACGCTGCTTGGCGAAGAGCGCGTCATTGCCTTCGATCAGCCGGGGACGACGCGCGATGCGATCCGGATCGATTTTGAGCGCGATGGCCGGCAATACGCCCTGATCGATACCGCAGGGCTGCGGCGGCGCGGCAAGGTTTTTGAAACGGTCGAAAAATTTTCGGTGATCAAAACCCTGCAGGCGATCGAGAATGCCCATGTCGTTATCCTGATGCTCGATGCGCGCCAGGATATTTCCGATCAGGATGCGCGTATCGCCGGGTTCATCGTCGAATCCGGACGCGCGCTCGTTGTCGCGCTGAACAAATGGGACGGCCTCGACTCATACACCCGCACCCAGGCCAGGGAACGCTTGCTGCACAAACTCAAATTCCTCGATTTCGCGCAGTTCCATTATGTTTCGGCCTTGCGCGGGCAAGGGCTGGACGGTCTCTTTCGTTCGGTCGATGCGGCGCACCGGGCGGCAATGGCGAAACTTTCAACCCCGAAACTTACCCGGGTGCTGATCGACGCGGTTGCCAGGCAGTCTCCGCCGCGACACGGGATTTTCCGCCCGAAACCGCGTTATGCGCATCAGGGGGGCATGAATCCGCCGCTGATCGTTATTCACGGCAATGCGCTCGACCATATTCCGGAAAGCTACCGGCGCTATCTGGAACACAGCTTCCGTACCGCGTTCCGGCTTACGGGAACGCCGGTACGCATCCAGTTCAATGTCGCACAAAACCCTTTTGCAGAAAAAAAGGCAAAACAAAGTTGATTTTTGTTGTCATGCAGGCGACAAATCCATTAAGCTTGTCACCCCAAACAATCTAGACATGGAGTTCAAAAAACCATGAGCCACAAAGGGCAACTTCTACAAGACCCGTTTCTCAATACTTTGCGTCGGGAACATGTGCCGGTTTCGATCTATCTGGTCAACGGCATCAAATTGCAGGGACAGATCGAATCCTTCGATCAGTACGTCGTGCTGCTGAAAAATACGATCACACAGATGGTCTATAAGCACGCCATTTCCACTGTGGTGCCGGCCCGCCACGTCAGCATCCAGCAGGACGCGTCAGACGACGAAGATTGATCATTCCATCTTCAGTTTTCTTTCCTTCTGATCGCCGGCGGAATTTCTTTCCGTCGGCGTTCTTCCTGCCCGGTTTTCCCTGCTTTTCGTTCCCATGCGAGAAGAAGTAAAAGAGCGGGTACTGATCGTCCAGGTCGATTTCGGTCGCGGCGACATCGGCGCGCAGGCGGAAGAAGTCCGTTTGCTTGCCGAATCGGCAGGCGCTCTCGTTTGTGAACTGCTGTGCTGCAAACGCGCCGCTCCGGATTCTGCGACCTTCATCGGCAAGGGAAAGATAGAGGAAGTCGCAGCCCTGCTGGCTGCGCATCGAATCGATCTGCTCATCTTCAACCATGAGCTTTCCCCGATTCAGGAGCGTAATCTCGAACGCGCGCTGCATTGCCGCGTGATCGACCGCACCCGCCTGATTCTCGACATCTTTGCGCAACGCGCGCAAAGCGCCGAAGGAAAGCTCCAGGTCGAACTGGCGCGTCTGGAACATTTGGCGACCCGTCTGGTGCGAGGATGGACCCACCTGGAGCGGCAGAAGGGCGGGATTGGTTTGCGCGGTGGCCCCGGCGAAAAGCAGCTTGAAATGGATCGCCGCCTGATTGGCGCGCGTGTGCGTTTTCTCAAGGAGCGCCTTTCCAAACTTGAGCGGCAGCGCCATGTGCAACGCAAGGCGCGACGCAAGAGCGAATTGCTCAGTGTTTCCCTGGTCGGCTACACCAATGCGGGAAAGTCGACGCTATTCAACGCGCTGACCCATGCTGGCGTCTATACCGCCGACCAGTTGTTCGCTACCCTGGACACGACTTCGCGCAAACTCTGGCTGGCGGAGGCGGGAAACATTGTTATTTCCGACACCGTCGGATTTATCCGCGAGCTGCCGCACGGCCTGGTCGCAGCCTTTCACGCGACCCTGGAAGCGACTGCCGAGGCCGATCTCCTGCTCCATATCGTCGATGGCGCCAGCCCGGAGAAGGAAGAACAGATTGCCGCTGTCAACGAAGTGCTTGCCGAAGTCGGCGCGCACGAAGTGCCGCAGATTCTGGTGCTCAACAAACAGGATTTGACCGGGCTGCCGCCGGGAATCGAGCGGGATGAATATGGTAGAATCCGCCGCGTCCGTATCAGCGCGGTAACGGGAGAAGGACTCCCGCTCCTGCGTGAAGCATTGGCCGGGGCAGCCCTGGAAAAAAAAGCGCATATGGGCGGCCTGAAAAACATCCATTCCGGTACCCATTTCACGGCGCCTCTTGCCGGTTGTTAAAATTGCCGAAGACCGGGCGCCGATTCTTGCAACGGATTTCTCCCCCAACGCCATTTCTCCCAGCCTTATGATTTCGACCTATGGACTTCTGATGTCGCTCAACGACCCAAAGTGGGGTAATCGTGGCGGCGATAATGGTGGCGGCAGGCGCCCGAACCAGGGGCCGCCCGATCTCGATGAACTGTGGCGCGACTTCAACCGCCGTCTCTCCGACATGTTCGGCAAACGCCGCCCGGGGGACAATGAACCCGGCAAGCACAACCCCCCGCCTGCTGATTTCGACCCGAAGCAATATGGTGGAGGCATTGCCGTCCTCCTGGCGGTGATTGTTCTGGGCTGGCTTGCGAGCGGTTTTTATACGGTCGATGCCACTGAACGCGCGGTTATCCTTCAGTTCGGCGTTCCGCAGGATGAACCTGTCGGGCCTGGATTGCACTGGCGCCTTCCGAAACCGATCCAGTCGCACGAGCGAGTGCCGCTTACCCTGGTTCGCACCATTGATGTTGGCATTGGCGGCGACAAGAACCGCCCTTCAAAGGAATCGCTGATGCTGACCGACGATGAAAACATCGTCAGTATCGGATTCCAGGTGCAATACGTTCTCAACGATCCCAAGAATGCCCTGTTTACCAACCGTTTCCTTTGGGACGACACGATGACGGGTGTGGCAGAAACGGCGATGCGCGAAGTCGTCGGCAAGAACAAAATGGATTTCGTCATCAATGAAGGGCGCGAACAAGTGGCGCAACAGGCCCAGAAACTGATGCAGGCGATCCTGGACAAGTATGAAAGCGGAATCAGCATTTCGCGCCTCAACCTGAAGAACATCCAGCCGCCGGAACAAGTGCAGGCGGCCTTCAATGATGCCCTCAAGGCCGGGCAGGATCGCGACCGGCAGATCAACGAAGGCCAGGCTTACGCCAACGATGTCGTTCCGCGCGCCAAGGGAAATGCGGCGCGGCTCGAACAGGAAGCCGAGGCGTACCAACAGAAAATCATCCTGAGCGCCAGGGGGGATGCCAGCCGCTTCGACCAGCTTTATTCCGAGTACGCCAAGGCGCCGAAAGTGACGCGCGACCGGCTTTACCTGGAGACGATGCAGCAGATTTACAGCAGCGTCAGCAAGGTCATGATCGACGCGCGCGGACAGGGCAATCTGCTCTACCTGCCGTTTGACAAACTGATGCAGGCGGCCGCTGCGGCGCCAGCGCTTTCGTCCGGCGACAATAAGGCCGCTTCGACATCCGCGCCCCCTGCTGCCTCTTCGGGCACTGCGGCGGCCCCGGCGGCGGGAATGGAAGGCATGGCCGCCTCCGGCGCCTCGCGTGACCGCGACGCCGCCCTGCAATTCCGCGAGCGGGAGGGCCGGCTATGAAAATCTCCATCGGCATTGGACTCTCCGTACTGGTGCTCTTGCTCCTGGCGGCGGCGCTGTCGCTGTTCGTCGTCGATCAGCGTGAATATGCGCTGGTATTCCAGTTCGGCGAAATCAGGCAGACCATCGAGAAACCGGGGCTGTATTTCAAGGCGCCGTTCATCCAGAACGTGAAGTATCTCGACAAGCGCATCCTGACCATCGACACCTCGCTGCCGGAACGCTTCATCACCTCGGAAAAGAAAAACGTCCTCGTCGATTCCTACATCAAATGGAGAATCGCCGATCCGAAACTCTTTTATCAGTCCGTCGCCGGGGATGAATCGCGCGCCGAAATCCGGTTGCTTCAAACCGTCAATGCCGGGCTGCGTGAGGAATTCGGACGTTTCACCGTTCATGACGTGCTTTCCACCAAGCGCGACCAGATCATGAACGACATGACCGAGAGATCGGAAGAGGACGCGAAAAAGATCGGCGTCAAGATTGTCGATGTACGCTTGAAGCGGATCGAATACGAAGCCGAAGTCAGCGATTCGGTCTACCAGCGGATGCGCGCCGAGCGGACGCGCGTGGCGGCGGAACTGCGCGCGCTTGGCGCTGCCGAAGCCGAGCGGATTCGTGCCGATGCGAACCGCCAGCGCGAAGTGATTCTTGCCGAAGCCTATCGCAAGGCGCAGGAAGTCAAGGGCAAGGGCGACGCCGAAGCGGCGGCGATCTATGCCCAGGCATTTTCGCGCAACCCGGAATTCTACGAGTTCTATCGCAGCCTCGAAGCCTATCGCGAAAGCTTCAAGACGAAGAACGATCTGATGATCGTCGATCCCAACTCGGACTTTTTCAAATTCCTGAAAAACGCGCTCGGCAATAAAACCGTCGAAATCAGGAATCCGGGCGCCGCGAAATAAACCTCGCAGACGACAATGGCCAAGACATTGCTGCTCGCATTCGCCTTGACGCTGGTGCTCGAAGGCGCGCTTCCGTTCGCGGCCCCCCGGCAATGGCGCGAAACCTTTCGCCGCCTGATCCTTTTTTCCGACGGACAGATCCGCTTCATCGGCTGCGTTTCCCTCTTTACCGGACTCCTGCTGCTCTTCCTCTTCACATGAACTGGCTGCTTCCCGAATACTGCGCCGATGTGCTGCCGCACGAAGCCGCGCGGATCGAAACCCTGCGCGCCTCCTTGCTCGAACTGTTGCGCACGCACGGCTACGAGCGCGTAATGCCGCCGCTCCTGGGCTATCTCGATTCGCTGTTGACCGGATCCGGGCGCGATCTGCGTCTGCGCACCTTTGAACTCGTCGACCAGCTTTCTGGCCGCACGCTTGGCGTCCGCGCCGACATCACGCCGCAGGTAGCGCGCATCGACGCGCACCTCCTGAATCGCAAGGGGACGGCGCGTCTCTGCTACTGCGAAAGCGTCCTGCATACGCTTCCTGCCAACATCAACGCCACGCGCGAGCCGATCCAGTTCGGCGCCGAACTCTACGGCTATGCCGGATTTGAAGCCGATCTCGAAATCATTCGCCTGATGGCGGCCTCGCTTGACGCTGCTGGACTGTCAAACCCCCGGATCGATCTTGGTCATGTCGGGATCTTCTCGGCGCTGGCGCAGGCCGCCGGGCTCGACCGCGATGCCGTCGATGCGGCGCTCTCCCTGATGCAGGCCAAGGATGCGCCGGGGCTGGAAGCCTTCTGCGCCGGTATCGCCGAGCCTTATGGAAGCGCGCTGCGCCTCCTGCCCGAACTCTACGGCGACCGGAATATTCTTGAGCTTGCGCGCAAACGCCTGCCCGGGCTCGAAGCCATCGGGTCGGCACTGGAGACGCTCGCTCGCCTCGCCGCCGCCTTGCCCGAATGCGCCTTGTCCTTCGATCTCTCCGATCTGCGCGGCTACCATTATCACAACGGCGTCGTCTTTGCCGCCTATCATCACGGCACGCCGTGCGCGGTGGCCCTGGGCGGGCGCTACGATGGCGTCGGCAGGGCCTTCGGGCGCGACCGCGCCGCCACCGGCTTCTCACTCGACCTGCGCGAACTGGCGCGTCTGCTCGGGCCGCTCGTCCCGCCGGGCGCGATCCGCGCCCCGGTTCGCGCGCCCGGTGCGGAAGGCCCAGCCGGACTGGCCCAGACGATCCATTCGCTACGCGCCTGTGGCGAAGTTATTATCGAGCCCTTGCCAGGGGAAGAAGAAAGTTGTGAAAGCCCGGCATGCGACAGGCATCTCATCCAGCGCGAAGGCCGCTGGATCGTTGAATCGCTCTAACTCATCAACCCTTGAGCAGGATCGGAGGCATCAGGATGGCTAAAAACGTCGTTGTCGTTGGCACCCAGTGGGGCGACGAAGGAAAAGGGAAGATCGTCGATTGGCTGACCGACCATGCCGGAGGCGTCGCCCGCTTCCAAGGAGGGCACAACGCCGGACACACGCTGGTCATCGGCGAGGGCAGGGAGCGGCGCGAATACAAGCTCAATCTTGTTCCTTCCGGCATCGTCCGGCACGGCGTCACCTGTTACATCGGCAATGGCGTCGTGCTCGACATTCACCACCTGCTTTCGGAAATTGCCCAACTCGAAGCCGGCGGACTCGACGTGCGCTCACGCCTGCGGGTCAGTCCCGGCTGTCCCCTGATCCTGCCGCATCATGCCGCGCTCGATCGTGCGCGTGAAGCCGCCAAACCCGGCGACAAGAGGATCGGCACCACCGGCAAGGGCATCGGCCCGGCCTACGAAGACAAGGTCGGGCGGCGGGGGCTGCGCGTCTATGACCTTTTCTATCCCGAAATCTTCGCCGTCAAGCTCTCCGAGCTGCTCGACTATCACAACTTTGTGCTCACCCAATATTTTGGAGTCGATCCGGTCGATCCGAAAAAAGTGCTGACGCAAGCCCTTTTGGATGCCGAGGCGATCAAGCCGATGGTTACCGACGTTTCCGCTGCGCTCTATGCCGCGAATGCTGCCGGCAAGAATCTTCTGTTTGAAGGCGCGCAGGGAACGCTGCTCGACATCGACCACGGCACCTATCCCTTCGTCACTTCCTCCAACTGCGTCTCCGGCCAGGCGGCGGCGGGCTGCGGGATTGGCCCGGACATGCTCCATTATGTTCTCGGCATCACCAAGGCTTACTGCACCCGCGTCGGGGGAGGGCCATTCCCGTCCGAACTTCCCATCGACGCCGAAAACACCCCGGGTTGGGTCATGTCGACCAAGGGCAATGAATTCGGCACCGTCACCGGGCGCAAGCGCCGTTGCGGCTGGTTCGACGCCCCGGCGCTGCGCCGCTCGGCGCGAATCAACGGCCTGACCGGCCTGTGCATCACCAAGCTCGATGTCCTCGACGGCTTGCCCGAACTGCGCATCTGCACGGGCTACTTTCTCGACGGCAAGGAGCGCAGCCTCCTGCCCATCGGCGCCGACGACGTGGCCCGCTGCAAACCGATCTACGAAACCCTGTCGGGCTGGAGCGAAAGCACTTTCGGCTGCAAGCGCTGGGAAGACCTCCCCGCCAACGCCCGCGCCTACCTCGATCGGATCGAGGAATTGTGCGGAGTGCCGATCGACATCATTTCCACCGGCCCCGAGCGCGACGAAACCATCCTGCGTCGCCACCCGTTCGACTAAAGCTTCTGCCGGACGCAAACCCCGCCATTCATGGCGGGTTTGGCGGAATGATTTTCTAAATTTACTTAAAGAATGTTTCGCTACAGTAGTGATTTCTATAAAAGAATTATTACAGTAATTTAGAAAATCAGCCCCATAAATTGGGGTGAGCGCAGCTCACCCCAAGCGCTGTGCCTCTGGAATTCAATACCGGGCTACTTTTGCGAATTGGTCGGCGACCTTGGAGAAGACGTCGGAGAGGTAGGGGTCGAAATGGGTGCCCTTGCCGCTTTCGATCCACTTCCTGGCTTCGTCGGTGGGCATGGGTCGTTTGTAGGGGCGGGAGGAAATCAGCGCGTCATAGACGTCGGCAAAGGCCATCAGGCGGCCTTCCAGCGGGATGTCGGTTCCCTGGAGCCCCAGGGGGTAGCCGCTGCCGTCCCATTTTTCGTGGTGTCCGCCGGCAATCAGGCGGGCGTGGCGCAGGAAGGAGTTGTCGTCCATCAAGCCTTTCATGTTTTCCTCGATTTTCCGGATGGCCTGCACGCCTATTTCGACGTGCTTTTTCATGATCTCGATTTCGTCCGGAGTCAGCTTGCCGGGTTTGTTCAGGATGGTATCGCTGATGGCGATTTTTCCTATGTCGTGAAGCGGGGATGAGGAGATGAAGATGTCGAGATTCCACTGCGATATCTCGTCAACATACAGCCCTTCCTCCAGGGTTTTTTCGAGCAGGATCTTGAGGTATCTCTGGGTCCGGATGATGTGGTTGCCGGTGGTGTTGTCCCGGAATTCGATGAGATCGGCCAGCGTGCCCATGATCGAATTCTGGAGGTTGACGACCTGCAGGGTCTTTTTATCCACCATTTCTTCCAGGGCGGAATTGAAGTCCAGAAGTTGTTTTTTTTGCTCGACGATCTGGAGATTGTTCTCGATGCGCTTGAGGAGGAGCGGGGCTGAGAAAGGCTTGAAAATATAGTCGATGGCGCCCAGGGAGAGGCCCTCCAGTTCGCTGTTTTCATCGGATCTCGATGTCAGGAAAATCACCGGGATCTGGGACCACGCAGGATTTTTTTTCAGGGCGCTGATGACCTCATATCCGTTCAGGCCCGGCATGTCGACATCCGAGAGAATCAGGTCGGGGGTGATTTCTTCCAGAAGATCCAGAAGGATTTCTCCGGCAGGAACCGGATAGACCCGATACAAATCCTTCAGGATGTTTTTCCCGATTTCCAGGATGGTCGGGTTGTCATCGAGCAGCATGATTATTTTTCGATTTGGGTCGATCCGAGGGGCCATTACATCTCTCCAATCATGTTCTCAATTGAATTGAATCGCTGCCGCGAAAGAAAGGCGCATTCAATTCGGAGTTTCTTCCGCCAGACGTTTTGCGATTGCCCTGAAATCCAGGAGGAAGGTTTTTTCTTCCAGCCATGCCATCAGCTTCCTTCCGTCGTCCGTGCTGTATTCATAAGCAGATAAGGATTTCATCGCCTGGTTCATCCGGTCGATATCGAAGTTCTTGCATGCCTGGCGCAGGGTTTCCAGCGTTTCGGGATCAGGGGCGTTTCTGGAAAGTTTCGGATTTGAGCATGCGTTCAGTTTTTCCGAAAGTGCGGCAAGAAGCTTTTCGGCAGCTTCGATAAAGGGCAGGTTGTTGGCTTCGACAAAGGCGAAATTGCCTGCCTTGGCAGCCTTTTCCAGGGACTCGGCCAGATTTCCCACAACATCGGCGCCGATGTTCCGGCTGCTGCCCTTGATGCCGTGCGCAATGATGCCGTAATTCTTCAGGGTTTCCGGGTCAAGGGTCCGGATTTTTTCCAGCAGTACCGGAGTGTGGTGGACATAGGATTCGAGGATTTTCAGGCAGATTTCCTTATCGCCGCCGAATCCGGCCAGGCACTTCTGCATGTCCAGTCCGTCGATTTTTCCTTCGATCCAGGCTGAGGGGGTTTGGGCCGCGCCCCCGGATTCCTCCCGGGGGGGCTTCAGGCCGGCATTCGGGCGCGGGGACGATTCCTCAGGCGGGGCTGTCCGTGAAAAGGGATTTTCTTCCTGGCTTTTGTCCCGTACCCACTGACGGATCACCGAATCGAGCTGCATGATGTCGATGGGTTTTGAAACGAAAGCCTGGAATCCATTTTCGAGAAACATTTTCTCGCTGCCGAGCACGGCGTTGGCCGTCAGGGCGATGATGGGCACCGTCCTGGCGTAGTCGCTGCCTATTTCTTTCCGGATGATCTGCACGGCTTCGATTCCGTCCATTTCCGGCATCATGTGATCCATGAAAATGGCATTGTATTTGGGTTCGGCGGCCCTGATCAGGTCGATGGCCGCCTGGCCGCTTGCTACGCAGTCTATCTGCATGCCATAGAGTTTCATCAGGCCCTTGGCAACATCCAGATTGGTGGGGACATCGTCCACCACCAGTACCTTGGCATAGGGCAGGGGTATCCAGGACATTTTTCCGCTGCGGCGGAAGCTGGTGTAGTTGAAGCGGAGCTGGGCCAGGTTTTCCGCGACTTCTTCTCCAATCGGCGTTCCGGAGGCCACTTTCTGGCGTATCCGTACCGTAAAGGCGCTTCCACGGCCATATTCGCTTTCCACGGTGATCCTGCCGCCCATCAGCTCGACCAATTGCTTCACGATGGGCAATCCCAGGCCCGTGCCCTTGATCATCCGGTTGGCCCTGGTGTCCATTTGGGCATAGTTGTCGAACAGTTTGCCGAGGTCTTCCGGCCGGATGCCGATGCCGGTATCGCTGATCGAAAAAATCAGCCAGATATCCTTGTCGCTTGTTCCGTGCTCGAAGCCAAAATTGATCGAGACAGTGCCGGCCTTGGTGTATTTGAAGGCGTTGGAGACAAGGTTGTTGAAAATCTGCCGCATCCGGAGATCGTCGCCGAAGAGGCGGCTGGGGATTTTCGGGTCGACCTTGAGGGTCAGTTCAATGGGTTTCTCTGAAATCAGAATCGCATTCTGGACGGCAGTGTCGTTGATCAGGCTCGGCATGTCGTAATCCACCGGGAGAATTTCAAATTTCCCGGAATTTATTTTGGAGATGTCCAGGATGTCGTTGATGATGCTCAGAAGCGTGGAGCCGGCGTTGAGGATTTTTTCCAGATTCTCGGTGTCTTCCGGGCTGGATTGATTATCCCTGGTGCTCAACACCAATTCGGCCAGGCCAATGATGGCGTTGAGCGGCGTGCGCATTTCGTGGCTCATATTCGCCAGGAAGGTGGATTTGGCCTCGTTGGCGATCACGATGGATTCATTGAGTTCCTTCAGATTCTGGTTTTGCGCCTTGATCAGGACGAAGGGGCGGGCCGCATACTCCGAGAACAGGAAGACGACGAGGAGACTGATTCCCAAGAAGATGGCAGCCGACAAAAGCAATATTTTCCGGCTTTCGGCGATCGAGATTTTCTGGAGCGGGGCAATCACGCCCACCACCCAGCCTTCCGTGAGCTCATCCAGGGTTTTCCAGGAAAAGATGGTTTCCTCTCCCTTGTAGGAATAGTCGTCGACCCCTGTCCTGATCCGGATCGCTTTTGCGATGGCGCCGTGCCATTCCGCCGTTTCCGGATCGTTGATCTTGTCGTAGATGCTGCGGCGTTCCAGGACATCTTCCAGGGACGGGGAAACGATGGCTGTGCCGCGTTCGTCCACCAAAAAGAGCTTGCCTGCATGCCAGAGCTTGAAGCTATCCAGAAGACTCTGGAAAACCAGGCCGTTGATGCTTACGGACAAGACACGGTCGGCGTCTATCGGCGCGCAGACATGGATGATCAGTTTCCTGGTTTTCGCGTCCAGCCGGCTTGTGGAGATGACCCCTTTGCCCTCGAAGGCTTTCTGCAGATATTTACTGTTCTCCACCCGAAAGGGCGGGGTGGGCGGATTCCCCCAACTGGCGACGGGGCCCTGGCGGTTGAAAACGGTGAAGGCGAGAAAATCCGGATAATGGACCTGCGCCTGCTGGAAAATTTCCGGCAACTTCTCGGGCGGTGTGGAAGCCACTCTCAGGGCTACCGTTTCCACATCGGCCTCCAGGAGGGTGATTTTCGTATCGATGAAACCTCCGGCGATTTCACTGAGCGCTTCGAGATCCTCCCGCGTCATTTTTATCAGGCTGTCCCTGGTCAGGAAAATGCTTATTCCCGTCAAGGCTGCCGTGAGGGCAATGACGAGAGCGCTGATAACCAGCGCCACTTTGATTTGAATGGACACGGGGAACCTTCTTTCGTGCGTTGTTCCAGGCTGAGGCTTGGGGTTTCCCCAGCATGGATTCGGAGTACGAATGAAAAAACTTTTCGCAGTTGGCAGGGGGTGTTTCTCTGATCTCGTTATGTGTCGTATCCCGCTCGATGGGGGATCAAGACCTGCGGCGGGAGTCAATATTCAGTCTGAATTTCTTCTCTTATCCTAGTCTGAAACTTGTAGCGATACTGTAATCTCGCGTTGTTTTTTGACTGGCCGTCTTTTCAGCCTCGAAAAGATGATTTATGCAAAAAGCCCCTCTGGACAATTTTCCAGATTTGGTTAAATAATGTTTCTCTTCAGTAGATTATTTTATTCAATAATTCTTTCAGTAATTTAGAAAACTCTTGAGAAAGATGGGCGAAAAATCCGCTCGCCTATTTTTTTGATTTTGAGCAAAAATGCACACTCCAATGATGATAGGTGGAAGAAACCGGACACAAGCTCTCCAGCGCAGATAAGGGAGAACCTGAAACTGCCGGACGTCTTGCTTATTGGGCCGGCAATTGAGAAGCTATCTACAAACGCTTTCATTGAACACCTGTCGAGCGCAATCCCTGCCATTCATGGCGGGATCAGCGAGACATGGCGTAACAGGCGCCGAAGGCGCCCCACACTGTGTCGAGGGATCCCCAAGCTTCAGCTTGGGGTGACTCAAAACAAGCAAGGCTTCTATCCATGACACATTCCCTCATAGAACTGCGCGGCGCAATCTGGATGACGGTCGGCGATGAAAATCTCGGCGGGGCGGGGCGTATCGCGCTGCTTGCCCGGATCGCCGAATGCGGCTCGATCACGCAGGCTGCCAGGGCGATGAAGATGAGCTACAAGGCGGCCTGGGACGCGATCGACGGAATGAACCATCTGGCGGGCGAGCCTTTGGTGGAACGGCTGACCGGCGGCAAGGGCGGCGGCGGTACGCGGCTGACCCCGCGCGGGATGCGGCTGGTGGAAAATTTCCGCCTCGTCGAGCGCGAGCATCGCCGCTTTGTCGATAGCCTCAGCCGGGAGGCGGAAGGCATCACCGAGGATATTTTGCTGATCGGGAGAATGGGGATGAAAACCAGCGCGCGCAACCAGTTTCTGGGCAAAGTGAAGAGCGTCAAGCACGGCGCCGTCAATGACGAAATCGAACTGGAAATCGCGGGGGAACGGAAAATCGTCGCCGTCATCACGCACGAAAGCACCGAGTCGCTCGGCCTTTTTCCCGGCGTTGAAGTCTTCGCGCTGGTCAAATCCTCGTCGGTCATCCTCGTCAGCGATGGGGATCGCGCGCAGTTTTCCGCCCGCAACCGTCTTTCGGGCCTGGTCGCGCGTGTGCAGGAAGGCGCGGTGAATACCGAGGTCGTCGTCGATCTGGGCGAGGGCGGCAGCGTCGCGGCCATTGTCACCCTTGAGAGCAGCCATGCGCTCGATCTCAGGGTTGGCGCCCCGGCAACGGCGATTTTCAAGGCTTCCAGCGTCATTCTGGGCGTGCCGGCCTGAAGCTTTTACAATGCGCGCGATGTCTTCTCCTTCCTCTTCCCAATCCCCTGTTTCCACCGTCCTCGATCTGCCGATCCGGGGCATGAGCTGCGCCGCCTGCGCCGCGCGGATCGAGAAAGTGCTGAACCGCCTCCCCGGGGTGACGGCAAGGGTCAACCTCGCCGCCGAGCGGGCGCGGGTCACCATCGAAGGCGAGGAGAGCGGCGCGGCGGAAGTGATCGAAGCGATTTCCCGCGCGGGATTCGAGGTGCCGTCGAAGACGCCGGAAGAAAACCGGCAGGAAGAAAAAATACTTCGGGAAAAAACATACCGGCGCGAACTCTGGCAATTCGCCCTCTCCGTGGCGCTGACCCTGCCGCTGCTCGCGCAGATGTTCTTCATGTTCGGCGCCGGTTTTTCCGGCGCGCCCCATGCCGAATTGCCGCGCTGGATTCAGTTCCTGCTTGCCACCCCGGTGCAGTTTTTCATCGGCGCGCGTTTCTATCGCGGCGCCTGGCGCTCGCTCTCCGGCGGCGGCGCCAACATGGATGTGCTGGTCGCGCTCGGCACCAGCATGGCCTGGCTCTTTTCCTCCGTGGTCACCATCCTTGGGCTGGCCGGGCTTCACGTTTATTTCGAGGCTTCTTCAGCGGTGATTACCCTCGTGCTGCTCGGCAAGCTGCTCGAAGCCCGCGCCAGGGCGAAAACCACGGCGGCAATTGAGGCGCTGGCGCGGCTGACGCCGAAAACGGCGCGCATCGAAAGGGAAGGGCGGATCGAGGAAGTCGATGTCGCGTTCCTGCAGCCGGGAATGGTCTTCATCGTCCGCCCCGGCGATTCGATTCCCGTCGACGGCACGGTGCTGGAAGGCGCTTCCAGCGTCGACGAAGCGATGCTGACCGGCGAGAGCATCCCGGTCGCCAAAAGCGCCGGAACGCCGGTATTCGCGGCGACGCAGAATGGCACGGGAATGCTGCGCTGCCGCGCGACGGGCGTCGGCGAGGAAACCCTGTTCGCGCGCATCGTCCGCCTCGTCGACGAAGCGCAAGGCTCGAAAGCGAAGGTGGAACGCCTTGCCGACCGCGTTTCGGCGGTCTTCGTTCCTGCCGTTTGCGTGCTGGCGCTGCTGGCGCTCCTCGGCGGCTGGCTGGCGACAGGCTCCTTTTCCACGGCGCTGATCAACGCCGTGGCCGTCCTCGTCATCGCCTGTCCCTGCGCGCTCGGCCTGGCAACGCCGACCGCGATCATGGTCGGCGTCGGCCAGGGCGCGCGCGCCGGAATCCTGATCAAGAACGCCGAGGCGCTCGAACGCGCCGGAAAGATCGCCGTCCTCGCCGTCGACAAAACCGGCACCCTGACGAAAGGCAGGCCGGAAGTCACCGACATCGTTCCCCTCGCTTTGTCCGGGGCTGGAGAGACGGAATTCCTTCGCCTCGCGGCGGCGCTGGAGCAGGGTTCCGAGCATCCGCTGGCGCGGGCGATCCTGGAACGGGCAAAGGCGGAAGGACTGGAAGCGCTCCCGCTGCCGCAGGATTTCCAAGCCTTCGCCGGACAGGGCGTCAGCGGCGAGATCGAGGGACGCAGACTCCGCCTGGGCACACCGGCATGGATCGGAGCCAGCCTTTCTCTGCCGCAAGAGCGCATCGACGCGCTGCGCTCGGAAGGAAAAACGCTTGCGGTGCTTTGCGAGATTCTCCCCCCTCTCCCCAACCCCTCTCCCTCCGGGGGAGAGGGGCTTGATGCCGCCGCCAGTACTCCCCTCTCCCATTGTGGGAGAGGGGCTGGGGGAGAGGGGAAAGACTCCGGCGCATCCAGTAAGGAATGCGATATTGCCCCTGCCCGGATCGAGCCGCTGGCCCTCTTCGCAATGGCCGACCCGCTGCGCGAGACAAGCCCGGAAGCCGTCGCGCGTCTGCGGGAAATGGGAATCCGCGTCGTCATGCTGACCGGCGACAACGCCACCACCGCCGGAGCAATCGCCAAACGCGCGGGAATCGGCGAATTCGTTGCCGAAATCCTCCCCGGCGCAAAGGCCGAGGCGATCGCCAGGCTGAAGGCGGAATCCGAAGAAAAAGCGGCTTCCAACACCGATTCCGCCGCATCGCCCGTGGTCGCGATGTTCGGCGACGGCATCAACGACGCCCCGGCGCTGGCCCGCGCCGATGTCGGATTCGCCGTCGGCGCCGGCGCGGATGTCGCGCTCGAAACCGCCGACATCGCGCTGATGCGAAACGATCCCCGCGCCGTCGTCGACGCAATTCTCCTTTCCCGCGCGACGCTCTCGAAAATCAGGCAAAACCTTTTCTTCGCGTTCATCTACAACATCATCGGCCTGCCCCTGGCCGCCTTCGGCTTCCTCAACCCCGTTTTCGCGGGCGCGGCAATGGCGATGAGTTCCGTCTCGGTCGTTTCCAACGCGCTGCTGCTGAAACGCTGGAAACCCGGGAATCCCAGGCTATAGATTTTCTAAATTACTTAAATAATGATCCGCTACAGTAGTGATTATAAGATGTGAATTCTTTAGTCTAATTTAGAATTTTGGAGCCCATAGAGCCTGTAGGATGGGTAGAGCGAAGCGAAACCCATCGGAGTTCCAGAGGGAGAAATGATGGGTTTTGCTGTGCTTTATGAAGCACCACAGGCTATGAACTCAGTAGTCGGCTTCGTCCTCGTGCAGGATCGTCTCGTAATCCTGGCCGCCATAGAACACGCCGATGATCGAAACCAGATCACCCGCCACGTCGAAAGCGATTAGGGTGCGTTTCCTGTAATGCGTGATGCGAAGGCCCGGTCGCACATCGTCGCGCTTGGTGCCGCGCAGGGGGAAGGTGCGCAGGCTTTCGCAATAGGTGATGATTCCCTCGGTGTAGCGAGCTGCAATGTCCGGCGAGGATTCTGCCGCGATGTAGTGGTACAACTCGGCAAGCTGCTCTTCGGCTTCGGGAGAGAAAACGATCCGATAGTTCATCGCGCCTTCGCGTGTTCAGCAGCGAGACGGGCGCGCACCTGGCCGGCGGTGACTGCCCGGGCCGGATCGGCTTTCAGCGCATCGTAAGCGGCGCCTGCCTGATTGTGGAGCCAGGCTTCCACGGCGCGATCACGCGCAAGAAGCGCGCGCAAGCCGTCGCGGATAACCTCGCTTTCGCTTGCGTATTCCCCCGTCTGTACCTTCGTTTTTACCACGTCGGCCATGTCGTTCGGCAGGGTAATGCTCAGTTGTTGAGTGGTTCGCATAATGCTGCTCCAATCGGATGAGTAGGATTTAATCCTATCATGTCAATGGGAGTGAAATCCAGCTTGAAGAGTTTTATTTGATCCAGCCAGGCGGCAGGATCTACGCTGATTGCCGAGCGTCCTGCCGTGCAGCGCATCCATGTGCTTGCCGAAAGAATCGAATTGCGATAATCTTCCGGAAATATAGAGTTGTATATAACGCTTTGAACTGCCTTGCTGCGTCCGGCAGAAAAGCGTGGAAGCCTCCCGCCGTGTTTGAACACCTGTCGAGCGCAATCCCCGCCATTCATGGCGGGGTCAGCGAGACATGGCGTGACAGGCGCCAAAGGCGCCTCACACTGTGTCGAGGAATCCCCAACCTTCAGGTTGGGGTGACTCAAACCCAGTTCATCAAGGAATCGAATGAAATGAAGAAAATTTTTGGAAAACTCGCCGCGTGCGCCTTCGCTTGTGTCCTGCTGGCATCTTCCGCCCATGCCGATCAGGTGCAGGTCGCGGTGGCTGCCAATTTCGCCGGGACGATCGAAAAGATCGGCGCCGTGTTCAAGGCAAAAACCGGGCATGAACTTCTGATTTCCAGGGGGTCGACCGGAAAGTTCTACGCGCAGATCAAAAATGGGGCTCCGTTTGAAGTTTTTTTCTCCGCAGACGATGAAGCCCCGGCGAAACTGGAGCAGGAAGGGCAGGCGGTGACCGGGACGCGCTTTACTTACGCGGTTGGGCGGCTTGTGTTGTGGAGCCCCAAACCCGATGTCGTCGACGACAAGGGGACGATACTGAAAAAGGGCGATTTCCAGCGTCTCTCCATTGCCAACCCGAAGCTCGCGCCCTATGGCCGCGCGGCGGAAGAAACGATGAAAACCCTTGGGCTTTATGAAAAGCTCGAAGCAAAATTCGTGATCGGGGAAAACATCGGGCAAGCCTACCAGTTCGTTGGCACCGGCAATGCCGACCTGGGTTTCGTCGCGCTCTCGCAGGTCTTTGAGGAGGGCAAGATCAAACAAGGATCGGGATGGATCGTGCCGATCCTGTTCCACAAGCCGATTCGCCAGGACGCGGTGCTGCTCAATCCGGGCAAGGAAAAAGCAGCGGCGCGGGCCTTGCTCGAATTCATGAAATCGGACGCAGCCAAAGAAATCATCCTCGCGGCAGGCTATACGCTTTGACCGGCAGAGGTTCATTGAACAATATTTTTATGCCAGGAAAATCAAAATGCTTAAAATTTCCCGTTTGCCACACTTGTTTTTTCTCGTTGTAGCGCTGGCTTGCTCTGCAGCCTCTCTTGCCGTCGATAAAAAGACGGATGAAGCCGTATCGTTTGTCACTCAACGGGTTACGGTGTTTGGCGAGGTAGAGCATAAGCTCTCGCTGGGGGTTGCCGAATTGCGCCGCTTTCCGCTGCAACGTATTGGAGAGACGAACCTGGTCTGCCAGTCGGGCGCGGAAGCAGGGAAGCTGGAGAATTTCGTCGGCGTGCGTCTGCGCGACATCCTGGAAAAAGCCACGATCATTTCGCGCGAGCACAACGATCTGAAGAAAACGATCATCATCGCCACCGCCAGCGATGGCTACAAGGCTGTTTTCTCATGGAATGAGCTTTTCAATTCGCCGCTGGGCGAAGGGGTCATCGTTTTCTTTGAAAAAAACGGGGCGCCGCTCGACGATATCGAGGGGCGTCTGGCGATGGTGTCGATGCAGGATCTCCGCACAGGCCCGCGTCATGTGCGTTGGTTGCAGGGAATCGAAGTCCTCAGGGTGGCGCAGTGAAGCGAGCCTTTCCCCTTTTCTGGCTGGGCTTGTATAGACTCGACACATAGGTAACAAGTGTGCCAAGACATGGGTAACAGTTGAGGATGATGCATTCATTCTATTCCGATGACGGACAAATCGAAAGAGGCGACGCGTTGATGGCAGAAGA
>Ga0123357_10001085_pt1 | contig 28099 bp, 13 predicted proteins | sample TergutEmb28metaG_FD_89873 | JGI IMG/M metagenome (GOLD analysis project Ga0123357, IMG submission 89873) | Embiratermes neotenicus P4 segment gut microbial communities from Petit-Saut dam, French Guiana - Emb289 P4 | ecosystem: Host-associated > Arthropoda: Insects > Digestive system > Gut ...
AACTGGCAGAAATATGTGGTTTCTGTAATGTTAATATCTTTACTTAACATCAAACTAACTTGTGAGTGACATAAAGCCATTAAACTGAACTACAAAAACACACGCACTCATGTCATATTTGTCCTTAGCGTTCCAAGCAATATACATGACAAATGACTGCCCAGCTGTGACGTAACAAAGCTGACCGCGCATTCCGATAAAGCCTAGCGTGAGCTGAACTGCTGTTACGTGACTCAACACTCAAGGGCGGACATGGATAAGATTGTCAGATGACAGGTACAGTGCGTGGACCCACAATAAGACCACACTTTTCTCTGGCCATTATCTCCGTAACCATTCAACTTTGGACATAGGTGTTTTGGGTTATATCGGTATAGTATAACATAAGGAACACCCTCCCGAATTCTGGTCCGTTCCTCCTGTTACACCCCGTATATATATATATGTATATATATATATATATATATATATATTACACACAATGTGTCAGAACTCCGACATATTTCGATCTACCTATATAATTTTCAGGGAGTTACTTAACTTCAACAAAGTCTGTAGGAAAACACAGAAAGCATATAAAAACATAATCTATGTTTTATATAGGCTTTATTGATGTACACGTACAGTAACTTCCTGAAGATGATCATGATGGATCGAAATATGACGGAGTTACTATAAATTGTTTGTACAAAAATGTAATTTTAACATGAGTGTATTGGTCGTTGTATTGTGTGGATCCGTCGCTCTTGTCCTGATCGCCGGAGTTACCTTCTGTTAGAACCCGACAGCCTCATTTAGCTGACTAATTTCGAATGAACTGAATGCCTTATAATCATCCTAACACGTTCATCCAGTACCTAATTGGAGTTTTGCCGTCATTTGAAGTATTTCCCACGTTCCTCATAATAACTGATCTTTAAATACATAAATGTAAATTACAGAACTTACATATGTACCGCGGTGCTGATAAATCCTTGGCCCGACCAGGAAGGAAACAAGCTCGGAAGCATGTCAGGGATGCGCGCGATTTCAACAACATCGAGACACGAGCTATCATCAAGTTTTTTTCCTGCAAGGTAAGGCGCCGAAAGATATTCACGCCATTCTGACAGATACATTAGTTTGTTTCCTTCCTGGTGGGCTAAGGACTTATTAGCAGCCCTGTACAGCTAAAATTCTGAGAAGCACTAATAAATATTTTTAATAAAAATAAGTAGTTATAATGAGACTTCTTGTTCTATTTGTTTACGTTTCATAGTGCTGCAGAGCTCAAAAGCAAGTCTGGCTGCATCTCGAAGATTATTAATTTGAGAGAAAAATATCTGGAATTAAGTTTCAGGAAAAAAAAACAAGCCACACCTCTTTCAAAATATTTGTACCAAACACACCGTGCCACAGAGAACCTAACGACATTAATAATAAAAACAAATTTGCAGCCATTTAAAAGTTTTCGGTCTCCTGCCAATGTCTTGGCACGCAGTTCACGCCATACCCATTTGAAATGCATTGCGTGTACAGTGTAACATACAAGCACCTTCTGCGGAAGAAACGAGCAACTTAAATGCACCCTAAGGGTTATTTTACCGCCTTTCTTGTTATCATGCAAAATATGTAGATTTATGATCTATCTCCATAACAAGTTTCTGACTCCCACTTCTAAACCTTAACCACATTATTAATTGCCATCATCGGCTAACTTAATACATAGAAAAGAGACCAAAATTAGAAGCTAACAATCGCTGTGGTAGTCTATAAATTTACACATAAGGTGGCTTCGTCTCTTTATCACACCGTGTAGTGATAACATTTTTCGACGAATCGGAAAAGGTACTGCCTCCTTCTTCGGGATGAATGAATTATGCCACTGGCGACCACCCCAAGCCCACGTTCGAAATTCCTACGATAATAAAAACAATTGGTCAGATGCGTGAAGGTTTTTGCGTCGAATACATCACAGATGCCACTATTTTAGGGACTTGAAATAAGGGATGACAACAGATCTTGGAAAATGTACAATTTTATTTACGGTAAGCCTGATAAATATGTAGACTGTAGAAGAACAACATGGAGGCCTTACGAAAATACTCTCCAGCTTTCAGTCTGATGAAGATAAATAAAGACAAGACAGGCAATGTAAGTATAGCGTGACATTGAGGCGCATTCTAGCAACCATTGGTGCAGTGGAAAAACAAAATTGTGACACAACCAGTGTATTTGTAGTCTTAGGCATCTATGAAATGCACATGCGTCACACTGTCATCTGTAGCGTGTCCGGCTCTAAAATATTTTACTACATCATCTCATAAAAGGCATGATTTCCGAAAAAGTGTTATAAAATATAAACTGAGTGTTTTGATTTTCTCTACAAATTTTGTCCAAAACATTTCTTATTTTAAGAAGAAATGAGGGAGATATGATCAAAAATGTATATTGGTTTTCATGTAAACTACCTGTTATTCTTGTCCGGTTTTAATGAACCTTGAATTTTTCTACAGATTTTCGAAACAATACACAAATATCAAATGCCATAAAAATCCGACCAGTGGCAGCCCAGTTGTTCCACGCGAACAGACAGACGGACGAAGCTAATAGTCGCTTTTCGCAATTTTGCGAAAAACACCTAAACATTTAAGCTAAATAACTACATGTAGTTGGATACACAAACCTATCAATTTTTGTACGAGTTAATTCTCGTAACTGAAAAGCAACAAACATGTGCGACGATGCGAAATTTTGTTATGTTCGACAAATTTTAATTAGACTACATAGAATCTACTTAAACGAAAGATTACTTAAAAGTAATAATGATAACAGATAGAACACACCAACTTACATACTGGACTAGAAATCAATGAAACGGGAAAGAAATGTTATGATTTCCCAAAGGAAATACGTGATTGTCTAGGAAAACAGCGGAAGAACGAGTCTGAAGCGAGAGGTGGCAAGAATTCTCCGCATTCATTCGGTACTTTTATTCCAAGATGCAATTTTGTTTCGTTACTTCTGTTCCCAACATCTCAAATAACCACTCTTTACGAGGCTCTGCTTTCTGGGTTTCTGTCGTCCAACATTACGATACATAAATATACCAAACTTTTCTTTGTATTTGTTTAAAATGTCAACATTCTTCCTTGCGTCTACGAGTAATATAGCTACTGTGCTTTTCCACAAAAATTTAACACCTTTACGTTAAATAAGTTCCATTTTGTTTCGATGCATCTGATCCTCGTAGAACCACTGGAAGCCTTACATCTAAAGAAGGTGCAAGTCAGTAGCCGGTATCACCTTTAAGCTAATTCCTAAAGTCTTATTCACGAGACCACAGTTTCCTCCGATAGTCGGTAACAACATAAACATGGCCCGATGTCTAAGCCGGAAGACCGCAGTGTGAATTATCTTAGTCGTGAGGACCTGAAAGCTTTAAGTGATTCATCGTGTTATTTTTCGAGAAATTTCTGAAGAAGAACAGTGCAGACAAACGTAACACCACCAGATTGCGTCTAGAAACATTTCAACTGGCCCGCAAAATTTCAAGGAAGTACGAAGTTCAGTGAAAATGTGGTACAAAAACTGAGGTAAGAATTTTCTGGAAGACCATAGCTCATAAAGTGGCTCATTGCATTTCCGTGTTCTCTTCAGTGCCACATGCAGAACGTCATCATAGAGGAAGATAAACATATATAGACAGATGTCTAGATATTTTATTTTCCAAAGGAAATAACAGGAACTATTTCAGGTCTTGTGACGTATTTTACGTCAGAACCTTTGGGAACATTACGCTTGGTAGCTTCAGTGTTGATTCTACTTCAGAATCTCACAGAGAAGTGTGGTTTCGTTCATTGGTCAGATATCTATACATGTTTTCATTACACCTTCAGTCACTTCGAATGTCATTATCAGAACACACGGTAACACGCGGTAACATACAGTAACACACGGTAACACATGGTAGCACAAGGCGACACGACACACGGTAACACACGGTGACACACGGTGACACACGGTAACACAAGGTAACACACGGTGACACACGGTAACACTCTTAGTGATACAAAAACCTACCTCCTACAAATATAAGAATATATTCCATCATTGGTTTAATTGGGCGTGGTATTGAGCACCCACCACGATCTAGCGCCGAGCTCAAAAAAAGAGTAGAGCTAGACCTCTACTCCCCCTCTGGGCCTTCATGACCTGTTTTAGGGTGAACTTTATCTTTACCATTCCCTTTTTTGATAGGAGCCATCCTGTTACCTTTTATAATAATGCAGTAATTTATTCAATCAACAACACAACATATGTTTATAATGAATATTACAAACTTGGCAACATGTTTCGATTCATTGAACTATCTTCAGGCCAATTTACAAAACACAATACCGGTACATTTAGCGAGTGCGCACGTGTGCGCACTCGCTAAATGGTTCAATGAATCGAAACATATCGCCAAGTTTTTAATATTGATTATAAATATATGTGGTCTTGTTGACTGAATAAATTACTGTATTATTTACCTTCACCATTGCTTTAATTTTCAGTATCATGAAAATTCAAGATGTGTTTCATGAAATCTCATCAGTTACACTGACTGAAGTTAAGAGGGCGGAGGTGAGTGAGGAGGGGGAATTTACGCACGAAAATAATCAATCAGACTGAGCATTAAGTCAGATCTCTAAGAGTAAATAAGCACAGACAATACTCTGTCCATATATCACTGTCTTCTGAAAGTGTTTTGTACGGATAACTCTGACGAGCACGTTGCTGAAGAACATGATAAACGAGTAAGTTCTAAATCAGACCACACTTCAGATAATCAATTGGAGTGCGCACTGTCCTTACAACGGCAGCTCTGTCCATTACTTAACAACCATGGCGTGTCTGTAACTCCCGATGCTCCGTTATTACGAGGCAACCTAATTAAACGTTACTATGGAAACGCCAGTCCGCCCAACAAATAGTAATCAATTCGTTGTTCTACAGCAGGTTTTGTGTCTAGGTATATTCCGGGATGTCATTGTTACACAGAAATAAATTAGTGTATCCAATAAACCAGTGTCATCTATTCGTGTAAACAATAATGAAGCACCTCAAGGCACAGGAAGGAGACAACGATATATTACGTGCTCCTAAACCATCAAGAACTGACATACTCGTATGCAGTTGACTAACTCTTTGAAGAAGAATAGTTTAAGAAGCTAACAGTTGCTCATATTTTCTAGAAACTCCGCGTTCTTTCTGCAAATAAAATTGCCACTAATGACTTCACAACAAATTGACGTCAGATCCTACCATGAGATATTTAACTCCAAAGCTCGTCTAAAGATACAGTTCACATAAGAGACATCTATATGTTCCCCACTACGTCTGAATCGACCAAGTAGACTTTTGCCTTCATTTTTTCGCCCACTCAAATATTATGTGTGTTTGTCACTTACCCCACTCCTGCTGGCGTATTCAGCCAATGTTAACGCAATTGATCGGAAAACCTCCGGCAGATTGGAACATGAGATGATAATGGCAGCTTAGCTGTTCGAGAACGAACCTGACTTTTATCAACTTCGACACGTCACTGAATGTATTAAAGTTGCCCGAAATTAGTGTCAGCCAGTTTAAACCCGTTTGTATAAGCACGTTCTGTCCGCTAATATCCATATTACCTTATCCTAGTAAATACTCAGGGGACTGTGTTTTCTTGAAATTTCCCAAACCAAGGTTTTCCAGTAAAGACAAACAAAGGAAAACGTGTTTTCTGACCATGCAGACTGACGTTGCACTACCGGACCGGCATCTGCTATGCAGGGGCACAAAAGACAAATAATAGTGCAAAACAGCTGACCTAAATAAGATACTGTGATCATACATAAGTCAGTAGCGGGTAGGAGTTATGGTGTAGCATGGCAACGTGAAGTGATGAGTGGTCGGTCAGGCTGGACGTAGCGTGGGCCAAAGTACTAGACTTTGTTGAAGCTGAATATGCAACACTGTTTATTCTAGCAGCGAAGAGGAAAGATGAGTACAGTAGAATTATACAATCTCGAAGAACAAAAGATGACAGCCCAGGTAAGCCGTGATAGTCGGATATCAAGTACAGTGGTACATTTAAAGCGCGACTGACACTTCAATCTCGCTCATAATTCTGTTAAATCTACTATATATATGGATTATCTTGGGCGTTGGCTCGGGGAGGAGCATCAGTGGATGACGTTCCAAAATCACTCTCTGATCGGGTCCCAATTAGGTCATTGGAATGTTACCTTATATGTTTATATTCTTTACTTTTTCTCATGTGGTAGTGACATTTAGTAATGAAAGTTTTAACACTTTGACTAATGCAGTTTCTTCCCCTTTCCAACGACCATTATCATATATATTTTAAAACAGTCTGGTTTATTTCTTGGACTCGGGAAGGAAAGACTAAATGATTAAGTAAAGAGGAACATTGCAATGCTCATAACGATAATGCAAGCATCCAGCTTTAAGAGCGGTGCATTGAAAGGTTTAAATGTATCAGGCATATAAACTTAAAATATGTCTTACACTCTTAAGTTACAAAAGCATGACAAGGATTTGTGATTATGGACAATGTCTTTCTTCACATTTTTTCTTCTGTACACACTTTCTCATCACAGAGCTTTAAAACCAGGGGATATATGAGATTCGACCTGTCACAAGGCCCTTACTTACGTAGGAACAAGACAGGCAATGTGCATATAACGTAACATTGAGACGCGTTCGTGCAATCATTGTTGCAGTGGAAGAGCAACAAGTAGTATTACAAAACTCGAGTGTGTGTATTTGTAGCCTTAGATATCCAGCACGCAATGCGCATGCGCCATATTGTCAACTGTAACCTGCCACGCTGTGCAATATTTTTCCACATTATCTCATAAACGGCACGATTTTCGAAAAAAAAAAAAAAAAAGTTACTGAACACGAAATGTGTTTTGATTTTCTCTACAAATTTTGCCTGAAACATCTGTGATTGTAAGGAGAAATGAAAGAGATATTATAAAAAATTATATTTGTCTTCATATATTGTATCCTTTATTCTTGTCCGATTTTAATAAAAACTGAATTTCCTCGACAGATTTTCCAAAAATACTCAAATATCGAATGTCATGAAAATTCGTCCAGTAGGAACCGCGTTGTTCTATGCGGACGGACATACGGACAGACGGAGGGGCGGCCGAGTGGGCGGGCGGGCGGACGGATAGACGGACGGACAGACGGAAGGACGGACGGACAGACGGACGGACAGACGGCCGGACAGACGGACGGACAGACAGACGGACGGACAGAAGGAAGGACAGACGGACGGACATGACGCAGCTAATAGTCGCTTTTCGCAATTTTGCAAACACTCCTAAAACAGGCACATCTTCCATGTCCCTGGTTCTTACCCGCAGTTTCACTCGTGCAGCAAATTTTGCTGTTAAGACCACGCACTGGGTCTGACAAATATTCTTACGAGAAGTAAATGAGTATGTAACCTGAAGGTAATTAAATCCGTATGTAAGAATGTAAACAAATTCGAAACATACGAAGCTTAATACTGATTATCAATTAGATGGACATATAGCAAACACAACTTGCAGCCGTGAATCAAAATTTTAGTCGAACGTTTTCACTCCATTATTCATTTGCTTCAAAATGCTGTATTAATTACTGAGGTAAGGGGGATTATTACAGTTAAAATTATGGTAGTAAGAGTAAACACACATTTCAGCCGCTTCATTATAACAGATCAACAGACGCACGCCTACTAAAATATTCCGTCCGAAAGACAAGGTTTTTGTGAAACGCTGCATGAATACGAAACAAATCCAACATTGGCAACCTTGAAACAACACCAAACTGTTCTCGGCCAAGTTAAATCAACAAGAAAAGTCATACATATTAATCATGCTAATTGCAAGAAGCGCGGAAATGAAAACAAAAACAGAGGTGACGAGTGTTGTAACGGCGCTTGTATAATCGGATACAATGATAAATGGCGTGCGGAGAGGAAGAAAAATATGTTACAAGAATAGTGAAATATAACATGCAATAAAAATTTATCAGGAGTGAGAAGCGCGTTTTAATTGTGCTTCAGGAACTTGGAAGCACCGAAAGTCCGAAATACAATTGTGCTCTTCTTGCACGACACATAGCGCATTAATTGAAACAGGATTAATCATGCAAGTTTCACCAAATGATTACATCCAGAATCTAATGGATTGGACCCTTCAGTTCTAGCCGACAGGCTGCAGTAAAGTGCCACTGTCAATCAAATCGACAGGCCATTCTTGTGTTCGTGCTGTTTTAAAGTCACACGTAGCTGCCTCCTACGTCTAGCTGTAGAAACCACACTGGCTTTTCATTAACTAACCATTATAATTCAAGAAACGCAACTGTGACAGGCATTAAACTGAATGAATAACCCAAAGGCAACCCTTCAGTGAATGAATAGGCCTAATTGGAGACTGTCAATGTAAGGGTAGTGAGATGCCGAAACATGGACCTTGTGTCTGGGCGTCGTGGAGTGCACTCCGGGGACTTACTTTATTTATTTGTTTATTTAGTTAGTCAGGTTAGTTAGCGATTCCTTTCAAGTGTCTGGCGCTCTGTTCTGCTCTAACTCTGGTCCCTTTACATGTAATTTTCTACATGTATTTGCAGGGTGACCATTCCTATAGGTGACACGAGCAACCACTTACCACAGGTCTCAGCAACAGACGCGGTATGCGGCCAGCAGTGACGTTACTAGCGGCACCCAGAAGTGGCTGTGGCAGTTGAGGGCGTCACCACTGTCTGCAACATAGTGCCACAGTCTTAATTTCGTTGTGACAAACATAGCATGGTTACAGTGCATCGCCTAGCAACACTTAGGATACAGTGAAAAGACACGTGGCAAGCGAAATAACATCTCAGGAGGTCAAACGGAAGCCAAGCCCAGAGGGGAATTAATAAATTGCAAAAGTGCCAGAAAGAGCAGAGTGTATCGCTGTGCTTGCACTGCTCAGCGGTAGGTCAGCGATGTAAATTTGCTTTGTCTTCTACTCCTTTTGATGACTTTTTTGCGATGTATATCTGTAACTGTTCCTTGGCCCCACTAGTAGTATTACGGATGTTAACAAATAAATATCGACCTTTCATCTTCCCCTTCCCAGGGGTCAACTTTTTCCATCCCTGTCCCTGACTGCTGACACGTACGTTACATGCTCAAGCACAAGAAGAATGACCACTACAGAAAACTACCAAGCAACGGTACTGAGTGCTCTGTATCCACCAGTACAACAAGACTGGTATGTAAATATAGATACACACACACACACAGAAAATGCATTATTATAATCCTACTACAAAGTAAAAGCGGGGTATACCTGCTAGTAACACGAAATGAAACAGGCTGCTTGTAAAGGAACCGTGAAAATAAGCACACAAACTGCCAAGCTTCGATAGTCACAAGGGGATATTTAGTAGTGTAAATACAAGCAATCAGGTGTAGACCGATTTAATTAAAAATAATATATCATGAAAAATAAAAAAAAAAATTCGAATGTGAATATAAACAAATTGTTTACATTGGCCTACTAAAACGCAAATTGTAACACGTACTAACGTCCTATAGCTAATACTTCTGTACATGTTTGGTCTACGTATTAAAACGTGGTGTTGCAATCAATGAAGGTAAGTAGATAAGATTATCTTGTAAGAAAAAAGGATTTTCCATGTCCTGGTATAGAAGATGGTGCAATAAATGCTACGTGATATTGATAGTTTTAGTGTTTTTTTAACTATATTTATGATAATATTCACAAAATAACTCCCACACTGAAATAATCAACATACGAATAACACGTACGATCTTATAATTATTTCGATATTAAGAACCTGCTAACACAACCAGTGTCAATTTGCAACGAAATTCAAAACGACTAATTCAGATCTGTATGAAGCATAAAATTCTGCTTTGTTATGAATTCAATATTAGTGACACTTATTCAATATATCACAAAAGAAAGGAAGAGAAAATAAAAAACACGAAAGAAATGTGGAAGTTCAAACACATAATTCTGTAATAAACACCATACATGCGTCTTCGCGGGTTTCTACAATCAGTACACCCTACATGGTGACACAGCACACTCATCTATATAACAAAAGCTCAGAGTTCTACAATACCGAATTTCCTAAACAACAAAAGAGCAAGAATTATTATCATAATTATAAGCACGTTGGAACCGCGGTAGCACAGTGGTTAAGGCACTGTGCTACAAATCGGAAGGTTGCTGATTCGATTCCAGATGGTCTCATTGGAAGTTTTCATTTACATAATCCTTCCGATCACGCTATGGCCCTGGGGTCGACTCAGCCTCTAACAGAAATGAGTACCAGGAGTATTTCCTGGGGGTAAAGGCGGCCGGTGCGTAAGACTGACAACCTTAACGCCATCGCGGGCCATTGTCACGTACTCCGGGAACCTTAACTTCCTGGAACCCTCTGGGCACCTCGGGACTGTAATGGGACTGATTTACCTTTATATATTATAAACACGTTTATGGTAACATCTTTACATAATAATATGTATATACTTGAAACTAATACAACAAACATTTATAAAAGTCTTATTTGAGACGTTACTAACTTTCAGCATTGCTATGGAGCAAAGATCTAAATATTTATTATTCCTATGTATTAATATCTTTTACAAATTTTAAAATGTGTGCTTAATGGTACAAAGCCTTAGGCATTGAATATTTTGTGTAATCGCTTCAAATTTCATAAGTCATAGTGGAACTCAAAAGAAACACGATGGGATAAAATAAAGTAGTAATACAATGTCTGTGAAGTTGTGTAGAACAATTGTTTTACGCAACAATATATTATATTTTCTTCATTGTTTCATCTCGTATAGCTACTAAAATAGTGCCGCTACTCATACTGGTGTATTAGTTGCCGACGATGGGGAAAAATAATGTTGAAATTAAATTTGGAATTTTAACTGATACCTGTCTGTTACTTTGCCTACAAATATGACATGTGTTAAAGACAATGAGACACTCTGCTTTTGTGCTTTCGGTCCTTGCTTGTCAATGACAGTTACGAAGCACGCGTAGTAAGTGAGCCAACACTGACAGTATAACGCGGTTAGCAATACACCGGGCAAAGTGGTTCTCGTGCTGTCTTATTTTGTAGTTTGGGAAGTGCCCCGTTTCAATCCCTACCACAGACAATCCTGAAGTTTCTGGAGATTTTCTTGCCTCTCTCAGACAACTACTGCAACAATGAATTAAATTAACCCGCACCCTCTCATTTTCAAATCCTTTCATGTTCATTAATAACGTATTTTTCGACGCTGTATATTTTGACGTATTTATACCGCAGTGATAATAAAGGACACAAAATTTCCCCCAGCACGCCTACGAAAATTCGATTTGCATAAATCTGACAAAATCCTATCCCCAAATCCTCCTACATGTATGTCCAGTTGTTCTAAGTTCAGACAAATATTTCAATAACGCTTCTTCAGACAACACGTACAACTTGTGCGTGATAAACAAAATTTCTCCTGGAAAAAAGTAAAGAAATTTGCAGAGTGCGAATGAATATGCGTTCCTGATATGAATTGTATAAATCTACAATGTGTTTCAGAGAGAGCATGTATGTCAGAAACGTATAACTTGCTTCGGATACGGCCTGTAATTAAAACACGGTAACCTGTGCGTGCTTGTCGATTGCTTCGATGCAATTAGGAAAATTGCACTCTGATCAGAATCGTCGGAAAATTGTATGAAGCTTTCTCATGCAGGTAGTTTCATGTGCACAGATTCGACATTTCCCACACAGATAGCGTTGTTTCTCCGTTTATTGGATCATAAACTTAGAATTCAAGAGAAATCGAAGGTACTCCAGCTGTTAAATGTTTAACAGTTTCAGTTATGTTTAGAACAAAGTAACTAATCGCAAAATATTATATTTACTGTTCAATGCGACTTTTATTTTTGTTGCACTTTAAGTGATAAAATAAGCTCACGGATATCTCCCAAAAATTATTTCGGAAAATAATTTTGGGAAGTTTTACAAAGACAACAGTTAAGGTTATCAGAGCGGTACCTATGAAGACAACAGGATTTTTTAACGTGTCGCTAAGTAGCCTGGTAAATATCTTCCGACACTTCCGAGGAAAGTTTTGCGTCCTCATTAACCTCCATATTCTGGAAGAAGATAATATTCGATAAGGGTGCTCTTTTTGTGCAGGTGTGATACTTCCCATGGAGGAATATTTACGCATTCCTTAAAAATAAAGTTCAGAGTGAGGCATAACAGAGTAGTAATAACTGCCCTCACATGTCTTCGCAACTGTAAAGAATGTGTTTTGATCGAATTTTGTATTAGATTTATACACTAACATTGTGAAACAGTTTTCGTTTTGGTTCACACTAGTCAATATTACATTAAAATCAGGTCGAGGGCCATTCATTTTTTTTCAAAAACTTTTTATCATATAAAACATATATACCTTCATGACATATACAAACGAATCTCATACAGGCATGACATTTTATAAGAAATATTTCTACTCGGAAAATTTATGACTAAATAAATAAGTTCTTTTTTGAAGTTAGTGTAAAATAACATACTGGTATTTTCAGTCGTGCAGACCAGAACATCAGCGTATTGCGTTTTTGCTGTTATTTCAGAATATGAAGTATTACTGCATGAAAGCGACATTATAGAAACGTGATAAATAATAAACAGGCTAAAAAGATAATTACTGAGAACTTAAGCAGAATTAGACGTGTTAAAAGGCACTGTAATAAACGTAAAATAAGGCCCATGGGTCAACTCAGACTCACATTCAATGGGTACGTGACTCTTTTCCAGGGGGTAAAATGGCCAGTGTGTATGGGAAGCTAGCAAATCACCTTCATCTAACGCAGATGTTGCAAATTTTCCTCTGCAAGCTCCGTGCAAACAAGGACTAAACTTCACAGCACAACCTTCATAAGGGAGACAACAGTACAGAGCGCCCTTAGACAGCACGTGCCCTTCAATTTACAGAACACTTTCCCAAAATCTATTCTCTTTCCGTGCAAGTGAGTTTCTATAACATATTTAAGACACGATTTTGGGCTACAGTATACCCAAGCTGGAAAAAAGTTAATTGGACAGATATTTAAGATTTATTTGCATCACTTCGTGAATCTATGAATACGTTTAAAACGATGTAATGGAAACTCCTGTTTGATAAAATTCATATATATATATATATATATATATAAACGCAAGCTATTTTAAAGTATTTAAGCATTTTGGACAGAAACGAAAGTAAACGATAAGTGTTTTTGAACTACTGCCAAGTTTGGAATAGCCTACGTGATATAGAAAATGGACCAGATTCTTAATAATATGCATATCCGAGCATTAATCAGCAATTCACTAGGTAATACCAAGCAATGAACACTCTCACATATAATCCACTAAGACTAACATATTTCGATCTTCTTCAGATCATCCACATGGAGTTCACATCAAACAAACCTGTATAAAACGCAGCTGAATTATCAAACAAATTGACATTCTTGAATAAAACTTTAATCTGTTTGATAATTTATTAGTGTTTTGTATATGCTTCTTTGATGTAAGCTCCCTGAAGATTATCTGAAGGTTATCGAAACAAATTAGAACCTTATTGGGTTATATGTGTATTATTTAATTCCTTGTACATAGGTTGGCATAATCCATTAGTTATTACGATAAATCAGACTGTTGTTCGGTGAATGGCTTACACTGTCGGGCAGAAGATCAGTAAATGTAGGTAGTGTGACCCATTGTCATCAAGGCAGACTGTACACATCAGGTGGGGTGCCATTACGGCGGAGAGCACTGCTGTACAGTGTTCCCTGGGGGGCAGAAAAGGTGTGTGGACGTCTTTACTGCCTCATTTAGGAACAATTATTGTACGGAGTGGTTTCATCTCCATTATATTAGTGTTGTTTATAACTGTAGATCAAGAGAGTTGTAGCACCGTAGTTACAGGCTAACGAACTGAAATGCAAGCTATCATTAGAATTGCTAACTCAGGCGTTCATATGTGCAAAGGTCATCACAACGTGGGAGATGAAACCTGTTTGCTGAGTGTGTCCACAAGCTTCAGAAATGATTACAGACCGAAACATCATGCTGGAGCAAGATGCAATCTTCTTTATACATATTTCATTATAAATGACGAAGAATAATGCGACATAAATCATGGCTGCCGCTACCAGTCTTGTCTTCCTGGTTTACGGTACGTATACAAATAATCCGGAACGCGTTGTTGAGCGTAACAAGGAAATTAATTTCCGAGACAAATGATTCACGCTTTACACAAATATCCGAATGCAGTACGAGTATGACTGCATTACACTTTACATATCTGCAGTTACGTAACAAAAATCGCCCTCTATGTGGTACAAACTGCATAAGGAGAAAGTTGAAGATAATTTTGTACATCGTAGGCCAAATTATTGCCAGGTCAAGTGTAACGCTGCATAAATTTTCAAGTATATAACGGTTTGCTGACGGGTCACGCATATCTTCTACTTCAGTAGTGCTGACGGGAATAGAGCCCTGTAGATTTCTATTGACAGAAGAAAGACAAATGTATTAAAGAGACCGACAAATGACAATCTGTCCACCATAAATCTTAGATGAAATGCCTTGTGAATAACACCGGTCCTGTATGTAAGTCGGTGGTATCTAAAGGCATGACGTGGCAAGGTCTATACATGAAACTTAATGTTCGTATAACGTAGAAGAGCTTGAGAATGTCTGAAAGTATCTGCAAATGCAGACGGTAACACCACCTAACTACTCGTATCCACAGTTTGAGAGAAAATATGACTGCATACTGTGAGCGAGTACTCGTTACTCATGCATCTTTCAGTGTTATTGGCTTTAACAAATGCACGTGGCAGCAAATTAACTACTTTGCTTTCATTGCTATTCCTCACGAGGTACGGAAACCAATTATCATTACGAAGACTCATTGTTTTGAGTGAAAGGATATTTAACTTAATAGTTTCTTCCAAGATACAGAAAGAAATGAGGACTAAAGAAAACTGAATAACGAGAAGCCTCACACTGTGTAATCTTAATACCATGGTCAAATAAAGGACGATACGATGTGCAGGTCATGTAGCACAGTTGGAAAATATGAGAAATGAGTTTAAAAACTTTAGTCGGCAAGTATAGAGGCCACTTGGAGTTAAAAACGGCCTAGACCTTATGATAATATTAAACTGTAACGTAAGGACATCCAGTGAATTGAATTGTTTGAGGACAGGGGACAGTTGAGGATGTTGTGGGCTCCGTAATGAGCACGTAGTTTCGACAGAAGGTGCGATATTCTGTGCCAAGCTGCACAAATATTAGCTTCTGTTCGGGACTAAGAATAAAATGTCGTAACATGGCAAATTTTAGGTGAGGGGTTTAGGGCCCCCTGAATACTGAAGAGGACGTACCAGTGAGCTATCTAGGGCATCTTATGAAATATACTCGCAGCTTCCTTTCAAGTGGTGACGTGTCCCTTGCAAGTAGTGGGCGCGAGCTGCATGCCGTTATGATAGAGAACTCATTAGGAAAAGGATTAAATATTAATTACGATAGCTTCCAAGTTCGGAATACATACCTAAATAAATGTAAAAAAAAAACTTGATTAGTTTTCTTTACAGGGAATAGATGCTTCTCCGCATTGTGTACGACAAATTGCTTAAGCTAGCCAGAACTTTAGAAGCACTTTCGGTAATGACACGTCTCTTTGAGACACTGTTTCTTGGCCTGTGACGACATAAATATTTGCAAATTTTGGTCGGTGGTTCTGTCCAAGAACAAATATAGGAAATTTCGAGTTTCTACCTCAGCAACTTAATAAGAAGCACAGAATGTCACCTTCAGTAAATTACAGATATTTCGTGAATATTTGTTATTAAAATCCGCCACATAATTAGACAAATTTTCTCGCCACTACTGCTGATAAACTTCATGAGTTATGACATGTTATTACACAATATCATCCCATCTTCGTCAATTAAAATCATGTATACGTATATTGAATTTTTCTGGATATGATCCAATGAGAGATTCTTGTAATGAGAGAGAGAGAGAGAGAAACACATCAATGCAGCGCAACTAACCCCATAAATAAATGTTTACTTCTTCTTTAGGCCCGTTTAGTGCATTTATTGTTTTCCACTTGATTAATTATTCTTTGTTTGGTTACTTAGTTCTTGCTGTTTGTTGGGTAATGACAAACCTTCTCCAAAACCCTAAAGACGAATACGAAGAATTACAACAGAAATTGGGAAGGATTTCCGTCCTGAAATAAAATTTCTGTTGGTTTATTTAACGGCCTATTTGGATTTACAAGCATTCCTTATCAAATAATTAAAAAGTGGCTAATTATTTTACACTGAATTCCCCACTTATGAAGGTAGTCGACAGCGAATCAGATCCACATCAACTAAAATTTGGCATATAAGCGAAAAGTCTAATATCGAATTAATAAACTTAGTTAGTGATGCGTTTTGATCGATGTGGATATTTAATATTTGATAAACCGATGACATATTGCAAACTTTAGGTTTAGAGCGTAAATGTTTTAATGCAAATAAATAATTATACAAATCAATAATATTGCCTCTGGTCGGACTGAAATAGAAAGTGAAATGCTGCCAGAATCATATCGGAGCAATCAACGGATATATAGCATGACAAGCAGTTCATCCCCAGGACGAACAAATTAATACTGTGTGCTCCGGGATTCAGTTCACAGTTACACATTTCATAATTCTACGGATTAAGAGTAGAAACTGACTCTTATGCACCATATTTCAAACAAAAACAGTTTTCAATTTACCTTAAACTCGATATTTTGATTAGTTATAGGCCTATTATGTTTATCTAGTGATTTCAATTCAATAGAATATTAATTTGAAGTTGCACTGGATTTGAAAAATTTGGATATCTACAGCCAGGTAACTGAAAAGTTGTGTGTGTTAGATTTTATTGTATGTTTCACGTGTGGCCAATGATACGTATGTCTCTTACATGAAGTGCGAAGAATCTCTCCATCGGCAACCCTCTACATTTGTGTACTATTGTATTTATCAGCCGCATCACGCACTGCAGTAACGGCTTACTGATGTCTATCATGTGATGACTCTTATATAGCCTTTTTATTTAAGAACAATGTTGGCTTGCATGTTTAATAGAGCCATGATTAAGTATGCATAGGATTCGTTGGACCTTGTAAACATGACATACTTTCATAATGAAATTTTGTTCTTCTGAATTTAGATTTTTCTTACGTAAAACACATCGATTGTTTCAATCAGATGTCTAGTTTAGTACGTTCGCTTCGAAGGTTTGCAAAGATTTTCTCTTAGCTGTGCCAAGACTGTCAGTCAGTCTGTCAACGAACATTGCTAAGGAATTACTGATATGATTTTTATGGCACTCAGTGTTGAGAAGTTTTGCAAAAAAAAACTGCCCTAGCATTTCCGATTTTAAAATTATTTCCTTTCAAAACATTCACACTTGCTAAGTGTGCCCGAGATAGAGTACTAAAATTATATTTTAGAATCCAGTATTTAAAAGCCTGTCATTATCCGACACTTTATTTAAGAAGTATTAGAGTTTTTGAGATCATAAACACGAAAATCTCTGCAATCAGTGCAAACGGAACTCGCTAAATATTTTTGTCTTACAGAAAGAATGTTTCAAACATTGCAAAAAACAATTCACTCTGGCATACGTTTTATGTCCAATAGGACTACACATAGTCCTAATAAAAACGATTTTTAAGGTAGTGAAACATAAGCGACTGGCCACGCCAGTATTTTTACGTTACGCAATAGGCGTTCCCTATTAAATACTAACGGCGCGAATTTTACTTTAGGCAGTTTCCAGTAAACTTTCCGCATTGCAATTGCTACATCTTACAAAAGTCCATTGAGCAAAGTTATTACTAGGTGAATCTTATGTTTATTGGAGCGTGCATCATCTTCATAGTTGAATAACGAGAGACCAACTTGATGTCACTTGCTTTATTATTTCTTTATTTAATGCTCTACATGTTTCGGATGTTAATACATCCGAAACATGTTGAGTATTAAATAAAGAAATAATAAAACAAGTGACATCAAGTTGGTCTCTCTTTATTCAATTATTACTAGGTGTTCCTTATTTACCAATTTAAAAAATTATTTACGTGAAAACCACGCATTTCCGTCCATTTGTCCTCCTATCCTCTTGTGGCGCAATATCGCCCACTAAATATGATGTCAGTTTTTCATAAAATTTAGTACAATAAATCTGTCGGGCTTTCATGGGTTTTTCGAAAATATATGTAATGTAAGCCATTAAAAATTTTATATCATAACTGATCCGTAACTTATAGTTAGGTAATTCATATGCAAGGTTGCCCAAACTTTACTCTGTAACTGACAAGCAGCAACTGAATTATATGCAATTTCTAAATTTTATCTTCCGTCCTGTAACGAACATCTTTATTTTAAAGTTAAACCTGAACAGATGTGTGTTTATAAACTATTCATAAAGTTGTCTAAAATGTGTACATTCCTCAAGAAAATAAAGCACCTTCAAGAAAGAAAGACCCGGCTTGTCCTGTTTCTCCTGTGAAGTCATGGGGGTACCCGCACGAATCTAAGAAGAGATGATTGCTATCTGCAGTACCAGTGACGACTGGGCTGATGTGAAATCAAAGAAAGAGAAACAGAAAAGTGGAACGGCGAATTCTAGTTCCAAACGTCTTCTTGATAGTTCTGTGCCTCTCTTTCGACTCAATTTTCTTTTATTACAGAGACAAATGTAATGTTGGCGGATATAATGAACAGTAGAGAGTCCATCACGCATTCAGTCATCAATTTTGTTATCGGCAGAAAGGTAATCAACACTGTCGAAAAAAGTGAGCGAGTTCTTTTTTTACCCTCGATGTTTAAAATTAAATTTTAAGGTCCGAATGATAATTTCTGTCACACGCCAGAATCGAAATCATTTACACCAAATGTCGCGGCCGAGTAGTTATTACTAATGTTTGAAATTTCAAATTTTTGCCAACGCACAGGCTATCGCAAGAGGCTTGTAGTGGCTTTTCTTAGACGCTCGATGTCAATTAAGCCACTTCTTCGTCCTTGCATGTATTTATAGTTCATTACTCCTTATTCCAATTATTAGAATGTACACAACCAGAGTTACTGAAAGGGTCGCTAAATGAAAGAAAAACAAACAAGCAAACGAGCTATTCCATTACAGACCAGGGCAGGCCCTTAGGGTTCCAGGATTGAGGCTCCCAGATTTCAAACGAGTCGGCACAAGAAGACCGAAAGGTTGTCAGCCTCACGCGCCGGCCACGTTTACTACCTGGAGACCCCCTGGTACTTATTTGAGCTAGAGGTTGAGTAGATCCCAGCACCATAGTGGGGCCGAAATAATTAAGTCAATAAAAATCCCAATGACCGTATCGGGAATCGAACTGGCGACCTTCCAGATTGTAGCGCAGTGACAACCAACTGCGCAACCCCGTACCCGTTCACAAACAAAATCCTACTTAAATTCACTTTCAATTTCCCCCAAAATTTACATGGTATAATATCTGCATATAAAGAGCATCAACAGAGCCCAAAGAAGCTATGGAGTTACCGCGTTATGCTGTAAAGAACAGAAGATGTATCTATTGTTTGTCGGACTGGAAGACGAGTTGTGTCAAGCGACATTTTCTATTCTTTCCCGTCTCTCATTCTGTCTGACACTCGTTATAACTGTTAAATATTTAATGACTACCTTACTCACATGAAAGTTTATGCCTGATGGCAATCAGCCGGTTTATGAATGTTTCCACTGTCTTCCTGGCGGAAATAAATTGAAAGTCTCTCTTGATACGATCCCAATAATGGATCCCAGGGTCGTCATTTGTTTGTGCTAGGCTAAGTGACGGCCTCCCTTGTGCGTGTTTGTTTTGCCTGATTGAACGGATAACGAAATGTCGATACTTAGGAGGCGGCCTGTTTCTTCTACAGCTAATGGGTTTTCTTTATCTTCACGTTGCTTCTTTTCTGTTGGTACCTCTTCGATTTTTGACTAAGTTAAGAAACAATGAATACTTGTGTCCATTCACTTGAAATTTATGTAATAACTATTACAAGTAGCTGATGACTTCAGGTGTATTCTTTTAAGAATTTAGGAACAATATTGTTAACACATTAACGTCCTCAAATTATGACTTCAATGTTCAGCGCCCTTAATGACAAAGATCGCCATTTTATGGTCAACCACTGTCGGCCAGTTCCACAAATCTTTCGGCCTATCAACTTGTCTCCACGAAATTTATCTTCACTGTTTATCATTTCCTAGTCACTGTTTACACAACTATTCCGGCAATAGCTCGAATTATACATTGTAGCATGGAAATAAACTTTTATTCGTAAATAATACGTTGGAAGCTACGTGGAACGTAGCGGTCGCAACATAATTTTAAGGTATATTCAGATGTTTTCATGGACGAAACAAGAAAAGCCAAGACATATGTGATTCGACCACCGGGTCTAAAAACCGAAACTTCAGCGTATGAAACAGGAATAATTACGAGTACTCGAATGCCATATTTCCTTAACCTACCTTAATAAGTCGCTTCTTTCCCAGACTTGTAAGTGGTCGTGTGTGCAATAAAAATTATGTGTATTTTTCTTAACCCCCTCACACGAGCTATGCATTTTTTCAGGCTATCCTTTCTTCACGTCCTTTTCTTAAAAATTCTGTGAGAAGACAAACTCTCGATTTTTACTTTTCTAGGACAAATATGGCACTTTTATCCACTCATATATTTTCAAATACGTTAAACATTAATTACAAGCGACTGATCAGAAACGCTTGTGTCTGCAAAACTTGAACATTCAAAACAGGCAATACAAAACAACAGCCATTTCTGTGCGTCTCTCACATATATTAATTTTTTTTTACCTATAACACAACTTAGTACAATACTTCCATTCCCTTTCTGTTGTTCTAAGTGGCCATATTTCAACATATTTGAGAACCGATAATCCGTACATGTTCCTTGTTTCTCCGATCTCAGACAGACAAATGTGCGACTGTGCCCGTTCCATTTGACCACTTAAATCCCAATAGCAGTTACGCGTACGAACTGCAATAATAGTAAGAAACTGAATTATGCCACACACACTGCATTTTCATGGTCCTCGTTATACTCAGAGTAAACAGCGATTCTTTCGCTAGGCACCATTAACCAATGGACACGGGAAGATAAGAACTGAATTTGATGTTTGTGTAACCGTGCATCAGTGACACAATAATAAAAACAACCAACTAGATGCAACAACAACGGTTTATTAACAATTCCAATCAGCTCAACATGTTTCGGACGATGATTTCGCCCGAAACATGTTGAGCTGATTGGGATTGTTAATAAACCGTTATTGTTGCATCTAGTTGGTTTTTATATTATTGATAAGAACTGAATTCATAATATTATTTGCATGAAATTCTTTCTTCGAAGTGTTAACCCCCCACACTACTTAACCTGTACAAATCATGAAAAGGAACAATAAACCTTTCGCAGACAAAGGCGATAACAAATATAAGCATGACAAAAGAGTTCTGTCAGGTTCCTTAGATTAAATTTGGTTATCTCGAAAACGTAAGATGTAGCAGAAATGCTTATGTAACAAACAGCATGCGTTAGATTCTTCTGTGCAAGTTTTATATGCAAAATTCTTCGCTCTGACGACTGCTTAACGAACTTGGCATGAATCACGTTTGAGGATCGCTCAAAAATGCTAGCAGGTTTGTTTTTTTTTACTTAAAACTTTCTTTGTTGCTGATCCACTTTAATTAAGCTAAATTGACACTTTTTCTCTAATATAAAATTTAAACAAATTCTGTTTAGCTGATATACAGTTCTCACAGACGGACAGACGAATTTCACATTCTCCATTCCATGCATTATAAGACAACTATCACAATTCAAACCAAAAAATGCACACAATTTTATTAAAATGACTATAATATTATAAAACTTTAACTCCTACATGTTTCGAGCCCAACCGTATAATTGTATAAACAGTTGCTTAACACTTTTGTTTCCTGCAAGTAGGAAAACTGCTAGAATCGAAAACGTTAAACAACTGTTTTATAAAATTGTGTGCTCCCTGATGATGCGCCAGTGGGGCCCGAAACATGCAGGGGTTGATGTTTTATAATATTTTATGTAATTTTAATAAAATTGTATGCATTTGTTGGTTTGAATTGTTATAAGACTCCAGACTGTATAGAGAGCTGGGAAATAATAAGCATATTCTTTAAACTTCTCTTTGCAGAAGTGCCAAAGACGAGATTATCTGTCTCCACATATCTCCTGAAGATATATGTTACTTATCACTGTGACATATTTACCCGTCTCAGAAATAACTTGTTGACAGGATCCAACGTAGATTTTGAGACAGACGAACAATAGCCTTGTCGCTAAGCTTACATGCTTTTTCTAACCACATCTTCTTAAGTCTCTCACACTGATTCAACATCAACTATAAGAAAGTATGCCTATATGGTGGAGATTTTCTCCTAAATGCTGCACTCCTTGCTACCTACTCACCCCACTGGACGATGATGAAGCTCTGAAACTTATATAACCTTACGTAACCTACGACATTTCTGTCAATGCAGGCTCTGACGTCTACATTTTATGTGATAGGTTCTTAAGACATGCTTCCACGCCTTCACATACAGTACATCACATGAACATTGTGTGTGTCTGAGAGGTGGATTTGCAGGCACGTCACCGTCGAATGCTGCACCTACCTTTCTAAAATTCAGATAAAACCCGACATGGGGAAAATAAAATGAATATAAAACTGTCACGACAGCCATAAACACTAGGAATCGACCTGTTGAAGGAAGGAATGATTTGCGCAAGGTAAGAGAAAAGTTGGCAGCATGGCATTAGAATACATGTCCGAATTTCGACACGCACGCAAATCGTGTCCGGCATCGCTCGTTAGGGACCAGTATCCGATGGCAACACGAACAAAGCTCCAGCCGGAAAATAGGGTAGACATTTCATAAAGAGGGACTCAGTGACGTCAGCCCTCATAGGCATGTAATTTGACGACTTCAAGCTCAGATGGAAGTTTCACGTCAAGTGTGTTCAGTCTAATTCAACCAAAAGGCACTTAGAGATAATTGGAAGTTACTTCAGTTACAACCAGCGATCAGGTAGAAATAGATTATCTACTGACTTGAGCGATCTATTTATTAAGTTAAGCCGATCCCAGTGGCCGAGCGGTCTAAGGCGTAGGTCTGCGGCCGTGCTAGGACTATGGGTTCGAATCCCGCTAAGGGCATAAATATTCTTCTCTTTGTCTTTGTTGTGTGTTGTGTAGGTAGCGAACTCTGCGACAGCGGATGACTTGGGTCTTACTCAGTACGTATGTCCGCCTAGTTGCGTGTGATCTAGAAACCTCAACAATGAATCCGCCTAGGCCCGATACGGTCTGTTGCACCACAGAAAAAAATTAATATCTTTATGAGGTCAGTCTTAACCTGCTTTGATAAAGTGTAAGGCAAGTTCCATATAGGTGTTTATAAACTGATAAGGTAAGAAGATATATAGATTACGATTTAGTGCTGAAAGAATTTTGGGCCTAAGCAGTTGGAACTAATAGCAGTATGAAGAATATTATGCTACAACGAATTCTACAATTTGTGGTCTTCAAAAAATATTAGTGGGGTATTGATATCGCGAAAGGTGTGGTGCGGGCACTATGTAGCACAGGCATAAAATGACAAATGCGTATAGAATTCTGGTCGATAAACTTAAGTGGAAGAAATCTCTCGCTGGACATAACATTGACATAAATCTTGAAGAAAAAGTGCTTATGAAGGAACGGACTCGGTTCAACGGGAATTGTATGTTTTAATGGTGATCTCTTGTCGGTCAGGTACACAGCCTTCGGCGGGTCCATTAGCAGAAGGAAAATCCTTGACCAGTTGAGAGAATGAAATATGCTTTAATCAGATGTCATTCCATTCGTTAGTGCATTATTTGTAGCCATTTTTATCAGCTCTTGGGCACCTTACTGCATATACTGCCATGACAAAATGGTATATGTCCCATACATACATACATACGTACAGTATATACATTAATTACATACGTACATACACACATAAATACATACATAAGTTCATTGCATACATAATACATACATGTGTACATACGTACATACATACACACATACATAGATTCAGTACATACCTAATACATACATATGTGAACGTACATACATATATACATGCACGCAAGCCTGCATACATAAATGCATGCATGCATGTATGCTTAAATTCATGCGTGCATACATACATATATACATACATATATATACATACATACATATATGTATATACATACTATATACATACATACATTCTGAGCACATAAATACCACAATTTTAAAAACAAGTGTTGTGGAAGACTATTTGTGACCTGCACAAACACTCCTATTGCCCAGGTCACAGTGTAAGGCTATTAAAATGCAGCGTCGAATGATGAGGTGATTGCTATAGGAACTGGAAAGGGTAAAGACACTGTCACTATTTAGCTGGAGAGGGCGGTAGAGACTGCGAAAACATCGAGAGGCCCCAGTCAGTAAAGGCGCTGGACCGACCCAAATTCGACCCCCCCCCCCGCTTCTCGAATATTCAGCAGACATGCCACATGCTCGGCTGTGCCCACTGGCGAGGCGATCCTAACAAATTGAAACATTAAAATTACATAGAAAATACAATCGATAAACACAAGGACGGTTTACCAGTACTTAGTAAATTGATTACGCTTGTCGGGTGCTTCTGCCACAAGGCACATCTTCACTGCAAACCCCCTTACCCTCATCACAGCTTGGCTTGTCGCAAAGTAAAAAACTGTCAACAAATCATCATCTTCTTCCTCCATGGATTAGGTCGTTTGACCTGTTCCGGCATCGACGCATTGCCATCGTTTCCTAGGGCGTCCACGGTCTCTTCTTCCTCGAGGTTTGTAGTTGAGGGCGTGTTTCGGGAGTCTGGTGTTGTCCATTCTTTCAAGGTGGTTGATCCACTTTTGTTTGCATTTGAGTCTCATGTCTTGTATCCCAGAGATCTCTAGTTCTTTCCTTATGACTTCGCTTCTTATTTTATCCAGTCTTGTGCATCGCGTAACACTTCTTAGAAAACGCGTCTCTGCAGCTTCTAGGCGAGTCATGTCTCTCTTCGTGGTTACCCATTGTCAACAAATTTACAAATAAAAGAATCAGTGTCAGATCTTTTGATCTGAATCAAGGTGCATAACATAGGATCAGAAGGATGAGTAGAATGGTTTGTTATATTAGTCTCAGAATACTGCAGAGTATTGTTAAACCTTAAAACATAAGATTGGAATTTCAACACCTTCATCACGTTTCTGTTGCTATGAAAACTGTGTAAAGGCAAGAACTTGAGGAGTGGGACTTATTTCACCTAAGGGTACAAGTGCAAAATTTATTTACCTCAGTTTTACACACTTCATAGGGACCAAGAGTGTGTAAGAAATCTAGGACACTGAACCGTCTTCAACGGTGGATGAAGATCGCATTAAATCCCGTATACTGCGAGAAACTTTAATACTCCAAAGGAAATAAATATGTGTTCCTCTGTAGCGGTGAGTTACAGAATATTATCAACTCTGTTACGCGAAGCACTGCTGGAACCTCTTCTCCGGAACAACACAGCAGCGGCTGCCATTCAACAGCACTAGTGTTACCAACCTACCAGACAAGCAGTGGTAACACAACGCCCATTGAATTCTATTACTTTTCTCCTGCACAATGAAACTCGTTTTTATTTATTTTTCTTTCCTGAGCTGCAAGACTACTCTAGCAGTACATACTGTGGCAATCAATAATTCTGCGTGAAGCCGCCAGGGAGCAGTAATAGCTTGAGCTGCCATATTTCGCTGGTGGTGTCACTGAGCAGTGTTAGAATGGCCCTGGGGTGTAGTAATATTCATAACTTTAAACAGTAATACTGCAGGAGGCGGCAAAATAAACTGCTAGGAAGATGTCGCAGTGTTGAGGGCGTCTGTCTTGTATTCACGGCGGTAGCAGGCCCCTGCTGCTGACGCCGCGACCCTTCAGAGCTCATGGTACTAAACCAGTTCCTCCTCGCAAGGTATCACTGTGATATTCATGTTAACGCCATTGTACCCTCTACTTGCACTCTTTCAAGTGTATGTTTTAAATATATTTCCATATTAAAATGTTGCCTGCAGTTTTGGTTGTTTATCCTGATCACATCTTAACCCGTCGTCTTTTCCAAGGTTTCGCTAATTTAACAATAATAATTGCAGCCTTATAGACCCTACTAGACAAAGAACTACGCACCCCACAATTCAAGAACTAAAATTATTATTACATAACTACTATACTACGCACCTATAACATATGAAATCTATTTTAGGTTTTTCACAAATACTGAAGTTCGCACTTGATGAAACTCCTTAGTACGATAGTTTTACTAACTAATTTGCATGTTAGGTTTATAAGAAATTCACACTTGATGTAACTCCTTAGTATGTTCAGTTAATCGCATGCCAGGATCATAAGATTAAAACCTAGACATTTTACATGATGAAATAAGCATCAGTGTAAATGTTGACAATTTTTATTAATCGCACGATTTGTGATGTAAGACGAGATCTCGTCCCCCTTCCAAAATTACCACACATATTTTATAGTCACTTAATAAGTTCCTTGGACAACCTGATGATGGCCTACATGCAGGGTCGAAATATGTAACTGTATCTTATACATTGCTACTAATTGCAATGTTGTTGTGTTCATGACTGTATGTATGTATGTATGTATATATATATATATTGATATATACACGCTACGGCTTTGTATTATTTATAGACCTATATAACAACATTTCTCTTTTCTAATGATCGACAGTATTTGTTTATTTAATCCTTCTTCGACTTAACTTTGGTAAGCCCCTCGATTTCAAAAACTGTTAATTCGTGTTCTTACATCAGAGGGGTTGCGTTTTATGTCTATATGAAAACAGCATGTTAGAAAAGCATATGACATGGCATACTGCAATCAAGCACACAGAGCTGTATGTGTTGGCATATTTCCGCCATTCAGTACACTGTCATTTTTCAGTGTAGAAGCCACGTAAAGATATAACTGAAACAGTTTAATCTAATATCTCAAGGTTCTTGCTCCGTTACAAAGGGGTCTAAAATTATCACAAAAGTCGAGCCTCATACTCACCACGCCTTAAATAGCTCATAGCGATTCGCTATACCGACTGAGCTATCCCGGTCCCCATTGGCCTTACACGTTATAATTTCCCGGTGGAGTTAGACGCTTTTAAATTGAGTTTACTCTGACTGAAGACTTCAAATATCAGCACCAATTTGAGAGCAGTCGACAGTACTACCACATGAAGGTTCCTGTTTCAGTCAATCCATCATCCAGGATAGAGGCTAAAGAAACAAAATTATTGTTGCCATTTGAAAGAGCGCCTTCATAATCCACCCGCTTTTCGTACTGTTGCTGAACTATCGACTTTGTACTATGGGCCCTTTTTAAACAGCCATGGACATTCAACAGGAACATCATCAATGTTTCCTGTTTGAAGCATTTACGGAAAAATGTGCACCTACAAGAAGTCTCGTTCGTTGTCGAACTCGGTTCTACAAACAGATGTTTAGTCAGCCTACGCTTAGTTTCCATTTTGGTACTGCGGAAAATTAAAAACGACTGCGAATAAATGGAATTTATTAGCAGCTATTTGGAATGAGGGATCGAAGCAGTTCTAAAATTATTTGAATCAAAACCACAACCTTTTATGTAACACGTCTAGGTGCATGCAGCCTCCAACAGAACAGGCACATTCTTTAACCCTTATCCTGCTAACGTGGAGAATAGGGTGAGTTCCTAATAATGCCAGCAGATGTCAGATGGGATTTAACTCGGTGTCTAAATGGCTAAAGAAGTATAATCATTAAACAAAATGCTGT
>Ga0123357_10001086_pt1 | contig 28091 bp, 13 predicted proteins | sample TergutEmb28metaG_FD_89873 | JGI IMG/M metagenome (GOLD analysis project Ga0123357, IMG submission 89873) | Embiratermes neotenicus P4 segment gut microbial communities from Petit-Saut dam, French Guiana - Emb289 P4 | ecosystem: Host-associated > Arthropoda: Insects > Digestive system > Gut ...
CTCGCCCGACCCGCACTCCAAGAAAGCCAGTACTCGACTGAACTGACACCCCCGCCGATATAAATGGACTCGTCCGTTTCGCTGGAAGACCGAATCTGGTTTCTGCGCGTGTGCCATCACGTTGCGTTTGCACTCTACTGGGTCTTTTCCTGGGGTAAAGTGGCTGGGTGCATGGCAATGGTCACCCACCCCCATCTAGTGCAAAGGTTAAAGAAAGAGTAGAGTTATACCTCTACTCCCCCTCTTGGCCTTCATGGCTTGTTCTAGGATGAACTTTTTATGGAAAAACCTGTACTACGTTGTAAAAACAAAATCATCTACACTGGTTCCACATTTATTGGTTTACATTAGTCTACAAAAATATCACAGCTTTAGTACTTTCTCTCACACATACACACACAGTTGTACACAAAGTGTATGCCTAAAACAAATAATGTGCCAAAACAATTACAGCTGTATTTGTAAATTAACCAGAATACAAGGGTGTAATAGACAATAAATTAAGGGATGTACATTCACATAATGCAGTTACACAAGATGGGAGCAGCATGGCCTACGAGAAAATAGTCTAATGAGAACAAAGGACAGCATTGCCTATGTTTAGAAATGCAAGTGTGCTGTCCAAAACTCTTCACCTTAACAATATTCTTGTATGTTATGTGTTAGTCAACATCATTCTTCCATAATTTGACTGTCACCAGCAGCACTACTTCATCTACTGCAAAGACAGTCACACACTCAAAGCACTTACACACAACTATCATAACCACGTATCAGATCAGTATTTATATAACATGTCGCATAACTTCTTAAGCAAATTCTATGTCATGAGGTAACACAATAAATTATGAAAACATTACTGCTCCATACAAATACAACCAGCTGCATGAGTATGCCTGCAGCACAATACTTTCCATCAGTGAATTTATTACTTGAAAAGTCCAAAATGTTTCTGAATATGTCTTTAGCTGAATTACCTTGGACTTAATACATTTTTATTCATATTTTCAAAATCAGAATCATATATTACAAAAACAGACATATTTTTATTAACCCTGGCTCATTAGAAGTACCTAATATTTGACAGGGATATTAAAAGGGAAATTTTTAAACAAAATTTAGTGCTATAAATTTCAACGACACGTTAGTCAAATGAGCATGAACAGCAATATACATACACACATATCAGTACAGGCTAATCAGTGAAAATTCACATAAATGTATTATTTATGTGACCAAATATATATATATATATATATATATATATACACACACACACACACATTTCTGAACCTATTTTCGTAGGCATAATTTTAAATGAAGGTAAAATTTAAATGGATGAAATAAATAATTCATTTCCAACATTTCATTCAAAAATGGCATGAAATGATCACAATATATACCCACATAGGTAATATGATTATATACAATGTACATTTCACTAATTGTTATGTATCAGTTCTCAGAATTAAGTAAGGTTGTTCTGGAATATGATTTTTAATACCCCATTTAAAAATTAAAGTGTGCGTGTGGAGGGGAGGTTGCCTTATATGAATATTTGAATCCATTCTTAGGAGTCTCCCCTGCTCCGTCACAAACAAGATGGAATGCAATTTGTTTCCATAATAGCACAGTGCATATTCAATACTAAACACTGATATAAAAAATCAGATCCTTCTGCAAAGAAACTGTATGCACTGGGGCAATATATGTGTATGTGCAAGTGAATTTTATTTCTGCAATACTGACAATTCTTAGCAGTAAGAAAAATGTGTCTTGCATAAATAAGGCTGTTAATGCAATCAATATACAATTTGAAAGCAAGTAAGCAGTCAAGAACATGTATGTTACACTCATGACTACTAATGTCTGGACTAGCCAATCCCAGTCCTTAGGAATCCCTTATAATCACAAAGTGAGTGGGCTAGCCTGACGGGATCAACATAAATACATCTTTGGCTGTGCCCACATATATACATCGTATTCACTCACAACATATCAAGACAAGTTTAAATGTCCTGTTATATTTTACTTAACTTTCTTATTTATAACTTGTGCTTCATCCATATCCTCCTGACTCATGTCTTTGTCACCCCAACCCCAAACTTCGTGACTACCATCTCCTGTGCGTTCAACCCGCCTTTTCACCATAGACAGTGGCACAGTCTTCAGGTCATATGCCCATCCAATGCGTGAGAAGAAATCAATAAAAGCAGTTGTTAAGTTAGCACGATAGTTGCCTAGTTCAGCAGTTTTGTAGTCCCAAGGAAACACGTGATGATAATTATGCCAACCTTCACCAAGTGCAAATACTGCCACCCCCAAATTTTCTGCTGGATTAATGTATCTGAAAGGAGAAAATAAATGTCAATGACCAAGAGAAGAAAACCATTAAAGCAGAATATAGAGCTGGCCAAATGACTACATAATGTGGAATCTGTTCCGGATCAGTCAGTGCTCAAATTACTTGCATATTATTATAAAACCTAAAAGAGAACCAGAAAGATGTAGTCAGTACAGTATAATTACTAGGCTATGGCCTGAATCGTCATTGGTAGTGTAGTCAGTATAGTCATTAGGCTACAGGCTGGATGGCCCAGGGTTTGAATCCCAATACAGGCAAGAGATTTTTCTCATGTCCAATATGTCCAGACCAGTTCTGGGGCTCACCCAGCCTCCTGTTCCATATGTACCAGGGTTCATGACCAGTGGTAAAGCAGCTGGGGCATGAGATTAATCACTTGCCCCCATCTAGTGCTGAGGTCAATAATGAATACAGCTGTATCTCCACTCCTCTATATGCCTTGTATGAAACCTAAGAGCCCATTAATGACATGACATAAACCTAACAATGGCCTGGATTCAATCCATTTCACAACCCTGCCACCAATTTAACTTTTGTTATTTTATTCCCCCTCAACCAAAAAATTTATTGCAAAATGCCGCTTTCTCTAAGTTTCTCCAACTGAAATGCTGTACTGTTGGCATGTTTCCTACATGCAGGCTACATGTCCATCCACAGTTCACTGATGACAACTTGTAAGTAAAGTAAGGAATATTTCTATAACTTACTTGTCATATGGCCGGGTTCCCCATATATGTGCAGCACTGTTTACAAGCCAAGTCATGTTCAGTGTGAAAGCGTACCGAAACATGGCCACAACAAACCAGGCATTTGACCATGTCTCACCCCACAGATACACAGGAACACATGTTGGTACAAGGAAGCACAGTATCGGCATTACAATCAGGTAGTACCTGTAATAAGTAACATGTAACAGCAATGTTGCAAACATTATCAGCTGAATTAAAACTAATGGAAATGAAAGATATGTTAATTATTGATTGACACTGAATCACAAAGTTGGCTTATCAGGTGTGTTACAATATGGTTATGACAGGTAAAACTGCCCACAATATATAGTAAGAGACAAGACAGAAATCTTCATGGCCTCTGAACACTACTACTCTTCTAGGACTGCTTGACACTGAAGATGAAGGAACTATGACCCTTCAAAATATAAAAAACCCAGTGACATTTTGGCACAACACAATAGATGTGAGCGGTACTGTGAGAACCTTAAATCTCACAATACTGCTGGAACAAACTAATTACATCAGTTTGCTGAATTTGCATGGAATTTGCCACAACTCATAATGTGGTGCATTGTCTTTATAATAATATGTCTGTGGTGCCAACAGATGGATGGTAGTCAGTGTCACATATTGATTTGAAGAACAGTTCATTGGTATGTAGGTACATAGTTCTGTTGGGTGGCTTCAGGGAGAAATATCCCTAAAATCAACCCTGGCTAGTATAGAAAGATATGGCTTCGCAATTTTGGGAGGTACTCGTACCATCAAGTTTGGACTCCCAGTAACAGCATTAAGATACTATCATGGCATTGCAGGGGGTCCCCACTATCTAGTCAACTTGTTCCAGTAAAACAACCACTTTCTTCAGCAGAGAATTTCTGGCCACAAGGAATAATGTAATTGTGGGTTAATGTGTTTACGTACTGTTTATGAATTAATATAATTTTAAAATATCATAATTTTCAAAAAAGTGGTTGTTTTAACAGAAGTGATTTTTATTGCCTTAACCTTCAAGGGTAGTGGTTTGGGGCTTAGTGGGATGGATGGAGGTGGATGTTGCAAGAGAATTACATGAAGGAGGATTATGCAAGAGAGAGAACCCAAAGTAGGGTTGTCTACTGCCAACTGTTCGCTTTTTAAAATAAGATGGACTAAATTGAATCATTGGAAAAGCCCATTAATTATGAATAAAAATATTATAAAGAGAACTATTTACAGCTGATGTTTTCACAGTTATCATGAATTTATCAATGACCACTGACATATTGGTGGCAACACAAGCCTACAAATAACTGATATAAATAAATATGTCACATGACAGCAAAGAATACAACTAACTTTGCACATAGTGCACTATTTATTTATGTACATTGTGAGCAATTCTGTTGTTGTTATTATTATTATTATCATCATCATCATCATCATCATCAATCAACTTTATGCAGGGTATTTAAAGTTAGATACCCCAAAAAAAAAAAAAAAATGCTTCTAAGGTACACAGAGTTGCAGCTATTCTGTAGTGACAGTTTATGGTACATGTAGTGTTATTTCCCATGATAAATGTTTTGCATTGTTACATTAGTGCTTTCTGAAGTATGTGTGCAGTGCACAATATATGGCTGTTTTCTGTAGTTCCTTGATGTCATGCTTTCCGAGTATGTTGCTTAGGTTGTTGTTATTACTACTGCTTCATCGCAATTCTCAGCCTCTGTCGGCGGGGGAACACATTATCATCATCATCATCACATTTGTGCAGAGTATTTAAAATTATATACTTGAAACAAACCATGTTTCTAGGGTGTATAGTGCTGCAGCTGTTCTGCATTTACCATTTGTGCAACATGTGATGATATTTCACATATTAAATATGTTTTGTACTTTCACATTGGTACTTTCCAAAATATGTATGCAGTGCCCAGTATGGATGCATTTTGTAGTTACCTGATTTCCCAGTATGTTGCTGAGGTACTGTCTGAATTATTTTGGGATGATTCCAGTTGACCCTGTTATTACTGGTATCACTGTTGCTTTTAGCTTTCACATGCATTGAATTTCTGTTCTATGGTCTTTATATTTTAGAATCTTATCAGATTATTATTATTATTGTTATTATTATTATTAACAACAACAACAGATGATACAATGGCAAAATGCCTTGTGGGGTCATGTCTTATTGCCTGTTCAGAAAATTCCTTCAAGAGCTATCATAGGTAGGGAATTGCTTTTTGTTTGAAAATGATGTGGTCAATGGATGTGATCTCTGTTAAGAGCTGGTAATTTTTATGTATTTGTCTTCAAAAACCTTACCCCTTAAATGCCATGGAAATGCAACAATGAGTTGTATTTGCATTGCTGAGTTACAGGGCATTGTCAGCAATATAGTATGTACTTGGTGTCTTCATGTAAAGTGCTGAGTATTTTTGTTCGATTTTAATAAACTTGCTTAGACAGAGTGTCATAAAAGTTTCCGATCTTAAACTTAACAAAAATCCACCCAGTGGGAGCCGAGCTGATACACACAGACGGACAGACAGGCATGGCAAAGCTAATAGTCACTATTTGCAACTTTGTGAACACCCCTAAAACAGTGACAGATGCTGTCTATTCATTATCTAAATAGGATGCCTTAAAAGGGAAATGTGTTCATTGTTATGGACATTCATATTAATTAGAAATGCAACAGTAATATGTTCCAATAGCCATACTTACTTTTTCTGGAACCTGAGGAATGGATCAGCTTCAAGGTCAGACATGTCAATTGCCTTTCCTTTTTCTTTAACATCAGGGTGCTTACGAACCAGCAGCCAGCCAACATGAGAGAAGAAGAAACCACGAGTAGCATTGTGAGGATCGGCATCAGTTTCACTGAATTTGTGGTGCACCCTATGATCACGAGCCCATTCACATACATCATTCTGGAAGAAAATACAACATTCTGTTGCAGAAGGTACTTGTCCAAACAGTACATTACTTTTAATCTGCTCATTTACTACTAAAAATATATAAAAGATGTGTCAGAAAGTATTATTTTCTGCAAGCAATTATTCTGTAGTTGTATCACATGTTTTGGTAATAACTGGCAATATTTCAGACATAGGTGTACCATGATGAAAGTTAATCATCAGAGTCAAGTCAGGTCAAGAAAATACATGCAACTTCCATCAAAGTTGACAAATGGGTTACTCTACACATCATGTACAGTGTTTTCTTTATAATAATGAAAAATTCGTGACTGCAGGTTGGACAAGCAAGTAATTGTAGGTCAATTCCTGGCGGGGGCAAGAGATTTTTCTCTTCTCCAAAGCAACCACAAAGTCTGTGAGGCCCTGAAGTTTGGCAGACCTGTATAATTACTGTGTAAGAATCCAACTCATCTTTCTGTACACAAGAAGAGTTGAGCCATGGAAGGCACTTCATATTATGTTCAACGTACTTATATTCTACACTGTAAAAGAACATACAAAAGTATGGAATTTGAGCTCTAAAAACTTTGCTTTATACAACACACACTTACGAATCCTTCCTTCTCTATATCTTTTAATTGGTCCAATGATGGCTTCTAATTTAAGCCAAAACCTGTAACCAGGTTATTCTTAATCTTACATCAACAAAAGGCCTTGTGTTAGACTGGTAATGGAATTTGATTTCTTGGGACATTTTTCATTATTTGCTGATAAATAAAGACAAATATGTCACATATTACTATTCATCTGGGGAAAGGCAGAACATCAAGGTACCAGAGTCACCGACAATAAACAGATGTTGTGGAATTCAAAGAATATCACTTTGCCCATATGAAGTTGCTACTGCACCTATTCTGATGCAGTTAAAGTAAATTCACACACTTATATCCCAAGTCACACAACACTAGTTAAAACTAGTGTTGTGTGACTGTTTAGACACAAATACGTGTGTTCCGTTAACATCAACAGGAATGTCTTCCTGTAAAATTACTGAAGCTAGTCAAGCTTAAGTCCACCACTTTAAAAACTTGAAAAGTAAACTTTATAACTGCAATGCAAATCTCTTCTTTAATCAGGAATGCCAATAACACAAATTAATTCCAAAATATGCCAGAATCAAAATTCCTAATACTTCTAAAAAACTAGTGTTGTGTGTAAATGTTTTAATACATATATTTGTGATCTATCAACACCAACAGGGGTATCTCATTTTCAAGTAATTTATATCCCACTTTTTAACATCCATTTTAAAATTATCGTACCAGATCTTCCAAGTGCTTTCTTCAAATCTGGTTTTCCAACCAAAATTTGATACCTATTTCATGTTTCAAGCATAGAGATTGCCTGTATTGCCCACCTTATAGATGAGATGTTGAAGTTGTGAATTTTTTCTTTATGAAATGGTCACAGTTCTTGTTTCTTACCTGAAATGCTAGGGTATTGAATATAACAAGAATGAGTCTCAAGGGCCATTTTGCTTTGTAAGCACGATGAGCCCACAGCCGATGTGCCCCAGCTGTGATACCAAGACCACCAGCTTGATACAGAAGGATTGCTGCAAACAAATAACATTTTGCTATCACAGTATCAGTGAAGATTTTAGCATATCAGTTCCATCATTCAATTTACATTACTGTCAAAGCACAAATTAATTTTTTTTTTAAACAATGTACATAACAATATACTACAGTACACACCCCACACTGTTGTAATTATTTTAGCTGAAGTCAACATCAAATAAGCTCCATACACTGCAGCCACATGTAGATATACAAACAGCATAACATTTCTCCACACAATTTGTCTCCTGTACTTTTCGGGTGGTTTTGAATCATGATTTTTTGGTTCAACTGATGGTACAGTTACAGTTTCAACAGTATCATCCTCGAACAGCACTCCTGTGGGGGAACCTGTTATATTAGGTGCCATACTAGATGTTCCAACAGTCAGTCTGGAAAAGAAATGCATTGAATTATTTTTAATGAAGTGAATGTGTTATGGACTTTTCCCCAGAATGTCTTCATACTCACATTTCAAGGAGCAAATTTATGGATGAACAGAAAATAAACAAGCAAAACACTGTTATATTCCAACTTCTTGGCGAAAATAAACAGCAAAACTAGGATTCTACTGAAGACACTTCACATATGCTAAGAGGTGATTACAGAACCTTCACAATTACACCGTTTGTGCTAAAACTCTGTCACATTAAACACCGTTACAAATTAAAATTATAATTTTGGTTACAACCCTGCACGCTCACAGTAAATCTCGAATTGCCGTAACCATTTAAATTATGTCTCTTGACACACATGCCATAATTCGTTAAACTTTTTTCGTCCCCAAGTTTAACGTGCTGACGGAAAATACCGATGCATGATAATTATGACCAATGTTTAGCTCTCAGTTCATGGGGACCAGTGTGATGATACTTATCTAACCTTACACTTGGGCAGTATTAAGATAACTCCATTATTTTTCAGAATTGTTTTTTCGCAACCTTCATACCTCAGAAGTTTAATTAGGGGAGTAACGTTGCCAGCACACTCCCGCGCGCTTTACGTAATTCGAACAGCATCACTTCTCTCTACTGTGGCACACTACACTACATTTAAAACCTCCTTCGTATCGATCCTCTAGCCTGTGACGCAATACAGTTGGGTAGGACGAGATCAGGTGATTCACTCGCCTGATCCTTGCAACCAGTCACAAAGCTCCGCGCCAAACGCGACGTGGCTCATGCAAAGAAATTTAACATCAGCCGTCAAAAATGATGAATGCGGTTAGGTACGTGTCATGTTATTCTTGATCACTCTATAGTCTTTGCAAGCAGACAAGTTTCCACATTATTTTGGATTCTCTGGCCTCAACTTCAAATACGGATTTAGCCGTACCAAAATCGCGGACTGTATATTTCGGGAACTGCGTACTTTTAATAGGTGGCCATGATCTTTACGGTTATGACGTAAATGAATGGTTGAACCAGTAGAGGTAAAGGTAAAATTCACCCTAGGACAGGCCACGAAGGCCTAAAGGGGGAGTAGAGGTATAGCTCTACTCTTTCTTTAACCCCGGGTGGGTAATCAACGCCACGCCCTGGCAGCTCTACCCCCTGGAAAGAACCGGTACCCATTGTATAGGAGGCTTGGTGGGCCTCAGGGCCGGTTCCGGACAGGTGCGGAGAATCTCGCCCCCACGGGGATTCGATCCCCGGACCTCCAGCCTGTAGCGAGTCGCTATACCGACTACGCTATCCCTGGCCACGTGGTTAACCCGTACCTTCGCACTCCTACTGCAGAAAGAGGACTCTTCTCCGTTTGCAACACACACACACACACACAGAAGGTACCACTTTAATGAGCCTGGAGGCTATGGAATGGCACTAAAAACTGCTGTTCATTATTCTGATTTAGGCCGGATTTACATATTTAGTCCATGGAGCAGAGTGTTTCTTGAGAACCATAATTTTTCCTGTTGTTTTGTATGGGTGTGAAACGTGGTCGCTCACATTAAGAGAGGAACATAGGCTGAGGGTGTTTGAGAACAGGGTGCTGAGGAGAATATTTGGGCCCAAGAGAGACGAGGTAACAGGGGAGTGGAGAAAACTACATAATGAGGAACTTAATGATCGGTACTCCTTACCAAATATTATTCGGATGATCAAATCGAGAAGAATTAGATGGGCGGGACATGTAGCACGTATGGAGGCATGGAGAGGTGCATACAGGGGTTTGGTGGAGAAACCTAGGGGAAAGAGACCGCTTGGAAGACCCAGGCGTAGATGGTAAGAATATTAAGATGGATCTTCAGGAAGTGGGATGGGGGCATGTACCAGATTGATCTGGCTCATGATAGGGACAGGTGGCGGAAGCTAGTAAACGTGGCCATGAACCGTCGGGTTCCATAAAATGCGGGGAATTTCTTGACTAGCTGCGAACCGGTTAGCTTCTCAAGAAAGACTCTGTTACATGCAGTAAGTAAGTAATCCGGCCTAGATTAGAATAATGTACTATAGTTTTTGTGCCATTTCACAGCCTCTAGTCTCATAAAAGTGGTACCGTCTGTCTGTGTGTGTGTGTTTTGCAAACGGAGAGCAGTCCTGCAGTAGTACTCTGCCATGAAAGAAATGCGGAGGTACGCCTGGGTCTTCAAAGTAGTCTCTTGCCCCTAGGCTTCCCCACCAAAACCCCGTATGCACCTCTCCACGTCCCCATACGTGCTACATGCCCTACCCATCTCATTCGTCTCGATTTGATCACCCGAATAATATTTGGATAGGAGTACCGATCATTAAGCTCCTGATTATGTAGTTTTCTCAACTCTCCTGTTACTTCATTCCTCTTATGCCCAAATATTCTCCTCAGCACCCTATTCTCAAACACCCTCAGCTTATGTTCCTCCCTCAATGTGAGCGACCAAGTTTCACGCCCATACAAAACAACAGGAAATCTAAGAGTTCTTTGTATCTTAATCTTTAGGTTTTTGGATAACAAACTGGAAGACAAAATATTCGGCACCGAATGATAGCAAGCATTCATACACTTCAATGTGCTCTTATTTTCTTCCTTGACGAATGCGGAATCCATGATCAGCAGTTACCTGTTGCGTCGAAATCCACATTCATGATCCCCAAATATTTCCTCTAAATATGTAGTTAACCTTGACAGCACGATGTTATATAAAAATGTGTACGTAGTTGACAAAAATGATATGCTTCTACGAGTACTACAGTTTCTCACCCTTCTTATAGATAAGTACAATGATCGACATCTTCCACTCCTCAGGCAATTCATCCTTATTCCAAATAGAATCAATAAGTTTGTGGATCCAAGAGCGAATTGTCCTACATCTGCTTTAATCAAATCTACTGGGATTTGATCCATACCTGGTAATGTGCATCTGTTTAGCTTTTCAATAGCAATCCAAACCGGATAGCTTTTAAAGGCACCGTCGTATTGTCATAATGTTACAACCCAGTATATGTGGTAATGCGTATGGTAATTACTTAGGATACGCAAGGAGAGGCGCCATTTTCATTAAATTAATATTTACATTGACTTTAAATATTGTCCTTCCCTTTGAACAATATACTCGGAGAGACAATTCTGTGTTCAATTTCGGCTCCACGTGCAAAAATACTAGATGCGCATCAGTTGAAAAATTTGTTTCTAGAGTCCAAACTCTTACTCCTGATTCGGGATGAAACTGCTTTCATTATAGGCCTACTTATGTACAACCTGTCTCATTTCTAATCTGATATGCTCGTTAAATCAACTGTACTGAATTTTTCGTCTTGTGTTTTGATCTCTCTGCTACGTACGTACATCTATGTATATACGTACGTGTATAGCAGTCCCATTACAAGCCTGGACAGGCCCAGAGGGTTCCAGGAATTTAAGGCTCCCAGATTTCGTGACAACGGCACAGGATGGTGGTAGGTTGTCAGCATTACGCACCGGCCGCCTTTACCCCCAGGAAATATTCCTGGTACTCATTTCTGTGAGAGGCTGAGTCGACCCCAGGGCCATAGTGCGATCGGAAGGATTTTATGTCAATGAAAGATCCACGGTCACCAGCTGGGATCGAACCAGCGACCTTCCGATTTGTAGCACAGCACCGTAACCACTGTGCTACCGCGGTCCCCCCGGGTATATGTATGATGTATGTTAATTATGTGCATTAGTCCTGATTTTGTTATTCGCCATTAGGCATCCCAGTCAGCCACGTTAACAGACGAAAGAATGACTTGAATTATTATAGTCTCCGGAAAAGAAAATACGTCCTCCAAAGCAGTCTGGTATTTGAATTCGAACCTAACACGTACATTTAGAAGCAAACTGCCTAAAACTTTCAATTGTAACACAGACAAAATTCAAAATTTATGCACCCAATCGGAATTGAAAACAATACGGTACATCCAAGACTTTACGTGCACGAAAAATGTGCTGTATTAGGACGGAACCATTCAGCGCTTCGCTCACCGTTCCTTCCTATTACAAAATGTATAGTCTAGAACTGAATTAATGGCTATTGTAACCATTAATTGAGTTGTGTTAGCCTATATATTTTGCAATTTATATACCTACATTACTTAGAATGTCGTGTTTTTTATCAGATAATTATCAGGCCAACTGAGGTATAATACTATTATACGACGGTATTTTACTTACGAGTAGTAGGACATGGCAATTGGAGTCTCTGTACTTCCCTCGCCGAAGAGGTCGCCTGGACACCATGTTTAGTACAAGACAGAACTGGCTGTGTTTCATGGATAGATGAACACATACATCTTAACCCGCAAGTGTTGGCCATGCAGAATTTTCGTAACAGTTTCATACGTTCATTGCGCGAAATGCGTAAAAAGAGAATTCCTTATGGCAGGCAGAGCCATTACGTTTATCCATCAAGCTGTCCGTGTAGGCACGCGTTAAATCTGAAAACACTCAGTCGATTTCGAAGAAATTTGGTAGCTATGGGTTCCAAACTAAACGCTGTTATATGAATTTAATTACGGTCCCTTCGGGTGTGTCCGAAAATTTCACCTTACTTCATACTGTTTATCTCTGTTGAGTTTTTTTCGATGGATGTGGCCCTGTCGGAAATGGGGAGGTTCGCTCATTGTGTGGGTGGTGGTTTGTTTAATTAAAGAACCACATTAATTGGTTTTAATACGGCAAATAATGTGAAATCTTTCCTGAAGAAATCATGAAGGCATACAGGGGGAGCAAAGGTATACCGATTATTCGTAACTTCAGCGCTCAATGAAGATGAGTGGTTATCAAGCTCCGGCCGTTTTTACCCTGGAAATAATTACGATATCCACTAAATAGGAGGCTGGTGGGACTGAGAGAATATCTGGATGTTTTGGAAAAGAAAAAAATCTCTTGCACCTGCAAGGTTAAGAGATTACACTATTGATCAATTTCAGTTGATCGTACTTTACAGTCTCTGTCCGACTCTCTGTGTCAGTGACGTTAACAGAAATCTGGTTGCATTAACTTATTACTTCACAATTATTTCTCTCCAAATAAGCCAGGGATGCACAAATCCCGGGCACTCAGTCGTCCTGGCGAGTAAATTTTTTACGACGGTGCCCAATATTTGTGGGCCCTCAGTATGAAATTTACTTCAAGTCACCCTTAAAGCCTTTCGAATAATGAGGTGGGTTCCAGATTGTTTAAAAATTAGTGGGTCCCTGCAAATAAGTATTCGTGAACAATTACTTTCACCTGTGAAGCAAATTTGGTATAAATGTGAAGTTTACTACGAACACGGTTGAAGTCCTTCCCTTGCCATTCTTTCCGTTAATTTGTAAACAGTGACGGGAGTACAGAGCATCCATCTGTATGTACTGTGCATTTTGATAATGTCGATTCACGTTTTCTCAGATTATCTTAAAACAACCTCACTGTGATTGTTACCAGGATCTAATTTCCTTGGTTGCCGTAACTTTCGGTAACAACCAACCCAATTTTTGCAACAACAAAAAAAAAAAAAAAAAGTGTTAGGGTAGAGGGTGATCGACCTCTCACTCTTAATCCTAACGAACCCTGTGTTCGATATTTCATATTTGCTAGGCAGTCGTTTCTTCCAAACAACGACATGAATTTTTAAATTAGGTAGTAATTCGAGTCCGCCCCTAAAAGTATATACGGACGCTTCGAGATTAAGGAAATCAATTTCGAAAATCTGTCAGCAGTTAAAAGTTAATCACCGCAGATGCAAAGTGTTGCGTGTCAGTCCCTCTGAAACTCCCTAAACACTTTTACTGTCCGTCTGAATCACAACCCTTATTTTCCCTTGCCGTCTCGCAATGTAAACGTGGCTCTCGAAACGCGCAGCTGCAGTGCAAATTTTTCCAATGTAAGGTACGTGTTTGTAAGCAGCAGCGCTATTGGGTTCGAATCAAGGTTGCTATGGAAAGTCCGGCTCCATGGGTTCCTAATTCTCACACATCTTTTATCAGTCCTAATTCATACTGAATGGCATTTGAACTGTTCCTTTTCTATGTACGTGTAACTTACTCGAATATTTAACGAAATTCTATGCAAATAGAATAGTTTTTCTCTAATGTAGTTTATATGTGTGGTGTTGAAAACATATGTTAATAGGGATGTTCAGTAGGCCGGGACAACGACTCGGTTCAGGCTGGACGGTCCAGAGATCGAATCCCGGTAGGGTCCAGATTTTCGGCGCCCTAACGGACCGGCCCCACCTCCAATACAATGGCTACCGGGTCATTCCCGGAGATAAATTATCAGAGGCGTGGCGTTAAACCACCCACACCCATCCAATGCTGAGGTTAAAGAAAGAGTAGCGCTATAACACTACTACTCCTCTGGGCCTTCATGGCAGGTTATAGGAAGAACTTTTACTATTGTATAAGAAAAGGTAGTTTCTTCACAGCCAATAAACCGCAACACCGTCTGGTTCAAGAAGTTCATCGCATGAAGACAAATTTCAAATAAATGTGTATAGGCCTATTTAGTTTGTGCTCATGACATTTTACACGGGGAGCCACGATTGGTGTATGTAATTACGTGTACGGAGAAGTGGCTGGAATACAACTTGTGCACAGCAACATTTTTCATATGTACACAGGTATAAAGGATCCCAAAACCGGAATTGCTATAATGAACATTTCCGTATTAAAGTTGCGGCTACATCCTCCTCCCCTCTCGCCCTTAGATGAAGCACTGTGCAGGACTTTAACGGGTACTGCGAGGATTTTTTTTTTTGGGCGGTCAAGAGAAAGCGAAAGTGAATATGACAGAATTTCACTTCCTGTGTTCACAGACTAGGCAGCAATTTTTGTTTCTTTTAATACAGTAGATGGATGTTACACTGCTACTCATTGCAGCTCGTCGACTTGTTTGCAGTACCCACATTACACTTTAGGTTTCAAAAACAGGTAAAAGTAAAGGTACATAGGGGGAGTGTAAGTATAGCTCTACTCCTTCAAATCGGCACTAAATAGAGGTGTGAGGCTCGCCTCTTGCGTCGGTCACTTTACCTCCAGGAAAAAGCGCCTCCCCTTCACTTACTGGATAAGAGGCGGCGTGGGACACACAGCCGGCTCGACAATTTTGGAGAAGAGAAAATTATCCTGGCCCTACAGGAATTCGAACCCAGGATTCTCCAGCCCCTTGCCTATTCACTATTCCCAGTACGTTCGTAACATTGCAGTCACCATGTAATCGCGTATCATCGTCAACTCTAGATTTATGAAAACAAGAAAAGTTTTACAACAAATTTTGTCCTGTTCATAGTGATACACAAACCTGGAACTTTATTACATGAAACTGCTTTCAGTTACGGGTTTCAGCGGCGGTATAAAGGGGCTTCAATTGCTTATTGTCGTTCTGTTTGTTTTACGGGTTAATAAAGGCAGCAAATTACGTTTTAACCGTGACATTTTAAGACGAAAAGTATATATATAATAAAACAAAATGACACTCTTCAATTTTGAATCTGTGTGTTGACTGCACATAATTATAGTAGGAAATCTGTTTTTGAATCGGCCTCTTTTACTGAATATGAGTAACGATAATAAAAAGAATATTTAACTCACCTTATAAGTACAATATGCACCACAATATACGTATCACTGGTTCAGTAATATTACACACTACTCTCGTCGATGATAAAACCCAATTCGCACACTCACCAGAAAACGCTTCGTTAATGCAATGACGAAATATTCTAGTCTTGGTTTTATATGATAGACTGACAAGCGACCAAGCACATTTCACGTGTGCATCGCGCGATGTCAATCGCAGTCATGTGACCAACCGCAGCCCCAATGTCGTCTAGCGACTGGTGGCGTGATCCGCGAACCACGCGTCAGCTGCCCTTAAGGTTCAATGTCGTTTGCCATCTGTGTACCTTCCCAACAGAGCCAGTACGAGCGTCTGTTCACGCAAATTCGCAGTGGAGTGTGAAGGTCCTGTACCCTTGAACTAGCCACTCTGCTCCATTGCGTGTAAACAGTCTTCAGGGGGAATCATTACAACTTTGACCAGTTTGAATGGCCAAGGATATTTAAGCTTAAATTACCAAACTTACAGCGAGACAATAATTGCACAGAACGAGACTACGGCCGATGTAAGACATCATATTTACAAATTTGTGATAAAGAATTGCGTACTTCTTAACGGACAATGCAGCTACAGTACTGTGAGCATTGGCACGGCATCTAGGATGCAATCAGCCTTCTTGTCCCCATGCCCGCGAGCAGTTGAGTCCCATGCAGACACATAGCGATAGCCTGAAATCGGCCTCGACTGGGAACGTAGTATATAGCCATTCATTTACTAACATATAGGCCTGAAACAGGCGCATAAGTATATCTAGTTCTTTCACATGTCGTTCCAGCATTAGGAAGCGGATACGTACCAAACCCTAGAACCAGAGATCGCCAAGATCTATAAAAAAGACAAGTATTGGTTCACTGGAGGACAAAGGGGGAAATAAACTTAAAATCCTAGCGGGGGCCCTGCCCTACTTATGTAGACATTTAAACGAAATCGGGAAACCAAAAATTTACGAAGGGCAGAATTTTTAGGCAGCAGTCCAAAATGCGGATTTTATCAGAATTTTATTGACACGTCTAATGTATGGCGTATATTTTATAATTTAACAGTCATATAGTATACAATCCCCTTTTTTATATTTTAACCTTAATTGATGTCAGACTACACGTGCGTATATTTGTAAGACAATAGAACATTTAAAACTTCGTGTAGCGCCTAAAGAATTAGCACGTGGCATAAGAGCCCAAAAGAAAGCTCGCGGCAAAATGCGCCGCACCTAGGCGTGCAAAACCTTATGAAACTTCTGGCTCCTCCCCTTCACAAATTGTATAAGGTTCCTCGGTGATTGATTTGTTAGTTTTCACTTCAGACCTGGCGCCATACCCGTAGTTAACGAACGTGAAACATATTCAGGACTTTGCTCTGGCTTAAATAGTAGGATTCGACTGCCACGTTAACGAACTAATCCCATAGGCACTATCGGAGGCTGTAGAAACATTTAGCAATGAACGTGGCTTTGCCATTCTGCTAAAGGTTAAGACACAAGGGCGAGAAATGGTGTTCAGTATGTGGCTTAACAAGTAACTACTGAAAAAAACACCTGTGCCATCCGGTTGCCGCTACCAGGTGGCACTCGGGACCAAAATGCTTAAAGTTAAATATCAGAATTGTCCACTCGAACGATCCGTTATAATCCATATTAACGTTATCTTACGTCTCCTGTATTTTCTCCACCAAGGTTTTATTTGTATGATCCGTCTTTTCCTTCCCAGTTATACGTGGTGTGGCTATAAAATAACCGGACTGATGTTAGAACATTTTTTATTAAAAAAATTACACAATAAAAATATTGTCACCCTCAATGTACTCCCCTTCCCGATCCCTACACCGCTCCATGCGAATCTTCTACTGTTGGAAGCAATGCTGCAGGTCGTCTGATAGCTTATTCATGAGCTCCGTCGATTTTGCCTTCATTGCATCTACGGACTCGAACCTGGTTCCTTTTAACGCAGACTTGATCTTTGGAAATACGTGGTATGGCTATAAAATAACGGGACTTAATGTTTTTTTTCCGCTTCCCCGTAAATTTGGCAATAGCGAGCGGTGTGTGGTATTGGCTTGTACTCTCCCCTCCACGGTTACAATTTCAAGATCGTGCGGCAAACAGTTTGGCAGTAGCCTATGATTGAAGTGGATCGTGTTCTTGTTCACCGTCGGAATCATGTTAAGTGTTAACGTGGAGCAACGCGTCGATGTGAAATTCTGTTTGAAACTTGGAAAATCCGCTACAGAAACGTGCTATTTGTTGAAGAAAGTTTATGGTGATGAGTGTCTATCTCGTACTCAAGTTTTCGAGTGGTTGAAAAGGATTAAAGAGGGAAGGGAAGGGAAGAGATCGGAGACCATCAGCGCCCCGGTCGTCGCAGCACTTCAAAAACAGACGCTAACATCGAAAAAGTCGGTGAATATTTGTTCGACAACATCGTCGCCTGAGCATTCGAGTAGTTGCTGAATTTATTAACATTGACAAGGAAACTGTTCGACAGATTTTACACAACAATTTAAACATGAAAATAGCGTGTTCGAAGCTGGTGCCGAGACTCCTCACTGCTGAGCAAAAGGAAATTCGAATGAGCATTTGTGCTGACATTCTTCAAAACACTGAAACGACCCAAACTTTTTAGAGAACGTAATAACTTGTGATGAATCATGATTTTTTCAATACGACCCAGAAAGTAAGCGAAAATCCATGCTTCTGGAGTGCCCCAACTCACCAAGGCAAAAGAAAGCACGGCAGAGTAAATCCAAATTTAAATCAATGACCATCGTTTTTTTTTCGACATTCAAGGGATTGTTCACGTGCATTGGGTGCCTGAAGGCCAGACCGTTAACCAGGTCTACTACAAGGAGGTTTTGACAAACCTTCGTGAACGGGTGAAAAGAAGAAGAAGAAGAAGAAGAAGAAGAAGAAGAAATAGGAGGAGGAGAAGGAGGAGGAGGAGAAGAAGAAGAAGAAGAAGAAGAAGAAGAAGAAGAAGAAGGAGGAGGAGGAGGAGGAGGAGACGCCTTCGGCGACGACGACGACGACCTGAAATATGGAAGAACGGCTCGTGAGTTTTTCACCAAGACAACGCGCCGTCACACAACGCCCTGTCTTGCAAGCCTTTTTGACAAAGCACAAGATCACCGTGCTGGAACATCCACCGTACTCACCTGACGTAGCCCCATGTGACTTTTTTTTATTTCCAAAGATCAAGTCTGCGTTAAAAGGAACCAGGTTCGAGTCCGTAGATGCTGTGAAGGCAAACGCGACGGAACTCATGAGTAAAATATCAGAAGACGACCTGCAGCATTGCTTCCACCAGTGGAAGATTCGCATGGAGCGGTATAGGGATCGGGGAGGGGACTACATTGAGGGTGACAACATTTCTATTGTGTAATATTTTGAATAAAAAATATTCTAACATCAGTCCGGTTATTTTATAGTCACACAACGTATTACAACCATTCAGTATATACCTAATTGGAATCTTTATGCAGCCGTTTTAAAGTGTGATTCCAGTATATTGCAAAGGGCAATTACAATAAGTGTGTTGTTACCAAAGGGGTATTATTCTTACAAGTCACAAATTATGTTGTATACTGTGATTTTACGTGTAATTTTTAACCATAAGGTTTATCATACAGTTAGAACCGTAAGGGTTAACCACAGTGTCAAGTGTGGCAATATTATAAGTTTATTTTCAGGTGTTAACAGTTCAATAAGTGGCTACAATGAGCATTAACGAGTGCAATATTTACTGTAAAAAATTACATGATTAGTGTTTAATAGTGGAATTAAATGAGATTTTGCTTTGACCGACATTTTATTATTGAATAGATTAATCTGTTCATGCTTATATGTTCCCTGGTACCAGAGCAGGGCGCCAACAGTTAGTGTCTTTGATCATAATATTGTTAGAAAGGAACAATCCAGATGCTTTAAATAGGTCAAAAGATAAGGTAATTGGTATATGGGTGGAAAAACGTGCAATCTGTGCCAAATATGTAGTGTAAATTGGAAACTATTCTGAACTTGGTAGTCATAATAGTCACAAAGGAAAAGAAAACTCTGACATAACTATTTATTAAGTGGTGTCAGAACTGTAGAAGGGCGTTATGACACTCTACTGCCTGCTGGAAATACGGAATTCGAGTTACAAATAGCTGTAGGAAAGGAAGAGACGGCACATGCAAAGAACCACATAAAAACTTGAGGGCTGTTTGACCGTGCATCTTCCTCACGAAATAAAATGAAATGCCAACTTGATGCAACTATGTAATTTTATTGATGTATTCTTAGCTCTACATGTTTCGGGTACATACGCCCATCATCAGGAGCATTAGATCTTGAGTTGCAGCATATGGTTTTCTGCACCGAGTTTTTGGATGGATGATGGTCTTGAGAGCCGCTGCGTAGGTTGTGTATATGGTGCGGATGGTGCCGTACGCAAAGTCCAGTGCTCCTGACGTTGGGCGTATGTACCCGAAACATGTCGAGCTAAGAATACATTAATAAAATTACCTTGTTGCATCAAGTTGGCATTTCAAGTTAAACCACACAAAAATCTTAAACAAGACAATAGTAGACAAACTAGGAAGAAACAAAACAGGACCTGGAAGATCGAAGCGAAAAACAACACAGTGAACATGTACAGAACGTCATGCGACACAGGCTCTTAGTACTATGCCGTGTTCCAGTTTTTAAAATTTTGTTTTCGGTCGGAAATACAACGGTACGTTAATTTGTTTAAATAGTTGTAGATGTATTACAAGCCTCCTGTAAAATTGGTACCGGGCCTTTCCCGGGGTTAAATTGCGGCCGGGGCGTGCTGCTGACCACTCACCCCCTTCTAGTGCCCGGTCATTGAAGAGTAGAGCTATACCTCTACCCACCCTCTGGGCCACACCGGGCCTGTAACGGGATCACTTTACCTTTAGATGTATTACAAGCCATAAAAGCGTATTCGTTATAGAGACAGGGCCACGGGTTGAACGCTCCAGAGTTCGTATCCCAGTAAAGAAAAGATACTTCTCCAAAGCATCCAGACCAGCTCCGGGGTCCATAGAACCTCACGTTCAGTTGATACCCGGTTCCTTTCCTTGGAGTAAAGCGGTCTGTTCAGATAGTTGACCACTCAGCTCCGTCTAGTTCGAATGATAAGAATGAGTGGAGCTGTACCTCTTCTCCCACTACACGCCTTGATTCCGCTGACGGGCAAATTACATTTCGTCTTTTCATTATTTGTACATGTGTTAGACATCGTCGTAAGTATAATGTAGTTCGATGCCAAATCGAAGGAAGACCGGGTAACCAGCTCGTATTAAACAAGCAAGGAAAAGTGTGCATTGCGCTCGTGTAAATATAGCACCCCCTGCCAGTGGTAACCTTGGCAACCATGGAAGCAAAGATAACAGTAGGAACATTTGTAACTTTCGTGACTGAGGTATGCACGGTAACTAGAAAATCGTTGGTAACGTTAGTAACCATACCAGCCACTGTACAAAGGTACCGACAGCAGTGGCGTACCCAGGAATTTTGTTCGGGGGGTTCAACAAATTCAGTTGAGGAGAGAGGACAGAGAGAACGGGGATCTGGGGACGGTAGCCCCCTAGTCAGGGGTTCCGAAGACAGCTGTAATTTCGTACAAGAAATTTCATTTCGTATAGTAAAATTTTCTTAGTTTTTGGTACTTTAAGATTATTTATGGTGACAACCAATTTATTTGTCATTGTTAATGGAAAACAATTGCGAACCTAGGTAGGTTTAACATTTTACTGCCTTTTTTCCGAACATCTTGTTGGCGTCCTAAATTCAGCAATTTTAACAGTTTTCACAATCAGGTTGAGTTTGGCACGATTTTGGAGGGCCTTCGGAATTTGGGGGGGGGGGTTTGAACACCCCAAAACTACCCTCGGTACGCCACTGACCGACAGCCAGCATATAAGCCGTGCAATGTTTACAGGCTCGGTACAAAGCAGCCATGGTAAAGTTAATAACCAATGTATTCATAAATGTAGATGGATATTCATGTCAAATGCCTGTTATTTTTGTCCAACTTGAACTTTCTGGATATTCATGTCAAATGCCTGTTATTTTTGTCCAACTTGAACTTTCTGTAAAGATTTTTGCGAAAGCCCCCACGTAAGTAAGTCTATTTCATAAAAATCAATTCCGTGAGAGGCGAGTTTTTAAGTCTGGAGGAGCCGATAGATGGACGGACAGGAATGGCGAAGCTAACAATCGCTTCACGCAACTTTGCGAAGAGTAACGCGTAGTTAAAAAAAATAGCACCTTAACCTGGCGAGTTGGTACAGTTCTAACAACATGTCACCCTAAAATTGTACAATGCACGAATCTTTGACAAGGCACTGTTAGAAAAGCGAGGTGTACGGCGAACTGGGAATGAAATTCGGATAGAGGAAGTTGCAATGTACGAACAGTGCCCCGAATTCGTATTCGGAAACCCCCCGGTTCGCCCATCCTAATCGAGATTTTTCGAAAATGTTCTCAGTTCTTGCAGGTACAAGTTGATATAGTGCCGTAGCTAAAAAGTCTAAGACCGTTGGTTCTGCATCATTTTCAATTCATTACTCATTTCTATTCATATAAAGCACTTTGCCCATGCGCAAGTTCTAGCTAGTGTCAAGTTTATCACAACGGTTCTTCGCATGTTAGTGTGATAAGAGTGTGATAAAGTTGGTCGTAGACTAAATGTATCAGCGGAAAATATACAACTTTCGTCGCTCATTGTCATTATTTGTATGCGTTGGATTTGGTACAGGATAACAAACGTTAATCCTATATCATTCTTCGAAAATAAAGGTACGAACCGTAAAAGAACCTCCTGCTCCCGAAAACAGCGTGATTTGTAGCGTGGATTTGCGACTTTGATCTTGGCAGAAATATCATGGAACCTAACCGCATAGAGTATTAATATCATTGGTCAGTTTTATGCTTCTATGATTACGGGGCGAGGAAGCTGAGATAGTAAAGTCGTTATAAACAAAGGTACGGGTTTGACATACCGAAGAATTATGGTTCGATTCCCGGGAGGGCAAGAATTATCCGGACCAGCTGTGGAACATCAAGACTCGTATGCAGTGGGTACTGGGGACTCGATAATCGAAGGTAAAAAGGCAGGAACGCAAAACTGACTGACCTTTCACCTGCATCTGTTGCCGATATCGAGAATGCGTGAAGGTACACCTCCACTCCATGGCGTGGTGCTTAATTAGGCACAAGGATTGTTTTGTTTGATTACATTATTGCAGTGAGGTTAGATTGGCCGGCAGAACAAATTCAACACACGAAGACAAGAATCGTTCGTGACACTGTGTGTAAATTTCATCTCTTACGACAGTCAGACTTCTTCTTCCGTTACTACCCTCAATTTCGATAATTCTGTCACTGCCTTGATTTTGAGAGGCCCTACTTTTCGAATTGCTCTGAAATTTGTTCAAAAGTAGGTTTTACTTTCTGAATTGTGTTTTGCGAGGTTCAGAGTAGAATGTGAAAAATATATGGGCAGCACTGTGTTCTAATATACGACACTGACTGTTTACTGGACCCATTTCATTGGCGTCCCGGTCGAAAAAACACCTATGTCAATTCCTAAACAACAACAACAATAATAATAATAATTATTATTATTATCATTATTATTATTATTATTATTTTAATTGGCACCACTTTACCAATCATGCGTGTAAGCACGAAGCTTTAAAGTACATACTTACACGCATATGAAACCTTGAGTTTGTATTCCTAAAGTATACTTTGTGCTAGGATCAAAACACATCATATTTCTTGTGAAAAAGAGGACACATTTGTACCTATTATGTGCTAACTCCCTCCTGACCCCTATTTAAATATAGCTAACTTCTAACATAGGGCTTAAAAAATATAAACCTACATTTAGAATGCTGAAGTTTTCTAAGTTTATGTGATATTAGGACTAAGGAGAGCAAATGGCAGGGTAAGAAAATGAACAAGGATATTGACTTACCTTTCACGAGTAACCTGCTTCTATGTTAATGACAACCCTAGGCCTATCTGCACTCATAAAATTTGCGTTCATAGGCACAGGGATTTTTTTGGCTTCTTTTTCTCAGTTACGACGCGTTTCTATTCAGTGTGCATTTGCTACAAAACATCAGCAAATGTCAACTGGTGTAAAAAAAAAAAAATTAGTATAGAATCAAACCAAGTCAAGTCCCGCACAAATATCTCCGAAACAGAATTGGACCGAATTGGCGCAAAACCTTCTTTGATGTCAATGAAGATGTAATTTTTGTACTTACAGCCAATCAAAGCAGTTTCTGATCATGACAAATTTTTCGAACTCATAAACGATATTTCCTCTTTGTAACCGTCTTTCACTAAAAGAGTCAATACAGATTCAAAGTTATTATCTGCTGATTTAAAGTTGCGGCTGAAGGCATGTAACCATGCCAAATTATTCCATCTCTGCAGCTCGTGACAGCTATGACTCAAAGATACAGAACCAGCTCCATTATGTACTGTACAGCCCTAGTAACGTAGCCACGTATGTATTTAGGCAGAATTACGGACTTGTCTTCTCTTTGAGATAAAAATACAAGCTGGGGCTGATTTATTTTTAAAAAAGGAAACTGTCTGAGTTCTTACTACCTATCGTGCCACAAAGAAAGTAATAATACCGTACACTTCTTACGGCCAATGAGCGAAGAACTTCTTCGAGGTTCCCTAGATGCAGCGTAGAAGACTCCATTATGCATAACAAATGCACACCAAGGCTAAATGTAATTCTTGCCATTTTGATTGTTAGTTAATATTCTCCAATAATATTACTATAATTCCACTACTTTTTCGAATGTTTCCCAGTCATTTCAGCGCTGATGTTACTCTAAGTAAAGTCAACAATGAGGAGCTGTATGGTTGAGGATAGGCGGAGAACATAATGTGGTGGGAGGAAGGAAATATTCACAAAACTTGCACTTGGCATCTTAATGAACACTAAAGAAAACTCACTCATTGCAAATTTCTTGCAGAATATTATATTGTCGTGCTCTGTAAATCATGATGTCACGGGAAGGGGTTTTTAGCTGATCTGAAAATGTCTGTCCTACTCTCCTTCCATGCCAGTGTTGTAAAAGAGTTTTTGTAGTCATTAATAAAATTACATCTTGATAATTAAATGTCGATTCATTGTTGTCACTTGTTGCGCTCCCAGTAAAGAAACTTAAACACACGGCTTCAGGTAGATAAAAGTTGTTCTCAAAAAGTCATTGTTATCATGTGTTCATTTTAAGGTTAACTTTTGATGTCCGGGTTTTTTTAATTAAATTCTTGCAGTGTCATCTTTATTTGTATTAGACTTACATACTCGAACTTAAAACCTGCAATAGTCAGTTCTCCCAAACGTTTTGAAACAAATGTGTGTCCGTGCATTTGTCTTCTCGAAGTGCCGGTGCGAGCTCTTATGTCTTTTGGTGTCGTTGTTACCTAAGTGACACATTTCAGCATGCTGAAATTTCTTACATTTTCTTCGCCTTTTGGAATTATTACTGGCGTTACGCAAGGATCCACTTTATGGCCTCTGGTTTTAACACATTTATTGATGATTTCTGAGTGTAGTTAATCGTCCCACATTGCTTCTTTTTTGCGAATGATATGAAAGTTTGTCGTGTTCTTAAGTTATTAGTTTATTATACTCAGATACAATCAGGTATCTTTTCTACACAGTGTGGGTTTGCTGCTAATTTCACGGTTCTCATCATTATTAAAACCACAGCCGTCCTTCTCTGGGAAGAGGGACATCTTTTTGTTCAACGACAAACTTGGTGTTACTTACACTACACGTACGTGTTGTATCAGGCACCCGAGAGTTATCGTTTATTCTAAATTAAAGTTTTATTATCACGTTGATATAATTTTTTTCAGTCTTTAAAACTTTTTGTCTTACTCTTAATATTAAATGTACCTTTATACTATTGACAGTTTACTGACTTTATATTCGTCCATTGTCAAAACTACGTTAGATTACGCACCTGTTACTGATGATAAAAATACTCGAATGAATTCAGCGGAATTCTGACTCTGTTCAATCCTTTACGTTTCCAAGCCACTCTTGCTTACAGTTATGCTAACACATTCTGATTTCTTAATTTAGACGCTGTGCTGGAGATATTGTAATCTTTGTAATTAACTTTTCTGCTGGGCGTCAAGTCTTATCCATCTTCTACAGACATCACAGGTCTTCGAGTTGCTCCTAGGAACCTCCGAGACTTGTTTGCCCCAGGTTATTATGTTCTTTAAAATATATTTTTCCCAGAAATGTTTTATGTCTTAAGAAAACAAAATGGCACAGTCAATCATATCTCATATTGACCATTTGTGTAAATTTCCCCATACTTTTTTTTGCATAAATCTTACACATATGTTTTATGTTACTGTCCTTTTGTTATTTACTGTACATAAATAACTGCCATCTCTGTTTTTGTTTACTTGACTGCGGGTCCCAGCATCCGAATACACCAGAAGTGAATGGAACTCGCGTTTCGTTTGTAATATGCCTTTCTAGACTAGACGTAGCTGGATCTTAGTCGGTCAAGAATCGCGTACACTGATAAGGTTTTTTGTGTGAGATTATTTAGCTTAATGAAGAAAACAAAAATGAGTTTAAAGTAACTATCTTACGGCACACATACGTGTTGCACAAAAAAAATGTGCCTTCAGAACAACAAGGAATTTAATGCAAATAATCTCCATCCAGCTGTGTCCAAAGGCAGTACGATTAAATTGCTGTAAAACAGTCACATTTTATGGTACATTGCAGAACAGATTATCTGTATAAAGGAATTCTTTGTTTTTCTCTTATTGGAGGCTTGTTGACGGAATGTGTAATCTGATATATATTTTGCGTATTACGATTGACCATGTGGATTGCATGTTTCCAGCCATAAACTAGTTTAGCATCCTGTCCTATACGTCACTAATGAGATAATATTATTGTTTTTTAACTGATTTCTTTCTTCATTCTCAACAGAAGGAAGTTGTTATTGATAAAATGTTTCCAAAGGGATTACAATTACGTCAGAAGGTCACATGCTTGTCAAAAAAATACATCTTTTAAAGACACGTTATAATAAAACTTCATTATTTTAAACTGAGAGCCCCGCTGTTTACAAATCATTTGCGCAAATTGCATAAAATAAGTGCTCAATTTTCCATCCCTCTGCATAATTCACCTCCTACTAACAAAATATGGGTGAAACGCAATCTTGTGAACTTTTAAAATTTATCGAGTGAGTTGATTTCATGTCCCTACGTGTCAAATACACAAAACCCCTAATGAGTATGAAGCTGAAGACGATATTTATCAGTTTTCTTTATGAATGTACAAATATAGTTGCTTGACATAAAATACTCGTTTGGGAGTTCATCAAGACCTGTAATTTTCATTTAAACACTTACCAGAATGTTGAATAATTCACGAAATAATTTGCAATCGTGAGTGCCCGGTTAGGCCCTTGGCAGAGATACCAACTATCCTAAATGACGATTTTTGTAGTTTGCCTCTATTTATCGTGGCAAATGCCAAGACATTTTCTGAATTATACAAAACCGCTTCATTTGAAGTCTCTTACAACACGACCATTCACTACTAATTGTAACACAGGAAACTGTATAATCTGAGACACCGACAACTTCGTATTGAAATTAAAGAGAAGTCAAGCTTGTGGTCCAAATATCTGTATTAAGATAGCTTAGTAACCATTGTCTTATACCTGCAATCAGCTGCAATGAATTATGCATACTCAAAAAGGACGGACTTGCAGACTACGTGTACGTCAATTTTAACTGTTCTTTGCCATTCCGTACTATGTCAGCTGATCTCCTCTGTAACTCGGATCCTTTGCTATATATTTACACTATTTGGCGTCTCATAAAGTAGAATTACGTTGACCATACAGTACAGCAGTGTTTCTCAACCGTCGGACCGCCGCCCGGTACCGGGCCCTGGCATCCATTATAGCGGGCTGCGAGAGGTTCTCCTGGAATTTGTCATTTTAGTTTTCTAAGCAGTTTTCATGAATAAATGTTTTATAGTGGAAATATTCTGAGGAGAAAAATATTCGTGAATGTATCGAAAAACTCAGAGCCAGATGTTGGCCTGAGGAAACTAAAATATGCTACAAGATTTCATTAGTCCAGTGACTGATAACTAATTTAAATATAATTTTATATTTGTCAACATGCCACACCGTATACATAAGTGTACTAATACTCTTTATGATTATGCCATAATTAATTATTAATACCTATATTAGTTTAACCTTTTGACGCCTAACGACGACTATAGTGGTCGTACCGCACCGCTAACCTCGAAAAGTTGCATTTTATATATTTATTCAACAAATATAGGTACTGAATATTTTAAACGTGGTATATACTCTCCGTTTTTTCCTCTTCAAA
>Ga0123357_10001087_pt1 | contig 28087 bp, 20 predicted proteins | sample TergutEmb28metaG_FD_89873 | JGI IMG/M metagenome (GOLD analysis project Ga0123357, IMG submission 89873) | Embiratermes neotenicus P4 segment gut microbial communities from Petit-Saut dam, French Guiana - Emb289 P4 | ecosystem: Host-associated > Arthropoda: Insects > Digestive system > Gut ...
GATTAAGGCGTATGAGAAGGACATTCAGAAACCGACGGCGGCGTTTGAGCAGGAGACGGTGACGCTGGGGTTGGAAACGGAAGATGTGGAAGGGAAGTACAAGGATGCTCGCGGAGTTGTGCAGGAGGCCAAGGGGCGGATCGTGGAGAGCGAGTTGAAGAAATATGATGCGGATCAGTATAGTGCGCGGATCGTGGCGGATGTGCCGGCGGAGAAGGCGGATTTTGTGGCGGGGCAGTTGAAGCAGCTCGGGAAGGCGGCGACGTTTAATCGGGACCGGCGTCAGGTGGCGACGGGCGGGACGGGGGCACCGACGGTACAGGTGGAGCAGAAGGATACGCGGTTTGTGATCACGCTGTATAACCTGGCGAATGTGGCGCCGCGGGAGACGGCGGTGATGACGGTCGCGGTGAAGGATGTCGAGGGATCTTTTAGAGTGGTGTTGGATTTGGTGCGGACGGGAGTGCTCAGTGCGCCGGGGATGCCGGTGGATGTGAATGAGCAGAGGATGAAAGACGCCAAGGCGATCGGGCGAATCGTCACGTCGAACATCAGCGGTCAGCAGCCCGAGCAGATGACCGCGGACATCCGCGCGGATGTCCGAACGGAAAATGCGTCTACGGTATTGGCGGCCATCCGCGACATGGGAGAGGTGGTGGTGAGCACGAGCACCGAAAATCCGGATACGGCGAATGTGACGACGGCGAAACGCGGGATTCAATTGCGACTGGTCAATGTGGCGGCGGTCCCGGCGCGGGAGACGCGAACGATGCGGCTGGTGGCGGGGAACGTGCCGGAGGCTTATGGGAAGTTGTTGGGGGCGTTGGTGGAGCAGGGGGGGGTGCGGGTGGTGGCGTCGCAGTTGAATGAGATGGATCCGCAGAAAGGGGGGGGGGTGTCGGCGTCGCTGAGCTTTGAGGCGAAGCGCGAGGCGCTGCCGGCGGTGGAAAAGGCTTTTGCGGATGCGGGCGTGGATTATCTCTCGCGGAGCATCGTGCGGTCGAGTGATACAGCCAATACGCTGGATACAAAGGTACGGTTTCAGATAGATGAATTGGTGATGTCGGATTTATTGCCGCCGCGACAGACGACGGTGCTGGGGATTGAGGTGGGGGATGTTGGGAAGAGTTTGGCGTCGGTGCGTGGGGCGCTGCCACGGGAGGGGGGGGTGAAAGAAGTGGAGTACACCCTGACGAAGGATGCGTCGGGGCGTGTGACGGGTCATCTGGTGGTGGATGTGCCGGTGCGAGACGTGATGGCGGTGCTCACCAAGATCAGCGACTTGGGCGGAACGGAGAAGGTGAATCAGGTGACGAAGAATGCAAGTGGCGTTGGCAGTGAGGGAGAAAAGCGGTTTATAAAAGAGCGGATCGATTTGTCGCTGACGAACCCGGCGGGGATCGTCAAGAGCGACGCGGGACTCTTGGCGACGGTGAAGTCGGCGCTGTCGGCGGCGGTGGGGGCGCTGTTGTATAGCGTTTATTTGATTATTGTGGGGGTGCTGTTTGTCGGGCCGTTTTTGCTGGTGGGATGGGGCGGGTGGAAGGTGATGCGGCGGAAGAAAGCGTGATGCGTGAAGCAAGGAGCGGGTCAATGCGGTGTCAGGGTTTGATGGTGCTGGTGGCAATGGCGGCGGTGTTGATGTTGGGGAGCGGTGTGCGAGCGGCGCAGGAGTTGATGATCGGAGAGTTGCCGTTGGAGGTGATTCCACGCGGCGAGGAAATGAAGGAGTTGAGCACCCATTTGAGTGGCCAAGAGTGGAGGGATGCGGCAATGATTTCGCTGGAGAGGCTTGGGCAGGTGAAAAAGGTGGAAGGAACATGGACGTGGGCGAAGGTGTTTTGCACGGAGGAGAATTTGTACATTGGGTGGCAGTGCGATGAGCCGGACATGGCGAGTCTGGTGACGAAGGGGCGGAATATTTGGAATCATGATTCGGTGGAGCTGTTTATTGAGCCGCGGGAGGATTTGGCGGGGCGGCCGTACCATCATGTGGTGGTGGATGTCGGCGGGGCGACGTTGTTTGAGCGTGGACATGTGTATCCGCGATATTTTCAATTGAGAGCGTTCGAGGAGAAGTGGGAGCCGAAGGCGGAGGTGAAGGTGGCGGTGATGGGTGAGGTGGTGGCGGGTGGGGACATCCGGGTTAAGCCAGGGCCGAAAGGGGCAGGTAATTGGACGTGCGTGATGCGGATACCGTTGGCGGAATTGCATGTTGGGGAGGAGGCGAAGAATGGTGGGATGTGGCGGATGAATTTGTGCCGGTCGCGGCCGACGCGGGATACGTCCGTTCTGCAGGGTGGAGATATGTATTGGAGCTGGTCGAACCTGGCGGGCGGATCGTTTCAGTCGCCGGCGCGTTTTGGGTATGCGATACCGGCGGTGTTGGCGAAGGAGGACCTTCAGCAGCGTGTGGCGAAGTTGGATGCGGCGGCGGCGCGGAGTGGAAATGCGGTGGATGCGGCGACGGAAGCGAAAGTGGATGGTTTGATTGCGGGGTACTGGGAGAAGCCGGAACTGCTTCAAGAAATTCAGGCGGTGGCGTATCGCGGCAATGCGAGCTATGCGATGGTGACGAAGAAAGTGTCGGAAACGATCGTGGCACGGGTGCATTACGCGGCGGCACGAGACCTGCTGTACGAGGTGGAGCGTGATCGGCCGGACCTGGATCCGCCGCCGGCGGAGGTGACGGACAGGATCGCGAGGTTTGAGGCTTTTACACAGGTGAATGCGACGGGGACAATGGAGTATCGGCTCTTTAAGCCGACGATGAAGCAGGGGCAGAAATATCCGCTGGTGATTTTTTTGCATGGAAGCGCGGAGCGTGGCGGCGACAACCAGCGGCAGCTCTACGGCGGAGCGATCGAGTATTCGTTTGACCCGGTGCAGAGCAAACATCCCTGTTTTGTGATGGCGCCGCAGTGCGGGATGACGGGGAGCGGAGGGGGCGGGTGGGCGGATATGCGGACGAATCCGGAGTCTCGGGGGGCTTTGCAGGCGACGGGGAATTATCGCATGGCGGAGAAGCCGGGGGAGATGACCGTGCTGCTGCTGGAGGCGATCGATGCGGTGGTGGCGAAAAATCTGGCGATAGATCGCGATCGCATTTACGTGGCGGGCTCGTCGATGGGCGGATTTGGAACATGGGAGCTGCTGATGCGGCGGCCGACGTTCTTCTCGGCGGGAATTATCCTGTGCGGCTCAGGCGACGAGACCAAGGCGGAGTTGGTGAAGGACGTGCCGATCTGGGATTTTCACGGAGCGCTGGATGCGAACGTGAATCCGCAAGCGTCGCGGACGATGAAGGCGGCAATGGGAAAAATTGGAGGAAAAGCGAAATTCATGGAGTATTCGGATCGCGGGCATCAGTTGGGGACGCCGAACCTGGAGGAGGAAACTTTGACGTGGATGTTTTCGCAGCGAAGAGGGAATTGACGCAAAACAGAACTGTGAGCGTAAGTTCGCCATCGGAGTTGCGGGCATGAGATTGCCACCGGCTTCGATGGCGAGCTTACGCTCGCGGCTCTGTTTTGCCCGTTACCGCAATCCCTTCCAAATCGGCTCATACATGTACCGCACCGGCGGTGTGTTTGTGACGCGAAGGATTCCCTGGCCGACCAGATGCTGCAGATGGCCGCAGGCCATGGATCGGGTTTCGCCGTCGCGTTCTGGTGGCCAATCGCCGAGCCGCGGTTTGGCTGCCGTGCATACTTCGCACAGGGTTATGCCTGCCGTGCCCGCTTTTTTGACGGTCTCCAGAATCGCTCGTTCCGCCGACAGGGCGTAATTTCGCGATTCGTTCAAAAACGCATTGACCGCGTTTTGGTCATTGCAATCCGCCCAATGGCACGAGAACAGCCGATCGAGCTTCATCGCCTGCAGTCGATCGATCGTTCCGAGGTATTCGTCAATGTACATATAGGTGCAGGCGAACGCGGATCGTCCATCCTGGAAGCGATTGGCTGTTCCATGGACCGCGTCCCCGATGATCGCCGCGTTCGCCCACGGCAAATAGACACCCAGATGCCCGTGCGAATGGCCCGGCAAGTGCAAAATCTCCACGTATCGGTCCTTGCCCATTCGCAGCTTTTCGCCGCCGACAAACGTCACATCCATCGGCACATACCCCCCAGCTAATCCGCCCGGTGCAACAAATTTTTCTCTCGCTCGATCGTCCATCCCCATCTCGTGCCAGTACCGATGTGCTCGGTACCGCAAATCAGCCAGTCCCTCCGGTGACTCGACCTGCTCCCGATCTGCCGTCCCGCACACAAATGTCGCCCCCCCCCCCTTCGCTGCCTGCTTCATCCGCAGCAATCCGCCTGTGTGATCCAGGTCCGGATGCGTTGCCAGCACATATGTCAAATTCTTGGGATCAAACCCAATCTTCTCAAAATACGGCAGAATATCGCTCTCCGGCACTGTCGCGTCCCCGCAATCCATCAACATCGCCCCCCCCCTTTCCCCTTCTCCCAACAGCAGATACAACTTCAACGCTCGCCCGTGGTAATCCACCGCGATCTGATGCACGCCCGACAACACTTCCATACAGCACCTCCGAAGGTTCCAGTTTCCAGAAAGATTTTCGCAAAAAAAGTTAAAAATTAAAAATAGAAGATCGAAAATAGGAGTTCTTCGTGTATACTGTGACCGTCATTTTTCACAGGAGAACACATTATGAAGAAATGGGTTTGTTCCGTTTGCGGTTATGTCCATACGGGCGATCATCCTCCGGAGAAGTGTCCTCAGTGCAAGGTTCCGGCTGAAAAGTTTAAGGAGCAGGTCGTGAATGCTACCTTTGCCGCCGAACATGTCGTGGGTGTTGCCAAAGGCGTTGACGCGGAGATCGTGAAGGATCTCCAGGCGCACTTTAACGGCGAGTGCAGCGAAGTGGGCATGTACCTGGCAATGAGCCGCGTGGCGGAGCGTGAAGGCTATCCCGAAATTGCCGAGGCTTACAAGCGTTACGCCTTCGAAGAAGCCGAACATGCGGCCCGTTTCGCGGAGTTGCTCGGTGAAGTGATCACGACCAGCACGAAGAAGAACCTTGAGATGCGTATTGAGGCCGAGTTTGGCGCTTGCGCTGGCAAGACGGACATCGCCAAAAGGGCCAAGGAAAAGGGCCTTGACGCCATTCACGATTCCGTCCACGAAATGGCCCGCGATGAGGCCCGCCACTGCGCCGGCTTCAAAGGGCTCTTCAAACGATACTTTGGATAGATCGTGTCGTTAAATCGTTAAATCGTCACGTCGTCGAGTCGTTAAGTTGTCGAGTCGATCCGTGTGATCTCGCGGATTCGATCGGGTATAACTGGCGCCATGAATTCTCTGCCTGATCCCATGCTTTTGCGTATGCTCGACGCGAACGCCAATCGTGCGCGTGAGGCTTTACGCGTCATGGAAGATTACACGCGATTTGCTTTAAGCGATGAGGTTCTCAGTACCGAGCTGAAGCACATTCGCCACGCCTTGGCCGCCACGTTGACGGCGTTGCATGTCGACGGCGCGATGTTTTGCCGCGATACGGAAAACGACGTCGGCGTCACGATCAAGACGGATCGCGAACTTCGCCGCGATTCGCTGGCGTCCGTTGTCACCGCCGCCGGCAAACGTTTTTCCGAATCGCTCCGCGTTTTGGAGGAATGCGCCAAGACTCTTCATCCAGCCTTCGCCACGCAGCTCGAACAGCTCCGCTACCGTGGCTACAGCCTTGAAAAAACGCTCAACACCATCACCGGCGGAAATGACCTTCGCCAAAAATTCGAGCAAGTCCGCCTGTACGTCCTGCTGACCGATACCCTCTGTCATCCGACGATTGGCGGGGGACAATCAGAGCCGCGACCGTCAGGGAGCGATCGTGCGGCAATGCAAGAACGGTGCCTGTCGCTCCCTCACGGTCGCGGCTCGGATTGTCCGTCGCGATGGGAGCATGTCCTCGACCAAATTCTTTCCGTTACGCAAGATTTCTCGCTTTGCATTCAACTGCGAGAGAAGAATCTTGCTGATGCCGAACTGCTTCGACGCGCTAAGATTCTCGCCGATAAGTGCCGTCGGCATCGTGCGATTTCTATCATCAATGATCGTCCGGACATTGCTTTGCTCTCGCACGCGGATGGCGTTCATCTAGGACAGGAGGATATGCCTTGCGCTGAAGCCAGGAAACTGCTGGGTCACGGCAAGATTGTGGGCGTTTCCACCGAGAATATGTCACAGGCCACCGCCGCCCTTCACGCCGGCGCCACCTACATTGCCGTCGGCCCGATGTTTTCCACGCAAACCAAAGACAAGCCGCGGATTGTCGGACCTACCTACGCCGCCGAAGCTCAGCAGAAAATTCCCCTGCCTCTCGTTCCCATCGGTGGCATCACCCTCGACAACCTCCATCACCTCACGCAACTGGGTATCCCCCGCGTCGCTGTCTGCTCCGCGATTATCTCTCAGGAAAACCCCGCCTCCGCCACCTGCGCCTTTCTTGAAAAACTCCAGCCCTCGCAGTCCAACTGAATTATTTTCTGGCGCGGCGGCGAGAGGCGACCAAACCAATGAACCCGGTGCCCAGAAGCGACAGGCTGGCTGGTTCCGGTACGAAGCCTGCGACGACATCGTTGCCGCAGCTCATCGTCCAACTCAGGCCGATGCCGCCATCCAGACCATAGGTGGCTAGATCAACGTCATCCAGCGCGAAGGTGAAGGTTCCGGTCGTGCTGTCCAGCGCCCACGTGCCCAGGGCCAAGGCCTGTTGATCCACAGCCGGTTCATACCACAGCGGCTGATTGATGCGACCCACAAGGCTGGGCTCCACGCCTCTTGCCTCCGTATCTTGCGGGGCAAGAATCGCGCCGGCTGGATCCACATGATACAAGCTCAGCACGCCAACGCTTAGGCCGTTCACAGGCGCAACAATGCTGTTGAGACTCAGAACGTAGTTCCACACCTGGGTACTGGTAAGCAGCGAATCCGAGGCGTGATGGGGATCGTTCGGGCCGCTGGAAAAGGGAGTCCAGCCAAGGTTGCTCAGGAACAGATCGCCAATGAATTCGCTGTCATTTGACGCGAAAAAAACGCCCGTCAACACCGCGGCGAAAGAACTGCTTGTGCGTGTCACCGTCATGGTATCGACCGCGAAATTGTTTCCTCCAATCACATCGGCGGTCGAGGCGGTCAAAATGGTTCCCAAAATATTCTCCTGCCCGCCCCAGTAGGTGTTGGGGCCGTCAGTGTAGTCGGTAATAGTATATGTATCAGCATATATAACAGTTGACGCCGTTATGGCGGCCACTATCGCAACCTTGACAAAAAGTTTTTTGGGGGAGGAGGGAAAATTCATGGTGACGCTCCTGTTCCATAAGGCAGAATAAGTTCATGTGTGACAAGCAAACGGAAGATCCGCCTGGATCACACATACTCTCCCGCCCTTCGGATCCGCGTCTTGAGTACAAGAGTTGTCTTTCGCCGTCGTTATCGACGGATACTTTGCAAACTTGATGCCATGGCCGTACCTTGCCTCTTTTCCCCGTGAATTCGTGGATGAGGAACACCGCATGTCTCGTGGCGCGGGCATTTTGCCCATGTGCGGTGGCTTTTATGGGCGTAGCTGAGGAGCACCGCCGGAGTTCACGCTTCAGCGTGTTTCGCGGCAGAACACGCTGAAGCGTGAACTCCGTTTGGAATTTGAAACTTGTTTCGAATTTCAAGTTTCGAATTTCGAATTTCCCTTACAATCCCCCCATTAGCCCTCTCGCAAGGATGCGATATGTCCGCCACCTCCACAACCTCTCCTCCCGACCGTTTCGTCGGCCACGCGAACCTCATGTCCGCGCTCACTATTCTCTCCCGCATCGCGGGGCTTCTGCGCGATAAAGTCTGCTCCTATTTCATTGGCGTTGGAAATCCCGTCTGGGGGGCCTTCTGGATGGGGTTCCAATTGCCGAACCTCTTCCGCCGCCTGTTTGGCGAAGGTGCACTTACAGCTATTTTTCTTCCCATTTACACCCGTACTCTCGAAGAGGAAGGGCAGGTCGCCGCCTCACGACTTGCCTCGGCCACCTGCACCGCTCTCGTGCTGCTGCTGGGAACGATCACCAGTGTCGGCGAATTGATCGCTGTTCCGCTGGCTTTCTTGGCGCAGGAACCGAACAACCGTCTCGCCGCCGCGATGACCGCTATCATGCTGCCGTACTGCATGATGGTTTGTCTTGTTGCCATTCTTGGCGCTATCGCCACCGTCCATGAGCGCTTTGCACAACAAGCGCTTTCGCCGGTGATTCTCAACATTTTCTGGGCTGCCGGCGCGGCGGTTCCCGTCGCTGTTTTCGGCAGTTCCTATGACGTTCAGCATCGTGTTTATTGGATTGCTGGTGCGATTCTTTTTGCCGGACTTGTTCAGATCGCTCTGATGCTCCGTCCGTTGAGTCAGTCTGGTGTGCGACTTCGTCCGTTTTGGGATCTGCGTCATCCCGGCATTCGCGAAATCATTGCCGCCATGCTGCCGATTCTCTTGGGGACCTCTGCCGTCATCATCAACGTGTACCTTGACGGCCAGATCGCCTGGTGGCTTTCTCCCGACGGTCACGGTAATCGCGACTCCTTTCAATTCCTCTCGTGGACCATCCACACGCCGATGGGCCACGGTGCGAACGGCATCTTCTCCGTCGCTCAACGCATTTACCTTCTTCCCGTGGGCATCTTTGGCGTTTCGCTCGCCACCGCTCTTTTCCCTCTGATGACCAAAGCTGCCAACAGTAACGACATTCCCGAACTCAAACGCCTCATCGCTTCCGGACTCCGCAAGAGCCTCTTCCTTTCCATTCCCGCTTCTTTCGGGATGATCCTGATCGCGAAACCGCTGATCACGTTGATCTACCTCGGCGGAAAAGCTGTCCCCGACGACATCGACCGTGCCGCATGGGCAACGATCTTCTTTTGCCTGGGCGTCTGGGCCTTCGAAATGCAAATGGTCCTCCTTCGCGTCTTCTATGCTCTCCGCGATGTTCGTACCCCCATGCGAATCGCTCTGATCATGATCGTTCTGAACCTTGCCCTGAGCCTCAGCCTCGTCTGGCATCTCCAGGAAGGCGGCATCGCTCTGGCCACCACCCTCGCCGCAGTCATCCAGTCCGCCATTCTCTTGGCCATTCTCCACAAGCGTCTCGGCCTCCTCGGCCTTCGCTCCATCGCCGCCGCCCTCGGACGATCTCTCCTCGCCACCACCCTTATGGTCGCCGCCGGCCTACTCCTGCTGCGGATCCCTCTCCTGTGGCCCCCCCCCGACTCCCGCATTCTCACGGCACTGGTGAAGCTGCCGTTGGTCGTTATCGCGTGTGCCGGCGTTTATTTCGTGTTGATGCGGTTGCTGAAGGCGCCGGAGATTCAAGATGTGCCGTTGCTCAACCGCCTATTCCGAAAGAACTCTATATAGCCGGCATGCTTGCATGCCGCTCGGGGGGCAGGATAATGGCATCAACGCATCGGAATTTTTCGAAAGGACGCTTATGACTTGGCATCGCGGCATCGTGATGGTGTTGTGTGCGGTGCTGGTGGGGAGTGTGATGGCGGTGTGTGTGATGGGGCAGGCCGCGGTGAGCACGCAGCCGGCAGGGGCGGCGACAACGCAAAGCGGACTGGAAGCGATCCATGCGGATTTGATGAGAATAATGAAAGAGTTCCAGGAACTTCTGCCTTCGCCCGTGATGATTGGGGATGCCCAGTTTCGGAAAGAAAATGGTGCGAAGCTGGCACCGGCGCTGATGAAGCTGGCGAACCAATATGGCGAATTGGTGGCAACGCAAAAGGGGGAGATAAAAGAGAGACTGGAGACAGGGCGGTTTTCAATGCTGGGCTACGCGATGGCTCTGGGGGATAAGGATGCGGAGAAGATGCTCACCGAAGCGGCTGCGGGCAAGAATGCTAAATTGGCCCTGGAGGCCAAGTCGGTGATGGCATTGATGAACTGGGCGACGAATCTGGAGGATGCCAAGGCATTGCAGAAGGTGCTGGATGATTATGTCGTGGTGGTCAAGGCGAATCCGGAGGATGAGACCGTCGCGAGGACATTGATGTGGATGATGCAGTTGGCACATGCGAATAAGAATAAAGAGATGTTTGAGAAAGTGGCAAAGGTGTTTGAGACAGAGTTAAAGGGGGAGATAGTCGAGGGGTTCAGGGAGATGAGCGGACGCCCGAAGGAAAAGGCGAACGCGAAGAAATAGGAAACGCGAGTTTCGAACTTCGAATTTACACGACCCGTATCCACGCCCAGTAGAGTCCGCCCAGGATCGCCGCCGCCACTACCATGAGTAGAATGATTTGCATCGACAGGATGATTGCTTCCCGCGGTAATTGCCGCAGGTGCTTGATCCGCGTTCCCTTGTAGACCACGCTGATGGCCACCACCAGCGGCAGCGCCAGCAGCAGCCAATAATCGCTCATCCCCGGATACAAAGCCGTCAGCGGATCGATCAACGGTGTAAACGCCAGCATCATCATGCCGCCTCCCCTTTCTGGCTACTGGCTTGGGGGGGGGCTGGTTTCTGGCTTCTGGCTTCTTCCCGTGTTGAGCCTGTGATTCGCAGCAGCACGTCGAACATGACCAGCAGGTTGAGCATTCCCGCGATGCCACAATAGACCGCTCCGATGTCCTGCACTTTTGGATGATTCGACAGGAGCGGATAGCGAGCGATCGCTTCTTTGCCGAAACGGATGCGTTCGGGGATTTTGGAATCGTCATTCACCGGCGGTCGCATCAAGACTTGTCCGTCGGGCATCTCAAGACCGTACTTTGGGAGGTTCTTTATCAACTGCTCGAGTTCCGCCATCTGATGTTTTTCGATCGGGCTTACCAGCAGCATCGGCCAACCCGCAAGATACTGTGTGTACGTCCAAATCTGCTGCTCCGGATTGATCGCCCGTACCCCCGCAATCAGCATCCCCGCGGCGAACAACCCATGAATCGTCACCGCAAAGATAACCCCGCGCCTCCGCTGGCCCAGCAGCACATGTCCCAACCCCGGCACCAGCCACGCCAGCACCAGCGCCATATAACCGCCGGCTCCTACCCCTTCGTGCGATTTGTCTTCTGGATACGACTGGCTGGTCACGAGTACCTCGTTTGCCCCGCAGAAACGCTTAACGATACAACCGATTCGGTTCGTTGCCAACCCCCCCGCGGTGATAGCTCACTGCTCTGATGCTAAGCGGTCTTGCGTAAGTTCGTAGCGTATCGTTACGCCGTCAAGTCGTTAAATCGTTAAGTCGTCAAGTCGATTGAACGACTTGACGGTTTAACGACTCGACGACATCGCTACGAACTTACGTAATACCGCTGAGGGGAGGGCGTTTGGCAGGCGTTCCACGGGTGTCTATACTTTCTTGCGGTTGTGAGTTGTCCTTTCAGGTGGGCGATGCGATGAAGGCTGAGGATGTTGTTGAGCTGCAGGAACCGGAGTTGAGCGGGGGGGAGAGGATGTTTGTGCCGGCGGTGCTGGCGGGGCTGGGGCTCACGATGCGGCACATCAGGCGAACGCTTCGCGGAAAACATCGTACGATGCAGTATCCGGAGGAGCGGCGGGAACAGCTTTCGATCTTCGAGGGAGGCATGGATTTGCAGCGGTATCGCGGTGTGCATCGCCTCAACCGCGATGAACAGGGGCGGGTGAAATGCGTGGCCTGCTATATGTGCTCCACGGCTTGTCCGGCACACTGCATTCACATTGTGGGCGAAGAGGCGCCGTGGCCGGATCGGGAGAAGTATCCGGTGAAATTTGATATCGATGAGCTGCGATGCATCTACTGCGGGATGTGCGAAGAGGCTTGCCCGGTGAACGCGATCGAGCTGACGTATGAGTACGACATGGTGGGGCTGACCCGCGGCGAAATGATTTATGACAAAGAAAAATTGCTGATGATGTATGACGTCACGGTGGAGAAGAAGCCGATGTGAGGGGGGGAGCGGCAGGCAAGCTGGCCGGCTAAATAGGGATTCGTGGGGCGGTCCTGTTGCCATTGGGGCGATATCTATTTATTCTTGGTGTTCTCACAACCCACTGCGGGATGATATGGAGAATATGTTATGGCAGGCGTTCAAACTGCATGGGGCCTTGATGTCGGGATCACCAGCCTCAAGGCGATGAAACTCTCGAAGGATGGCGACAAGGTCGTTCTCGACGCGTTTGATGTCGTCGAGCATGAGACCTTCCTCTCGGAATCGGATATCGATAAGGATGAAATCATCCGGTCGACGTTGCGGAAGTTTCTGGATCGCAATCCGATTCGACGCGAGGCGCTCTACATCGGGGTTCCGGGGTCGTCGACATTTGCGAGGTTCGTGAAGTTGCCGCCGGTGGATCCGAAGAAGATTCCGGAGATCGTGCGGTTCGAAGCGATTCAGCAGATACCTTTTCCGCTGGATCAGGTGAACTGGGATTACCAGACTTTCACGAACGCTGATTCGCCGGATGTCGAGGTCGGCATCTTTGCGATGAAAAAAGAACTCGTCGGGCAGGTGCTAGCGAATTTCCGTGCATTGGGGCTGACGGTGCATGGGGTGCAGATGTCGCCGCTGGCGGTGTACAACGCGGCAACTTACGACGGTTTGACCGAGGGTAAGGGGGCAGTGATCATCGATATGGGGGCGGAACATACAGATTTGGTGATCATGGATCAAGGGCGATTGTGGCTTCGGACGATCAATATTGGGGGGAATCATTTTACGGATGCGGTGTCGAAGAGTTTCAAGCAGCCGTTCAATCGGGCGGAGCAGTTGAAGAAGACGGCGGCGACGAGTAAGTATCAGAAGCAGATATTCCAGGCGATGCGGCCGATTTTTGCGGATCTGGTGGGTGAGATTCAGCGGTCGTTGGGGTATTACAATTCGAGCCACCGGGACAGCCGGCTGGAGCGGATTATCGGGATGGGAAATCCGTTCCGGCTGCCGAACTTGCAGAAGTATCTTCAGCAGGAATTGAAGATGGACGTGGTTCGTCTGGATACGTTCCGTAAGGTGACGGCGGATGGGCGTCTGGCGCCTGGGCTGGCGGAGAATATTCTTCCGATGTCGGCGTCGTATGGATTGGCGATTCAGGCGTTGGGGTTGGCGCCGCTGGATACGAATTTGCTGCCGCTGGAGATAGCGAGGCAGATGCTTTGGAAGCGGAAGCGTCCGTGGTTTTATGGAACGGCGGCGGCGGTGATCGCGGGAGTGGGGTTCCTGGGTTATCAGTATCATGTGGAGGCGGCGCGATTCAATTCATTCGATGCGACAGCGGCGCGAGCCAAGAACGAGGATGCGCTCTATCAGGCGGGCAGGCAGAAGGACGAGTACGGCAAGCAGAGTTCCAGCATTTTCGAGGCGAATAAGGCTCGCGCGGCGACGTATTTAGGCGTGACGACATATCGTATGGTTTGGCCGAGCATCCAGAGGGATATGATGGACGCGCTTCCGCAGCCGAAGGTGAAGGCGACAACTGCTACCGTTGCCGCTCCTGCCGTTGCCATTCCCCCGTCTATTGTATTGCTGTCGATCGAGCCGCAATTCACCACGTCGCTCTCGCTTTCCCAGGGCACGGATGTTGTTCAGCCGGTCGGTCGTCCTCCGACGGCGCCGGTTTCGACGGCTACGGTCTCCACGGCGCCCGATGACAAAGGCTTTGTCCTGACGATCAAGGGCTACACCGTCAACAGCGATTCGAGCGCCCAGTATGGGATGCCGGGGGAGTATGCGAGGCGATTGGCAGAGATGGCGCCGAAAGAGGGGAAAGGGAAAGATGGCGTGGAGAGGCCGTACTGGTTTGAAATGATCCGTGACGGGACGAAGGGTGATCCGGATGTGACGGCCAGTCCGTGGGGCGGAAGCGGGAGTAGCCGAGGCAGTTGGTGGGGCGAATTTGCCGAGGATATTGCGGGGATCGCGTTGCCGAACCGACCCCAGTCCCCCGTCGGCGGCGGGACGCGTCAGATCACGGACCTGAGCGATGCGGACATTTTCCAGCCGACGGGTGAAAAACCGCCATCCATGAAATCGAACTTCCGCTTCATCCTCACCGTTAAAGTTCATATGAAGGATTCGTTGGTGAAGGATACGCTGGGCAAGTAGACAAAGTTTCGAGTTTCAAGTTTCCAGTCGTGAAACTCGAAGCTCTTTGGAGATGCTTATGAAATTTGTGAAAGCTAATCTCGATCTTCTGATCGCCGGTTTGTTGGTGATATTGGCGATCGGGGCGTACTTTTGGCCGTTGTCGCCGTATAAGGAGGAGTTGCGGGACAAGGCGAAGGAGCGTCTGGCGAAAGAGAATTCAGTTCGCGCGTTTATCTTCAATAAGCAGCATCCGATCGTGATTCCGGGCATCGGCCCGATACCCGGAGCGAATGATCCCGGCAATGCGACGGCGACTTATACGCAGAACCTCACGGATGCGAAGGGGGAAGCTCAGAAACAGATGAAGGATAAGGCCGACGAGATCATTCGTCAGGCGTCGGCGGATAACCACCGGAAGCGAGTCAAGGTGGTGACGAGCCGGGATCGTCAGGGCAAGACCAGCGAGCGGTTCATTCCGCTTCTCCCGGCGAGCGGTGAGATGGTGAAAGGGAATCTGCAGGCGGCGGAACAGGATCACCTGCTGCCTGTGGCGCAAAAGGAGTCGTGGGGTTTCCGGGATGATTATCTCAAGCAATTTGCGAATTGGAACGCGAAGCTAGGGTTTGCGCCCTTGCCGGTGGGTGGGAAGGGGTTGCAGGACGATATCGACAAGCGCGTGAAGGAAGAAACGGAGACGATGCTGAGGAACGCGATCGTGGGGGTTGGCGGGGGTGGGGGTACCTCGGCGCTGCTGCCCGCGGAGAAGGTCAGCGACATCAAGAAGAGCGTGATTTCCAAGCGAGCGGCGAGCATACGGATGTATATTGATGATAATGCGTTTCCGATGCCGGAGTGGGCGAAGGGGGCGGTGAGGGTTCAGCCCTCGGAGATGCAGATGTTCGACGCGTTGGGGAGCAGTTGGCTGATCAACGACGTGGTCAATGCGATTGCGGAGGTAAATAAAGGGTCGGCGAATGTGGGGGCTTCTCCGATCAAGCGATTGGAAGCGATCACCGTGGGCGTGAGCGGTGTCGGCTCCGGCGCTGCTGTCACCGGCGGCGCTCCGCAGGGCAACTTTTTTCTGACGGCTCCCACCACCTCCACCAGCGTGAGCGGCGTTTCGGCAGCCTACAACAGCCAGGCATCATCCGCCGGCCAGGACAACCGCTCCATGACCGGGCACGTCAGCGATCCGAACTACGGCGTGACGCTCATGAACGTTCGCATCCTCATTGAACCCGGCTACGTCAACAGCTTCATCAATGCGCTCTACCAGCAAAACAACGGCTACACCGTTTTGAGCATCAAGACCACACCGGTCGATCCCTTTGACGCGGCCGGTAATGGGTACCTGTATGGTAAGGCGGAAGTGGAGGATAAGGCTGGTAAAGCGAAGATAGAGGAGAAGACGCAGGTGGTTCGGGTGGAGATTCATGTGGAGAATCTGCTGTTCCGCACGTGGCTGGATCAGATCATGCCGAATGCCTATCGGAGTCTATTGCCGCCCCCTAATGTGTCGAAGTGATAAGTTGCCAGTGCGCTGGCGCTCCTGTCCGTAACCGATGGAGATCCATCAATGAGTTCGAAGAACTTTAACTTGTTCGAGCAGCATGTAGAGAAGCTGGCGTTGGTGCTTGGCCTTGCGGGGGCCGGCTACCTGATATGGCTTTCGTTCCAGGCGTACACGATTCCGGGAACAACTCAGGAACTCGAGAATGCGGAGAACAAGGTCTCCGATGCCGTGCGGGACCTTGAAACTGCGCGGAAAAACACCATTGCCCTCGGCAGGATTGCCGTGAATGTCGGCGAGACCTTCCGTGGGGTTCCGGTCTCCCTTCCGTCGCATTTTCTGGCAACGGACGTGCCTCATTTTGTGCCTTACCAGCCGTCGCTGACAGCGGGAGTCGACATCGTGATCCATCGTCGCGGCGAAGGTCTGGTCATCACGCCCAGTGTGCCTGGACCGCAGAATAATGTGGCGATGTCGTGGCGCGGGATTGTTTTCGATGGTCCTCCGGGCGTTGCTCCTGGCAACAATCCAGCTCAGGCTGCCGCTCCTCCCCCCGCCGCTGGCCGCGGTGCTCCCGTTGCCCCTGGCGTTCCCACCAAGGATAAAAATCTGATCGTGATTTCCGGTTACCTGCCAATCGACGCGTTTGTCCGATCGATGGAGGATCCGGCGGATGTTGCCCAGCGGCTTCCGGGCGATCAACAGATTTCGGCGATTTATCGCGTGGAGGCGCAACGCCGCCAGCGGATCGGATACAACTGGTCTTCCTGGACCAACGTTGCGATTCCGGCGGATTTGCCTGTCTTCCCGATCAATCCGACGAAAGTGGATCGCAGTCAGATCGATAGCGTCATTTCGCAGCTCAAAGAGAAAGATATTGCGGGCAAGATTCTTCAGCCTGCGTCCTATTACACGCCTCCCCCGGAGAGTCAGTCCGTGCTTTTGAAGATGTTGCCTGATTCGATCAAGGCGATGGTTCCTGGCGTGGGCGGCGGAGGCGTTCGGAATGCGCCGGCGCCGACACCGGATCCGGCAGCAGCTCACGCGGCGGCAGCGGCAGCAGCGGTGGCGGCGGCCGCTACAACGACCGCTCCCGCGGGTCCTGTTCTTGCGCCCACCGATCCCGTGTATTGGATTGTCGACGAAATTGCCGGCGATAATATTCCCCCCGACGCGGAATACCAGTACCAGGTGCGGCTCGTGATGTACAACCCGACCTTCAACTACATGTATGACAGCAAACCCGGCAAACTGGACAATGAGTCCATGCGAGGCGAAGTCACGATCGCTTCTCCGTGGGTGGAAATCACCTCTGCCGCGGATAACCGGCCGACCATTGTTCAGATACCCGGTAATATGTATTTTTATGTGACCAATTATTCGGCGCCCATGCCGCGTAGCAGCGCGCCGAATACCCCGCGTGTCACGACGCCGATTTACAAGTGGACGGAGGGTCGCTGGTTCGCGGATCACTACCGCACCACCGATCTGGGGACGGCGATTACCGGCAGTATCATGCTTCCAAACCGGAAAACCCAACCGGTCCCCACGAATCATGTTGTAGTGGACATCATTTCGAGCGAAGGGATCGGCAATGAGGTGGAAGCGGTTCTGCTGGATCCTGAAGGGAACCTGGTGGTTCGGCGGAGAACGGCTGATCTCGAAAACAAGCGGCGAAAAGAACTTGACGACGAAGTCAAGCGGATCGAAAAGGAATTGCGTCCCGTGGTGCCGAACCCCAAGGGCAAGGGTGCGACGAAAGGCGGTTCGGGTCAACCCAACCCGGCTTCTCCTCCAGGGTCGGGTGGTCCCGGTGGTGGGGGTCCTGGCGATCAATGATGGCGTAGAAACGGCTGTTTTTCGGCCTGTGACGGTCAAACGGAGCCCGGCCGGCCCCCCCCGATATCCCTCCCCCGTCTCCCCCTTATTGGGCGTGTACTCAGGTGAACCACATTTTTACTCAAAAAAAGGCTTGCGGATCGTGGCGACCGCTCTTAGGATGTCGCCTTACGCTTGAGCTGGAGTCGCTTCGAGCGGCAGTCAATGAGCAATCCAGGGATGGCAGTATTGGAAGATTTGTTTTTATGGGTGGTCGTGGTGGCGAAATTCTGAGTCAGCAGCAATGCCGAGGGAACTCCACAAGATGACAACACATGTGGAAGTTTCTGGTAGCACTCGGATTTGGCCGCTCGCCGTTTTGTGATTGGTGAGTCACTCAGGTTTGTGCGGTAATTAGGAGTCACGCCTTGAACAAGCGCCTTCGCTCTCGTGTCCTCGCGGCAAGTATGGTATCGACGACTCTGTTGGGAGCCGGAGTTTTCCTGACCCCACAAGTGCTGATGGCACAGGAGCCGCCCTCTGCCTCAGAGCTTTTGAATCGCGGAGCCAAGCTCTACGATCAGAAGAACTTCAGTGAGGCGAAACGAATTCTGGTCGATATCGACCCGGCTCAGTTGCCCGAAGATCTGCGGGCGAAGCGAGCTGAGCTGATCCGGAACTCGGACGTGGAGATCGCCAAGGCGTCGGGTCCCAACGGCAAGCTGGATGCGGCCGAGGCGGACCTTGGGGCCGGCAAGCTGGCGTCTGCAGCGGCGGGCTTCCAGGCGATCATCGACGATCCGGCCGTGCCCGCGTCAGTCAAGGATACGGCGAAGATTCAGCTCGCCTTGGTCCACGACCGTCAGGCGGCTCAGGCTCCGGCGATGAAGGAACTGCTTAAGCAGGCGGAAGAGCTCTATCTGGCCGGGAAGCTGGATGAGGCGCAAAATGCGATCACGACGATCCAGGCGACCGGGAGTGATCTGGGGTGGCAGGACCGGGAGAAGCCGGCGGCTCTTCAGGCGAAGATCACGGAAGCTCGCGCGGCTGCTGCGCGTAGTGGGGCTCCGGCGGCGGGGGTTGCGGTTGCGGCGCCGGGTAGTGTTGCGACGGCGGCTGTTGCGGCTGCGCCGGCGGCCCAAACGGCTCCGGCGGCTACTGAGGCGGCTCCGGCTGCCGCCACGGCTCCGGCTTTGGATCCGAACAGTGCGCTGGGGCAGCAGCAAATGGCGGAAAAGGTCTTCCGTGAACGGGCGCTCAATGAATTTAACCTCCGCATGGAATCGATTGACAAGGCGATGAGCCAGACGCCGAAGGGGTACGATGCGGCTATTTCCAACGCGCTGGATGCGTTGAGCATCATCAACGCCAACAGGCGGTACTTCTCGGAAGCGGAAGCGGAAGCCCATCGAGAGGCAGCGCAGGCGAAGCTGAATGCAGCACAGAACGAGAAGAAACTTTGGGACGAGCAGCAAAAGAATCTTGCCGTCCAGCAGGCCGAGCAAATCGAACGAGCGCGTATCGCCAAGGCGACGAAAGATCGTGAGCAGCGAGTCCGCAATTTGATGGCCCAGGCGAACAAGTTTAATCAGACGATGCAACTCCGCGAGGCGGCGGACCTCTATCGCCAGGTGCTCCTGATTGAGCCGACCAATGACTCGGCGAAGCTCCTCCTGCAGTTCACCATGGATAAGATCAACTACCGGGCTTACAACGACGTGACCGCCAAGCGATCCGAACAGATGCAGCGTCATGGGATCGTGAATGAAGAGACATTGATACCTTATGTCGATCTATTGATTTATCCGAGCGATTGGGTGGAATTGACTCGTCGTCGTGAGGGGGACCAGTCGCATGCCGATTCGCCGGCGAACCGGGTGGTTCGTGCGCGTCTTGAGGAGAACCTGAAGGAAATCGCTGCGGATCAGCAGGGGTTTGAAAAGGTGATTAACTTCCTCCGCGATACGACGGGGACGAACATTTTCGTGAACTGGCCGGCGCTTCAGGGCGTCGGCGTCGATCGCAATACCCCGGTTTCGGTGAACCTCCATGAGATTCCGTTCCGCAAGGTGCTTCAAACGATCCTCTCGGAAGCCGGCGGCGGCAGTAACTCGCAACTCAGCTACACGATTGATGACGGCGTGCTGACGATCTCGACAATCGAGGACCTCAACAGCGTGAAGTACCAGGTGGTCCGGGTGTTCGATATCCGCGACATGCTGGTGCAGCCGGATACGAATATCAAGCCGCCGTCATTTAATCTTCAGGACATCACGCAGGGCGGAACCACGCAGGGCGGCAGCGGCGGCGGTACCAGCAGCAACAGCAATCAGAGTCTCTTCAATCAGACCGACAACGGCGCGACCACGCCGAGCAAGTCGCCCGACGATATCGCCAAGGATATCATTGAGGTCATTAAGACCACCGTTGCTCACGATACATGGACCGACGCCGGCGGCACCATCGGCACGATTAAGCCACTCAACGGTCAACTCATCATCAATCAGACGGTCGACAACCAGAATGCTGTCTATAACCTTCTTCAACAACTCCGTGAAACCCGTGCCCTGCAGATCGCGATCGAGGCGAGGATTCTCCTGGTCTCCAATAATTTCTTCGACCAGTTCGGTTTGGACTGGTCGCTCTCCGTTCCGGCTGGGCAGTTCCTGGGTAGCGTCGGTGCTCTGAGCATTGATACCGGCAACAGCAGTACCCTGGCTATCCCCCCCGGTACCAGCGTTCCGGGAAGTTTGAACACTTTTGGCGCCGTGGGCAACAATGCCCTGAATATCAGCGGCAGCATTCTGGATAACTGGACGCTGAATCTTTTGATTCGAGCCACGCAGGCGGATACTCGTACGATTACCGTGGATGCACCGCGTGTGACGCTTTTCAATGGTCAGAGCGGCTATATTGCCGTGACTGAGCAGCAGAACTTCGTTTCCAACTTCTGTCAGACCGCGACCACGGGCGGGCTCAACAGCAACGGCGCCGTTGCGACGAACCTGACGGTTTCGACTCTCTCCACGGGCGTGGTATTGTTCGTGGAAGCGACCGTTTCGGCGGATCGGCGTTACGTCGTGATGAAGGCTCGGCCGCAGTTGGCGACCCTCGAAGGAATTCAGACGTTTAACTCATCCGGTGTGCAGAACCCCGCGTTTAACTCCCTGAATGCCGGTTTCGTTCAGTTGCCTAAGGTTCGATTCACCACCGTTGATACGATGGTCAGTGTGCCGGACGGTGGGACGCTGCTTCTGGGCGGTGAAAAAATCCTCGGCGAATCCGAAATCGAAATCGGCGTTCCCATCCTCTCCAAGATCCCCGGACTCCAACGCCTCTTCACGAACCGCGCGATGAATAAGGACGAACGGACCCTCCTCATCCTCGTTCGCCCGAGAATCATCATCCAGAAAGAAATCGAAATGAATCTCTATGGGCCTAACTACGACAAGCCCACCGGCTTGCCGAACCCCAATATCGGCGCTGACTTCTACAGCAATCAGGTGAGCCCCAGCTTTGGCATCGGGGCGAACTAACTCCACCCCCTCGTTTGCCATAACTTGCTTCCCCTCGGCGAAGGTGTCTCCTTCGCCGATTTTTTGGTGATGAAAGAGGAGAGGAGATCGGGAGACAAGGAGAGAGGGAGAGAGGTTTTGTGGTTCTCTCCCCTTCTCCCCCTCTCCCTGTTTCCTTGTCTCCTTGTTCCCTCTTCTCAGTCGCGTACAATTCCGGGATGAATGTGCCGCGGCTTTATCCTGTCTTTCTGGATCTTTCCGGGCGACATGTACTTGTTGTCGGCGGGGGGACTGTTGCTCTTCGCAAAGCTCGCGGGTTGCTGGAAGCTGGCGCTCGGGTGACTCTCGTCGCTCCGGTGTTTGCGTCTGAGTTTGCCGGGATGCGGCTGCGGAAAATTTGCGGGCATTACGTTTCCGCACATATGCGGACACAACAGTGGAGCCTTGTTTTTGCGGCTACGGATTCTTCCGTCGTGAATGCACGTGTTTACAAGGATGCTGCTCGTCGGCGGATTCTTTGTTGTCGGTGCGATGATGCGGAGGGAGGAAAGAGGAGTGATTTTGCGGGGGCTGCTGTTGCACGAGCGGGGCCGGTTACTCTTGCTGTCAGTTCTGCTGGCGCTTCGCCTGCGCTTTGTGTTCGCATCCGCGATCAGGCTGCGGGGGCTATTGATCCTGCGATTGTACGTCTTGCGGAGTTGCTGGTTCCGTGGCGCGTCCGCGTCAAGAGGTCCGTCGCGAATCTGCGGCTGCGGCGTAAGCTGCTTCAGGAACTTTCCGGGCCGCTGATGGAAGAGACTCTCCGCAAACAGGGTCCGCGTCAGGCACGCGAGCTCTTTGTTCGCTTGCTGCGCGAAGTTCGATCGGCAGATTCCACGTCACCGGGCGAACCCCCGGCAGAGCCGGGGGCTGACAAGAAGGATAAACCTTCGACGGAGCCGGGGGTTGGGAAATGCTCCCTAACGGTCGCGTCTCGGATTATTTCGGATAACAGGATGAAAAAACATGCTTAATTATGTGCAGGTCACTATTACTTTTGTTATCGCGTTGCTCTTTGGGTTTGCTTATTACCTGGGGCATCGCAGTATGCAGGCGCAACTTGCCGCGGCGGATCCGGAGCAGGCGGGCTCGCCGCTCTCGATGGGATTTTATGCGAGATTCCTTGTTGTTTTGGGGACGCTCTTGATCGTAGGGCTGCTTGGTTGGCGAATCCTCGGCGATGCTCGGGCGGCGATTGGTTACCTGGATGCGTTTCTTTTGCTTGCGTTTCTGCTTGCGGTGGCGCTAATCTATCTTCGCGGGAACCGGCGGCTTGCTGGCCTTTCGTTCCACATCGTTCCGATGATCGTGTTTGTGCTTTTGCTGGGCGTTGTCCTTGAGCTCGCCCGGCCTGGGCCTTTTCCGTACTACGAGCGAGCGTGGAATTTTGTGCACTTGGGGTGCATCATCGTCGGGACGCTCTGCTTTGCGCTCGCCTGCGTTGGTGGCATCGTTTACCTCTTCGCGGCCAATCGGCTCAAAACCAGGAAAATGATGGGGCCGGTGCTCGCTTCACGATTCCCTTCGCTCGCTTCGCTCGAGACTTTCAATCGCTGGATGGTCTATCCTGGTTTTTTTCTGCTCACCGTCGGCATCGCGGCTGGGGCGCTGTCCATCCGCAACGGCGGACATGAACAGCCTCGTGCTAAAATTGCTTTGGCTCTGGCGGCGTGGATCATCTATGCCGTGCTTTTGCCCCGCGCTCCGGCTTTTCGTGGGAAGCGGTCCGCGTGGCTCTCGATTGTTGGGTTTGGTTTTATCCTTGCCGGATATGTCGCTGCTTACTGGATCGAATAAAAGCACCCCGCGAAGCGGGGTCGCTACGGTTGTCTCTATTTGTGAGTTTGCGTGAAATCGTTTGTTCCGGAATCTCTTCGCCTGGTTGCTGTCGGTCTCAATCACCGTACGGCGCCTATTGATCTGCGCGAGAAGATTGCATTTACTCCGGAGTCCGCCGCGGCGGCCATTGCTGCTCTCCGCGCCAAGTTTCCCGGCGTTGAGGTCGTGATCCTCTCTACCTGCAATCGCGTTGAACTTTACTGCGTTCGGCCAGTTGGCGGAGAGCCTTCCGCTGATGCGATGGCGGCTTTCCTTGCGGATTTCCACGGGGTCTCTGTCGATCTGATTCGCCCGCATCTGTACCAGCACGAAGACCGTGCCGTTGTGGAGCATCTTTTCGCGGTCGCCAGCTCGCTGGATTCCATGGTCGTCGGAGAGACGCAGATTCTTTTCCAGGTGAAGGCGGCTTATCAGTGTGCGGTTGCTGCCGGTTCGGCGGGGACGGTTCTGCATGCACTTTTTCAACGGGCTCTCGCCGCGGCCAGGGATGTTCATGAAAGAACGGGGCTCTCTTCCGGACGTCTTTCCGTGGCTTCCGTTGCAATTGATCTCGCTCGCGCGGTGTTCGATCGTTTTGATGATAAGACGGTGTTGTGTATCGGTGCCGGGAAGATGGCTTCGTTGATGCTTCGGCATCTTGTTGATCTTCGGCCGCGGGCTATTCTTGTGGCGAATCGTTCTTTGGATCGTGCGCAAGCGGTTGCGACGGAGTTTCGTGGTCTGCCGCGTTCTCTGGAGGATCTCGATCAGCTTCTGATTGCGGCGGATATTCTTTTGACTTCCACCGGAGCGGCTCGGCCGATGATTTCCAAGGAGCGATTCCGCGCTCTGCTGAAGCTCCGCAAGTATCGTCCTATCGTGATGATTGATATTGCGGTTCCACGCGATGTGGAAGCGGGCGTTGGACAACTTCAGAATGTCTATCTTTACAATGTGGATGATCTTGAGGAAGTGGCGGCGGGTGCCCGGGAAAAACGGGATGAGAAAGTTTCGGCGTCCCGGGTTTTGATCACGGAACATGTGGAAGAGTTTTTGAAGTGGTTTGCTGCCCGCGATGTCGGGCCGCTGGTCAAGGCGTTGTATGATCGCTGCCATGAGATCGCGGCCGGGGAACTGCAGGCGATTTACGCTCGGCAACCAGAGATGGGGCCTGCTGAAAAAGCGGAGGTCGAACGGTTGGCGCATCGTCTTGTGGGGAAAATTCTTCACGACCCGGTCACGCAACTGACGATGCGCGCGGAAACGACCGCCCGGCCGATGCTGGCGGCCGCGGTGAAGAAGCTGTTCGGGCTGGAGTGACGGTCCGGAAAAATCCACGTCGGAGCACAGGTCGCGACGCCGCAAGTGTTTGCGATGACTTTCCACGCGATCCATGTCTGGTTTCGTTCCAAGAGTCAAACCTCGCATTACCATGCGGGGCTCCACCCCGCAAAGCGGGGTCGCTACGAGCGTTTCATGCGGTCATTTCCTCGAGAATTTTTTGGGAAAAAAGTTGGCATTCTCGCGGCGGCGGATTAATATGGAAATTGACCATATCGTAGTAAATGGCGGGCGGGTCACTTTTTGACGAGGTGGATGATGCGGAATCGCAGGCAGAGCGCGTTTACGTTGATCGAACTGCTGGTGGTGGTGGCGATTATCGCGCTGCTGATCGCGCTGCTGCTGCCGGCGCTGTCGAAGGCGAAAGAGGTGACGAGGCGCGTGAATTGTGCGGCGAACCTCCATGCGTTGGGACAGGGCTATCATGTGTATATGACGGAGTATCAGGATTACCTGCCGATCGGGATTAACGGCAGCGGGATGGTCAACAATACATGGGCCAAGGACGTTCGCGACAGCTCGTATATCATTTATTCGCAGAAGCCTGGTGGCTCCCCCGCCGGCGGCGTGTGCGGTTTTAAGGGGCTGGGGATGCCGGCGGCGATTGGGGCATTGACGGGCAATGGTCCGTATTTTTGTCCGTCGGCGTTGTTGAACATGCCACAGTTTAGAGCGGGTAGTGCCACGAACCCGATATTTCCGCTGATTTTGTCTCCGCGCCCGTGGGATGGCGGTGGCGCCCTCTACACGGTGAGCAGCGGCGTGGCGACGGTCGTGCGGAACACGCAGGCAGTGGCGACTTATTCGGTTCGCGGGACCATTCCTATTGGTGAGTCCATGCGGCCAGGTGGGACGGTTTATTATCACATTGTTGCGCAGAGTACGGCGTATGTGAAAGGGGATCCTCGTTACTACGACGAGAGCACGGGTTGGCCGCCGGGATATGCGTACGACGCAGACTTCGGCGGTGTGGCTGGGCAGTCGGTGAGTATGCCCAAGGCGACCTCGATGCGAGCGAACATGGTGATCGCGTCGGACTATGTCTGCGGTGGAGCGTATATCGACCTCGTCCACAAAGACGGCGTCAATGGACTGCGGATGGATGGCTCGGCGGGCTGGCTGGCTCGCGGGATCATTGAACCTTACCTATCGACGAAACCGACACAATGGAATGGGGGGGCCTGGGGTGCTGTGGATTACTCGGGTCCGGGCGATGGCGAAGGCAATACGCAGGCTAATTTCAAAACGGTGTGGGATAGGATGGACCAGAATTAAGCGTCAATGTCAGGCCGGCGAAGATTGGGCATGAGGCACAAGGCACTCGGAGAACAATGATGGATTTACGGACCCAGATGAATAAGCGCCCCACGGTGACGATTGGGGTGAGCGTCGGCGCGGTGTTGATAGTGGGAATCCTGGTGTTGGTCGTGAGTGGGCGTTCTCGTCAACGTCCTCCGTCGTCCGAGACGTCGGGGGCGAATTGTTATTACACGGCGGATGAAGGAAAGACCTTCGAGGTTGGCCCTTGGACTCTGGTGCCGCCTTATGAGAAAGATGGCAAGACGTTTGTGCGGATGTACAAATTTTTGGATGGTAAGACTGAGAAGATTGGATATTTGGAGAAGTACACGGATCAAGCTTGTGCGGTGTTGATGGCGGAGGAGGAAGGGCAGGCACGCGAAATGAAGATGAGTGAGTTGGGGTTTAACGGGCGTGTGGTGAAAAGGCCGGGGGAGGAGACGTGGGTGGATAGAACCAGCGAGGAAGGCAAGGCGATCACGGAGGTGATGACTTCGGAGGGACGCGGGCGGGCGAAGCCGGTGTTTCCGAAGTAAGGATGGCGGCAGAAGACGGGGGCGTGGCATGAAGTACCGTGATCGTGGGTACAATTATGCCTTATTTTACGGTGTTTGCCCCAAGTTCCGAACCTTTGAGGTCAGCGGTTCATGGGCTTGGCACGTCAAACAACGCCGTCGGGAGACTGGCCAGAGCACAGCTTTGCCCATGGGCGGCGTTCGGGTGGTGAAGATCGATTTGGAAAAACTCCGTGAACTCCCGGCCGCTCAGCCAGATGCGACGATCCATGAACTTTGATTTTATCATGGGATATCGCGAGTGACCCAACTTGCGTTACTTTACAACGACGCAACGCATATCGCAGGTTCGTAGATATGAATCGCAAAGTATCGGAATGACTCCATATGCAATCGCCTTGGCTCTGCTCCGAACATCCCCTACCCAGGGCTGGACTTTGGGCTTGCGATTTGCGATACTCACCTTTTCCAGTGGAAAAACACATTGTTATTTTTTGCTTGCGGATTTCAGTTTTATGCCACAAAACACTGAAAAACTCATGGATATTACCGTTTCGTTAGCGGATTTTACCCTTTCGCCCGAATTGGCAGCTCGAATCCCCGGTTATCTTTCTCGTACGCTGAACTTGGAACCGCTGACTCTGGCCGTCGTGCGGAATGCCGACGACAAGAATGGCCCGAAGGTCATTCTGGTGGCTTCGTCAAGCACCTTGGCGGAGGAATCCTCGCTGGTGCAATACGCCCTTGATCTCCACGAAAAAGCTACTCCCGTGCAAGACACTCCCCCTCTGCGGCTCGCCGGCGTGCACGCAACCACCTCCTCCACCATTACCATCGGCGACCTGGACGGTTATCCTCATGCGACGATCTACACCCGCATGGCCGACGACCTGCACCGCGTCTACCTGATCGTCCATCAGGACGACAGCGCCGCCCTGGCAGCCTCCCAAAATATCCTGATTCACATCACCAATGAACTGGGCAAACTCCTGGGATCTCTCCTGGCATGGCAGGCGAATCCGGAAATCCTCCGAGCACCCTTCGATCAGTTGACCGATCGCGAATGGATCGTGCTCCGCGGCTTGAATTCGGAAGACGGCGAAAAACAGCTCGCAGACCGCCTGGGCCTTTCGCCTCATACGCTGCATTCGCACATCAAGTCGATTTACCGCAAAATAGACGTTCAAGGGCGTCTGCCGCTGCTGCTGCGGCTCAACGCGGCGGTCCGTGAACTCCGAGCAGTCTCCCTGGCGCCGACGGTGACGGAACAGCCCCGCAGAGCGCCCACCCGCCCCGTAGCATATGCCATGTGATGGAGATAGGGGCATGCGTCATAAATAGAGGGAGAGTGGAGTGCAAGACTTATACCGAAAAATGTTGAAGAATGTCGCGGCGGCTGCGATGCATATGTGAAAATTCTCTTAACTTCAGATTACACAAAGCTCAACCAGCCGAAAAAATGTTGAAAAATTTTTCAATTTTTTTGGACTTTGGCGATCCTGCCGGCGTACTATGTGATGTCAGTCGTTCGAATCTCCCACGATTCGCGACTGATGAAGTTCCTTCCTTCTCCCCCACGAAAGCCGATGATCGACTCCCACGCGGTCATCGGCTTCCATATTTTTGGGGCATCATTTTCCATTTTATTGAAAATTCCCTGGCAGAGCTGAGGACTGACGGACGCCCCGGAAAACAATAAAAAAACACTTGCTTTTTTGGGAATCTGTGGCATACCTGACATATGGCGTGTTGTCACGCGGCGGTTGCGCCAAAATGTTGTCTGGTAAGGATGACGTAAGCTCAGTCATGACGCAGAGTTGGAACATTTTCTCAGCTTTCATTTCTCATCGCGATGAATCGCGAGTGGTCGTGTCAAGTCTCCTTGGTCAAATTACCCAGTCTGCCCCCCCCCCCCAATTTAACATTTTTAGTTGTTATTTTTGTTTACAGAGGTGCGAAACACGGGCAAATTTTGCTCGTGTTTTGTTTTAGTATGAGCGTTCGGCCGCCCTGATAAGGGGAGCCGAGGACGCTGAAGGTAAAAAAGAGGGAACGAGAGCAAGTCTCAAGTCGCGCTAAATGGCGTGATTTTGGGTGGCTTTTGTTGCCTCTTTTGGCGTTTTTGCGGGCTTTTGTCTGCTTTTGTCTGTTTTTGTCTAGA
>Ga0123357_10001088_pt1 | contig 28070 bp, 19 predicted proteins | sample TergutEmb28metaG_FD_89873 | JGI IMG/M metagenome (GOLD analysis project Ga0123357, IMG submission 89873) | Embiratermes neotenicus P4 segment gut microbial communities from Petit-Saut dam, French Guiana - Emb289 P4 | ecosystem: Host-associated > Arthropoda: Insects > Digestive system > Gut ...
GGCGGCCAGAGCATGACAGAAAGGCTGCATGAAGTTGAAATCGAAAACGATCACTTTGACTCGCAACTCATTGAAAACAGGCACTTTGCATCCATATGGATTTACGTTAACGGGACAGTAGTGAAATTTTCAGCGTGACGATCTTGCAGAAAACCCCTGTGCTGTTTTCACAGGAACAATGGAGAAATCAAATGATCGAAAAACGTAACCAACTGGAACTATTCGGATTATAACCGGACAGTAGTGGTAAAGCACGATGAGTTCCTTGAAGGTGACATTTCTACTTCTTGACAACAGGCAAAGCTACATGCCACTGGACATTCCGGTGCGATATCGCGAGAATAACTAGCCTGTATTGATTGTTTGTGATTGATTTGTCCACAAAAGTAAAGGAAGGTCGCATATGCCGATTCCGTCTCCATTTTGGAATTTGCCATTGGGTCAGGTACCGCTGCCGGACGAGACGGGGAAGCCTGCGGTACCGGCGCCGGCGGCGGCTCCGTCAGCTCCGGCGAACGAACAACATGCGCAAGTAACAGCCAGCACCGAAGGCACGAAAACATCCACCGGGCAAAGCAGCGAGCCCACGACATTGCCGCAGCAGGAGCAGCGAAAGCCGTCACCCTTTGACTCCTTCATCCTGCCGCTGGTCATCGGCGGTTTTATCCTGATCTACATTATGATGTCACGCGGACAGCGTAAGGAAGAGAAACGCCGGAAGCAGTTGATTGCCGAAATCAAGAAGGGCGACCGTGTGCTGACGATCGGCGGCCTGGTGGCTCGCGTGGTGTCGGTCGAAAATGATGAGGTCGTCTTGAAGGTCGACGAATCCGCGAACGTCAAGGCAACCTACAAGAAATCCTCGATTCACCGCGTTCTGCTGCCTGAAGACGAGAAAACGACGAAGTAAAGATCAGACAGATGTCTCACTTTTAACCTTTAACTTTTTAACTTTTAACTTCTTAAACTCTGGACCACATGAAAACATCGCTTACCTGGCGTTTCATTGTCATTTTCATCATCATTGTTTTGTCGGCGCTGATCCTGTACTGGAAGCCGCTGAACTACGGCATCGATCTGGCCGGCGGAACCTCGCTGCTCTATGAGCTGGACCTCTCGAAGCAGCAGAATCTTTCGTCCAAAGAGTTGCAGGACCTGGCGAATCGCGTGGTGGAGGTGCTCAAGAAGCGTGTGGACCCGCTGGGCCAGAAGAATCTAATCTGGCGTGTTATCGGCGACAAGCGTATCCAGGTGCAGATGCCGCGGGCGAACAAGGCGACGCTCGAGGCCCGTAAGGAAGAGACAGCAGCCCGCGAAGCCCTGCAAAAATCACTGCTGAAACTTTCGGAAGTGCAGCGGATCATCGCTCTGCCGGAGCCGGCGCGGACGCAGGCGATCAATGCCCTGGCTCCGAAAGAAAGCGAGAGCGTGCGTAACGATCGGATCGTGGCGCTAGCTGCGGCCAGCGACAAGGTCAAGGCCGCTGAAGCGGAGGCGGCGAAGTATCGCGCGGGCGAAACGCCCGAGTCTGTCCTGATGGCGGTACGGGAAGCTCGCAAAGCCTACGATGCGGCTCAGGTGGCGCTCGAGCAAACCAACGTCCCGATGGGAAAGCTCCTGAGCACGCTGACCGCGGCGGATAGCGAAGGCAATACCACGGCTCGGGATAACCTGAAATCCATCGCCAAAGAGGCGGGCGCTCAGAAACCACTGGTGGAACGGCTGATCGCGGCGCACCAGAAGCTGATAGAGCTCAGCGGCGGCGGCGTGGATGACCCCAACGATCTCAAACGCATGGTGACTACCACCGGCGTGCTCGATTTCCGCATTGCCGTCACGCAACTCTCCGGCGAGGATGCGCCGGCTGACCTCCGGCGGAATTCGGACGACTTCAACACCGCCGTCCAAAGCCTCAAACTCAACGGGCCGACGAAATCCATCCCGCTGCTGGGAACAACGGTCCGCTGGATGGGAGTGGACCCGAAGGGGCTCGAAGGCTTCGGCTGGAAGACCGGCTCGGATGCCGAGCAGGCAACGAATCGTTTTGTCATGGCTGAATATGACGGCTTGCCCTGGCTGCTTTGCTTTGACGACAATTTACGTACGTTGACGCACAACCGCGAGTTGCCTTGGAACGTGACCGCTTCGGCGCCGGCGGCGACACCCGAGGGCGTACTGTCTCTGCCGTTCCAACTCGATACGATCGGCGCCAAATACATGGGAAGGCTCACCAGCGACAATTTGAAACGCCCCATGGCGATTCTGCTCGACGACAAGGCGATGAGTGCTCCGATCATCCAGGCACACATCACCAACGCCGGCACGATCACCTTCGGCTCCAATCGCTCGCCGGAGGAGGTGCGGAAGGAAGCCGAGGCGCTGCGTGGGATTATCGACTCGGGCTCATTGCCGGCGGCGTTGCAACGAGAGCCGATTTCGGAACAGGAAATCACACCGGACCTCGGGGCTGACAATATCAATGCAGGCTTCCGCTCGGGCATCTACGCCCTGATCGCGGTCATGGGTTTCATGGTGCTCTACTACACGGTCACGGGTTTTTTCGCGAACTTGGCGTTGGGTCTGAACCTGCTGCTGGTGCTGGCGGTGATGGCGTCGTTGGGGGGAACCTTCACGCTGCCGGGCATCGCGGGGCTGGTGCTCACCTTGGGCATGGCCGTCGATGCGAACATTCTCATCAACGAACGCATCCGCGAGGAAATCCACAAGGGCGCCAGTCTCTGGATGTCCGTCAAACAGGGATACGACAAGGTCTTCTGGACCATTTTTGACGCGAACTTGACGACCTCCCTCACGGCATTCGTGCTCTACCTCATCGGCTCGGAAGAAGTCAAAGGCTTCGGCCTCACGCTCCTGATCGGCCTGACCATCCACATGTTCACTGCTCTATTCGTCACGCGAACCCTGATGATGTGGGCCATCCGCATAGGCATCATCCGGGCCATCGACGATCACTCCATCGGCGAATATATCCGGGAAATCTTCACCTTCACCTGGCTCCGCAGCGGACATTTCCCGTTCATGCGGGTCATCACCGTCACGAATATCGATTGGATCGGAAAACGCTACATTTTCTGGACGATCTCTTCCGTCCTGGTCGCGGCAGGAATCGTGGTCTTCATCATTCGCGGCGAAGACCGCTACGACATCGAGTTCCGAGGCGGCACGCAGGTGACCTTCGCACTCAAACAACTCCCTGCGGGAAGCACGTATCTCGATCTGGCGGATGTACGCAAGCGAATCTACTCGCTTGCCGATTACGTCGACCCGGAAACAAACAAAAAATTCCTGACGGATCTGGGGCAGGCCCGCGTGTACGGCGTGGGCGGTGCGGATAAACACACCTTCGAAATGCAGACCACGGTCAAGAATCCGGAAGGACAGGGGGATTTTGTCAAAAAGAAACTCCTGGAGCCTCTGGCAAACAAGTTCAAGGATGTTCTCAAATCCATGCAGCGGGTAACCGCGGACGGTTTCGAGTTAAATGAGGACGGTCGCGGCTACAAGTACACCGACAAACAGATCAACGACCTCATCGACGTGCTGCAGATTGTCCGCCCGATCACGGCTCCGACGCTGGACCAGGTCTTTGCCAAAACCAAATTCGAAGGCCTCCCGGCTCGCGATGTGAGCGATCAGGCCAAGGGCGTCGCGATCCTGCTGAACAACATCAATCCGCCTCTGACCGCCAGCGATCTGGAGGCACGTATCAAACAAACCCGCGGCAGTGAGGACCCGGATATCAAAAAAATCCCCAACCGCAATTCCCGGGTGATTCCGCTGATCGCGGTAGGTCCGGACGGCAAGCCGGTGGAGGCGACGGAAAATGACGATCGGCCCCTGACTCGCGCGGTGGTGGTGAGCGTCGACGAAGCTCATCGCTACGTGGAAAGTGCCGAGACGGATTGGCGGCTCAAAGTCGCGGCTACCGAATGGACCATCATGCAGGGTGCTCTTGCTCGAGAATCGCTCTTTCAGGGCGTCACGACGTTTGACGCCGTGCTGGCCAACAAGGCCAAAACCGACGCGGTCACCGCTATCGTCCTCTCCCTGATGCTCATCGTGGTCTACGTCTGGATCCGTTTCGGCGGCATTCGCTACGGCATCGGCGCCATCGTCTCCCTGATGCACAACGCCATTCTGGCCGTCGCCGCGACCGTGGCTGCTAAATACCTCGCGGAAACTCGACTCGGACATTTCCTCCTCCTCGAAGATTTCAAAATCAATCTCACCATGATCGCCGCCTACCTCACCGTCATCGGCTACTCCGTCAACGATACGATCGTGATCTTCGACCGCGTCCGCGAACTCCGCGGCAAATCACAGGCGCCGCTCTCCGCCAAACTCATCAACGAAGCCATCAACAAATGCTTCGGACGAACCGTCTGGACGACCTTCACCGTCTTCATCGTCGTGCTGATCATGTACATCTGGGGCGGCACCGGCATCCGCGGCTTCGCCTACGCCATGCTCATCGGCGTGCTCGGCGGTGCGTACTCGACTTTAGCAATCGCCAGTCCGATGCTGCTGGCAGCATCCTCATCAGCGGACAAAGCCAACGCCAACAAGCCGCAGACCAAAAACCCATTCTTGCGATCAACAACGGACCCACGATAGTTCATGAGTTATTTAGAGCATTTTTCATGTGGTCGAGGCGTGATGACATGCGCAGGAAGCGAGAGCCAAAGCCCCGCATTGCCATGCGGGGCTCCAAAACGCTACGGGCGAGTAAAAAATGCTCTAGCCGGCATGCTTGCATGCCGCTGGGAGTGGGCTGCGTAACACGAACGCAAGTAGCGACCCCGCTTCGCGGGGTGGCTCATGCGTGAATCAGCAGAGGAATATCGCTCGGCAGATTGTCCGCCACGTTCGTAATAACATCGCCCTGCAACGCACGAAGCAGCGCCCCCTTGCGGGAAACCCCCATCAGCAGTGCCCGCACATTGTAAGTCGCGGCGAAATCCAAAATCGTGTAGGGAATGTCCGGAGATACCGCGTAAATCGGAATGATCGGCACTCCCGCTTTCCTGGCAATATCAGCGGCGACACCGAAAACCTCACGCGCCGAACGATCCTCTTCCAGCGACGGCGGCTTGACCGGGCCGGTGAAACGGACGTTAAGCTGACGCACAAAGAGCACGAACAGGATGCCCTTGATATCCGCGGCGTAGGAAGCAGCGAATTCCAGCAGCGGCTTTCCGCCGCGAGTGGCAACCATCAGGTGCGGACGATTCATATCCAGTTCCTGCGCTGGCGTGCCGGTGAGCTGGTCGGCGTGCGGAATTTCCACGGCCGCAGGCGGGGTCGGGGCGACAGGAGCGGGTTTGAAAACACGGATGCCGGCCTTGCGGTAATAGCTGATGGCCGTGGTCGTACCGGAACTGACAAACACCAGCAGAACCGCAAGGGCGGCCATAATCAGGATCAATGCGGCATCAGGTGAATGAATCAGCGGCAAAAATGTGGCAAAATCAGCGGCGACGGCGTTGCGATAAATCGCCAGAAAAACGCCTACGACTATGAGCAACATGGACGAGCAGGTCAGCGCGTTAGCCTTGCCGAGGATAGAGAGCTTGGGATATGTCTTCGTGGCAAATCGCATCGAGAGTCCGCCCACGAGAATGGAGAGGGCGAAAGCCAGCGCGTGTGGCTTGTCCCACGCTAGCGTGAGCTCGATGGCCGCCATCACCAACGCCAGAAAACCCATCGCATAACGCTCCCAACGTTTGATAGGCATTTCCCTGTTCGCGCAGCAGGAGCCTAAATTGATACCGATGGCGCCCACCACGCCGATGGCATAAAGATCGCCCAGCGCCTCCAGATTCTGGAACATGCACAGGATCAGGACCGGCAGAAGAACCGCGGAAATCAACGCCAGCCACGGCACGCCAAAGGCGTTGAGCTTCGTGAAAAAGTGCGGCAATTCCGTGTCGCGCGACATCACATATTGAATAGAAATCATTCCGCCAACGGCTGTATTCACCGCGGAAAAAAGCAGAAACGCAAAAACAAAACCGCACAACGCAGAGAATCCCAACTTGATCCCGCCGATCTGCCAGGCAGGCAGATGAGGATCGACGAAATCACTGGCAACAACGCGAAGGACCTTGTTCTTGATGTCCTCATCGCGCTGGACCACTTCCGGCGGAGGCAGCAGAGCAGCAACGGTTGCGCGACCGGCCTCTGTCTGCTTCCACTGCGGATTCTGTTCCTGATACGTCGCGACACGCTGCTGGTAATCCGCAGCTGGCTCGCTGCCGGTGCCGGCCAGGGCGCACATCGCCACCGCAAAAAGAAGATTGAAAACAATCACCTCCACCAGCACCGGCCAAACAGCCTTGCGAGCAGTCCTGTCAACTGGCGGCACCATGATCCCGGTCATGTTGGCGATCGCCTCGACCCCGGAAAGGGCCAGCACGACTTTCACGAAGTTATTCCACTTATGCGCGGCGGTGCCGGGAATATGAGCCAATGGCACGATGTTGCGCCATCCCTCCGGAAGATGCGGAATACAAAAACCCGCGATGATCAGCGTAAGCACGAGCGTGACTGCTGTCACAACGATCGCAAAAGCGCCTGCCCGACGAGGCCCAATATAATTCATGGCACCAACGAAAACGATGACGATCATCGCCCCGATCGGAACGACGGCAAAAGAGACTCCCCCTCCCACCATGTAATGCATGCCGGTGAGGGCGGAAATGGACGCTGTGACGATGTAGTCGGCAAACAGCAGCAGCGCCCCGATGACCGCCAGATTCCGCGAAGCATGCCGTGCCGCCGAATAGACCCCTCCACCATCAGGATAGCAGCGGCAAACGATGGTATAAGCCCACCCGACGGAAGCGACCATCAGCCCCACGCCAAGCACATACCAGAAGGAAGCATGAACGGCATAAAAAAACGCCAGCCCGAGCACGTAAAACCGGCTGGTGCCCAAATCGCCGTAAAGTATAGGCCCGGCATGATACCACTTGAGTTCGCGCGGACGTTCGGTATGGGTAACGAGCATGTGATCCAAACACAGCACAAAGAAGCCAGAAGTTTTGAATAAGCCACAAGCTCGAAGTCTTCTGACTTCTAGCTTCTAGCTTCTGGCTTTTGGCTTCTTCGCGCCCTGTTTCCTTTCAGCGTTCGCCTGCGAGGTTAGCTGACGGGCTCGGATGCGCTGTTCTCCGTTCGCGAAGCTCTCCGCGAATTCGCCCCTGGCGACGGACACCACTCCGCCGCCTGTAATGACGGCAACTGGCCGCCATTTGGGTTCCCCGCTGCCGCCCTCTGCGGCGACATTCGGCTCTTCTCAGCGAATACTAAACACTACGGTACCCGATAGACGACGGAAATCAAACTTCGCTACCCCGACCGTTAATGGGTGCGTCACACAAAATGCAAAACAAAGTAGCGACCCTGCTTTGCGGGGTGCCGGAATGGCACAGTAAAAAAAGAAAAAATGTCGGTTTTTCTTCGCAAGTGTACACTAGCCAGTGAGTGGCATTGGTCATGGAAATTGCAAAAGGAGCATTAGCGATGATAAGGATGGCAATAACAAAAACGATTGCAGCAGCTCTGGCGACGATCATCGTGACCACAGCCGTAACAGTTCCCTTGCTTCCAAAAGCTCAAGGAGAACCACTGGCTGCGAGCACACAACCGGCCGCTCCGGTGACACGGGTCACGGGGACTGTCAAAGATGCCGAGACCGGCAAGGCAATTGAGAAATTTCGGGTGATGCCTGGGTCGCCGGGGTCAGCGAATGTGATACGGCACATCTCTTATTGGGACGCGAAAGAGTGTGAAAGAGGCCATTGAGAAGGAACTCAAAAAATGATGCCCCACATCCGTCAGCTCCCAGCTCTGGCGGGGGTGCGTCCGGGAAAGACGGTGGCTGACGGACGCCTTCGTCAATTGAAGAGGAAGTGCGCAATATCACCGTCGTGCATGACGTAGTTTTTTCCTTCCGCCCGCATTTTTTTAGCCGCCTTGACAGCAGATTCAGATTTGTACTCAATCAGATCCTTAATATTGTAAATCTCAGCACGAATAAACCCTTTTTCAAAATCGCTGTGGATGACACCGGCAGCCTGCGGAGCAGTAGCGCCAATGGGAATGGTCCATGCCCGAATTTCCTTCGGACCGGCGGTAAAGAAAGACTGTTGGCCCAGGAGCCGGTAAGCTTCGTGGGCGAGCGTGGCGAGGGCAGGCTCGGTAAGGCCGTAATCGTGGAGCATCGCGGTACGATCGTCCGGTGGCAGTTCCATGAGTTCAGCTTCAAGCTTGCCGCAGACCGCAACGACACCGGCTCCTTCCTTGAGAGCCTTCTCGCGGATTTTCTCGACCACAGGGCCTTTGCCGGTGGGATCGGATTCGTCGACGTTCGCAACGTAGAGCACTTTTTTCACCGTCATGAGCCCGAGTGGCTTGATGAGCTTCTGCTCCTCAGGCTTCAACCCCATCGCACGGACAGGCACGCCCCTTTGAAGATTGGCTATCATGTTTTCGATAACGGGGATGGTCGCAATGGCAATCTTGTCGTTCGCACGCGCAAGCTTACGCTGCTTGTCGATATTTTTTTCGACAGTTTCCAGATCAGCGAAGATCAGTTCCGTATCAACGGTATCGATATCGCGGAGCGGATCGACGCCGTTTTCAGCGCCGGCAGCTTCGAAGCAGCGAACGACATGCAAAATCGCATCGACTTCGCGGATGTGCGAAAGAAACTTATTTCCCAATCCTTCCCCTTTGGAGGCCCCCTGAGCGATCCCGGCAATATCCACAACACGAAGAAGTGCATAAACAATTTTTTCAGTAGCGACGAAGGCGTGTATCTGCTCAAGGCGTGCATCCGGAACAGCCACAACGCCAACATTCGGCACAGTCGTAGCAAATGAATTCGCCGCCAGATTAGTCAAAACGTTAAAGATCGTGGTTTTCCCGACGTACGGCAGACCGACAATACCAACTTCCATGAAGACCTCTTTCGACCTGAAAAGCGAAACAATTCGAACTGCAATCGTAAGAGTGTGGTAACGATAACGCAAACCCCCGGCAGAGTCAGGGACTAACGAGTAGCGACCCCGCTTTGCGGGGTGGAGCCCCGCATGGCAATGTGTCATATTGAAAACATCTATTTAACGTGAGTTCGACGTAAGAGCACCAAGGGAAATGCAAAACAGATCCATAAGCGCAAGCTTACCGTCGGAACCGATGCCCTCTCGCGGCTTCGCCGCGACTGCGCAATCTTACGATTGCGGCTCTGTTTTGCATTTCCCTTGGTGCTCTTACGTCGAACTCACGTTATTTAGCCGGCATGCTTGCATGCCGCTCGACCACCGCTCTCGCACCAGGTCCCCGAAAACGCTTGCGGCGTCGCGGACTACGCATCTTTTCAACACAGCACATGGTAATGCGGGGCTTTGGCGGACAATAGAGAGTTTAGCCGTTGATCGCAGATCAACGCTCGCCCGCCTTGGATGCGATATGCGATAGGTCCGAGTAAGGGTGTTTGACAGGGGGAGGAGGTATTCCTAGTATTTGACCATTCGCCGGGCCGAAGGTCTCGGCGGTGGGAATGTGATTTCAGGAGTGGATATACGATGGCCAGTCAAAATGTGGTTCAGGTGACGGATTCGACTTTTGATATGGAAGTGCTCAAAAGCAAGCAGCCGGTATTGGTGGATTTTTGGGCGGATTGGTGCGGGCCGTGCAAAATGCTGGCCCCAACGATTGATGAGATTGCCCAGGAGTACAAAGGCCGGGCGAAGGTGGCAAAGGTGGACACCGACAACAACCGGAACTCCGCGATGAAATTCAGCATCAGCGCCCTTCCGACGGTGCTCCTGTTCCACAAAGGGCAGGTTGTCAAAAAATGGGTGGGATTGCAACCAAAAAAGGGATTCAAGGAAGCACTCGACGCCCTGCTGGGCGGAAAATAGCCTTGCGTGGAAACGCAAGGCTTCACGTATCCTGCGCGTCTCACGCATACGTTCTATGAGGGGGGGCAGGGTCTCTGGTGTCCTCACCTTGCGATTCCTCGCAAGGCTATATTGACGCCTTCAGGCAATAGTGGTACATACAAGGGGTGCAGTATCGACACACACAAAGGAGTGGCTGTGGTGAATTCCAATCGCGAAGAGAACAAGCGGACGGTGCGAGTACTGGTGGCGCAACTGATGGCGGGGGCTTGCCTGGTCACGGCGCTAACGCTCAGTGGTTGCGATTCCGCAACATCGGAAGCAAACAAGAAAGCGCAAAAGCAAGCCAACGAGGCCGCGCGAATCGCAGGCTCAGCAGGAGACCTCCGGCCTACCGATAAGTTCGCCAACGATCTGGCTGGCAAAGACAAAGCTGAGCAGGACAGGATCGGCAAAGAAGCGGCCGACGCCATCAAGGCCGACGACAAAAACGCCAAGGGCGTCTGGAAAACCTACCTGGAGCAGCGTACAGCGGCTGAGGACTTAAAAATAAGCCTGGACAAAGTCAACGAAGCGGTCAAGACGCCAGAATTGGCGGATTCCGGATTAAAGGCCGCGTTGCAGGCGCAGGTGGGAATGACCGCTGCGGCACAGACGCAGGTAAAACTGCAGGAGATGGAAACCAAGTTCACGCAACTGGTGCAGAAAGTCATCGACATGCAGACATCAGCATCGTACCTGGAAGACCTGGGGAACGAGGCGGTCGTGCTGGAGAAGCGGGCTCAGTTGGGAACGCCGCCGGGAACTGTGAAAGTGACGGTCGAGGATGCCAAAGCCCAGGTGGCGAAGGCCCAGGCCGCCGTGACCGATTTGCAAAATCAGATCACGACGAAGGAGCAACGTGCGTTGCAGGTATACGCGGAGACGGATGCAGCGATGGCGGCAGCGGACAACATGCCGGGTCTGCAGGCGATCGAACATGCCAAAAAAGCGGTCGAAGCGCGGAAGGAAGCGGACAATCTGCGAGCGGAAGTGTTGAACTTGCAGCCGCAGTTGAGCCAGGCGAAACTGGACCTGGCGGTCTCGCAAATTCGCCAATCGCAGGCAGAGGCGGAGGTAGAGGGCAATACAACAGCGGCGGAGCGGAGCAAGGCCGCCTCGCAGATCGCCGCGGATCACGCTGCGGCAATGCGAAAAAACGTGCAGGAACTGATGAAGGATAAGGGCGGACTCGAAGAGATGGCCGCGGACTTTACCAAGATGGCCGAAGAGTTAAAGAAGCAGGCCAACGAAGCGGTTGCGTCGGGCAGCGCGGCGGCAACGGCGTACAAAGCTGCGCAGCAGGCATGGAGCGCTCAGCAGACCGAAATCCTGAAATTGAAAGAAGACCCCAAAATGGACGCGGTGGTGAGGGCCTGGAGCAGCCGTGATATGTACCAGCTTCTGCAATTGGCCGAAGCGACGGCAAAAGAACAGGTCGGACGCGCCTATCTGCTGCAAGTCCTCGCGGAGCGATATCGCGGAATGGCCAACATCGCAATGGCGACCGCTCAAAAGGCGGCCGGGATCAGCACAGAGACCGCGGCCACGGCGCCCGACGAAAGCAATCTGGCCGCCAAAGCGAAGGGCGAATTTATGGAAGCCAATCGCATCGTGGACAGCGTCGTACCGCCGGGTACTTCCAGCGGTGACAGCGCTACAGGCCCGGCTCGCGCCATGAAATGGCTCGGATTCACACTCAAAGCCGTCGGATCCCACGGCATCTATACTCTCTCCGACGGCAAGGACCAGGACGCCCTGAAGGCCGCACAGGACGCCGCCAAAAAAGCCAAAGAACTCAATCCCTTCCTGAAATTTGGAATGACAGCAACGGCAGGATAAAAATTCGAAACTCGAAATTCGAGTTTCGAGTTTTTCTTACTTCACCAATTCCATCACAACGCTCTTCATCACCGGCGTACTCTCGCACTTGATCTTGTACGTCTCGCTTGGCGAATTCGCAATGTGCACATCCTTCTTCTCCAGTCCGCCTTCCTCCCACACGTACGTCACCTGCACCGGCCTGAAGCCGCCCGCCGGTTCCTTGTAATCCGCGTCAATCCGCGCATTGCACAGCGTCGTCGTCGAATGCCCGGTGGCTCGATAGCGTACCAGTGCCGCCCGCGTTCCCGCCGGCACATCCGACGCCATCGCATAACGTGAAACGAACTTCCGCTTCTCCTGCCACAGATCCTCTTTTGTCGGCTGATCGATTGTTTTCCATGTCTTGCCATCGTCGAACGAGACGTCAATCACGAACATGGAGTCAGTTCCCTGCGAGATGAAATAATTTGACGCCCGGATTCTCGCGATATCGCCCGGCGTTTTCACCGGGAACGTCACGCTCCCCTTGCCTTCCGAGCTCGGCATTTTATTCAGGTCAAACTCCTCCACCTGTGGATGAAAATCGGCGTACCGCAGTTGCTTGCCCGCATCGCTCGCCGGCAAATCCATCGCACCTTCAATCGTGATCGTCCCTTCCGGCGCACCGACCCCAAACGTGATCGTATTTTCCCCCTGCGCCAGCGCCGGCAACGCCCGCTGCGAATGCTGGATGTCATTGACAATCTTCAGCGAAGTGAGTCCCGTCTCCGACTTCGCAGCTTGTCGCATCACGAATCGGAGAATGTACGAATATCGCCGCATCACATACGGCTTTAAATCTATTTTCTGCTCGCCTGCTTTCAGCAACCCGATCTCTTTCCAGTCCAGACCGTTGTTATCCGAGATGAGCAGCTTGATCTCTCCGCCGTTACCGATCTGCGCGTTCACCTGCATCTGACCGCCCAGAAGCACGTAACTCGACGGCATTCGAATATCCAGCATCCCTGGCTCCACCACCTTCGCTCGTGCCCACGCGCCTCCTCCTCCGCTATCCACGCATTCCGCCTGCATTGCTCCGCGGAGAAAATCCTCCCAACTTGCCAGCGGCACATCGTATTCAATCGTCCCATTGCCGATCCGCCCCGGCGACAAATCTCCCCACGTCGGCGAATGCCGGAACGACCCCTGCCCAACCTTCGCATTAAGCGACCCCGGCACCCCGCCGCTCCCATCCATATTCACATGCAGACCTTTATTGAACCAGTTGCGAGTGAGTTTTTCGCCCGGTCGCAGTTGGATGTTCACCTCGTAGCCCATCGAGTAGCACGACTCCCACTGGTTGTCGATTTTCGCAAACTGATGCATCGTATCGCCCCACGCGAACTCCGCGCACGGCAGCCAGCCGCTTGGCATGTAAAATGGATTCCGACTCAAAATCTCCGGCCCCTCTTTCCTCCAATCATGCGAATTCATCCATTTGTACCGCTCCTGCTTCTTCGCCAGGCCCGTGGGGAAGTCCGGATGCTCCTTCAGCCACGCACTCACCGCGTCCACGATTTCCTGCAATGACGCGATCGATCCGTCCGCTTTCGGAAAATATTCGATCAAATCCGCGTCGAACATGTGCCACGAGTTGTCGTAAAACAGTTCCGAAATGGTGTGATTGTTGATCGTCGCGTTGCGGGCTCTCAGTCCCGCGTATCGCGCCAGGCACGCCATGTTCGCCGCGCTGATGGAGCACATCGTGTAGCCGTAGACGTTGAAGAGCTTGATCGGGTCCAGCACGGCATTTTCGCGTTGCAAAAACTCCTGCGGCGGCGAATCCGCCTGCTGAAACATCACATTCGTCTTGAACACCGCCAACGCCATCTCCGCGTCGCTCATCCCTTCCTTGATAAAACTCTTCTTCCACGCCTCCAGGCTCGAGACATCTTGCACCTTGTCGGAAACGACGCTGATACGGCTCACCACGCCGGGCTTATCCGCCGCCAGCGCAATACCACTCAGCGCCATCGCCACGGAAACCGACAACACCCACGCCAAACGATTTTTCATCATGAGTCATCGCTCCAATACTTTGTTCGCAAACGTCGTCTTTTTCCCTTTGATTTCGATTGAGCCGCCGACCTTGTCGGTTAGGAACGTCACTTTCGTTTTCCCAATCGTCACGACCACTTTTCCTTTCTTCACTTCCGCTTTCGCCTCCGGCACGTTTTCCACGCCCGCGTCCGTCGCCGTCAACACATGCAAGAACACATCCTCCTTCGCCGCCTTGACCGGCGAAATTTCAATCCGGCACTCCGCCGCAGGACCATACGTCGACTCCGGCGGACAATCCTGCCCCTCCACCCCATACTTGTACAAATCCGCACCCTGATTCAGCTTCACCTCCACCTCCGCCGGCAAAACCGACTGCACGTGCAACCGCCCTTTCCCATGCGTGACCACCAGTTTCTTCCCGTCGCCCGTCGGCTCCTTCGCCGCCTGCAGCAACCACGTCTTCTTGAACGACGCGTCCTTCGATTTCACCCGATCGAAAATCACAAACGTCCCCGGCCGAATGAACACGATCTGCCGCGTGAACGTCTCGAGCTTCTTAGGCGAATACGCTCGCGTGCAATCTCCCGCTGTGTACATAAACGTTCCCGCATCCTGGAACGCCAGCAGCTCAGCGATGTCACCCAGTTCCGGATGTCGCCGCCAGGCGTCCATATCCATCGGTTCGCCGTTATGCCGATAGCTCGTTCCCGGCCACGGATACGATTGCCCACCATCATTAAACGTCGGCCCCGCATACCCGCGCATAAACGACCACGTTTCATTCGGATCATGTATCAGCATGCTGTTATGCGAAATCGTCCGATTGTAGTAGTTGCAGTCGTGATGATCGCCGTACCCGGCGTAATGGCCACCCTCTGTTGCCAACTCTTCATGTTTGAAGATAAAGAAGTGTCCGACGTCGATGTGCTGATGTGCCGTGAAACGCTTGCCGCACTTGAAGAAAAAGTACGTCGCGTCCTCATCCCACGAGCTGCGTGCATACACATACCCCGGCCCTTTGCTCGCATGCGACAACTTGAATTTTTTCAAATTCCCTTTCTTGATCTTCGGATCGAACCACAACAGTTCCCGATAAGCGTTCTCATCCGCCCCCACGTGTGGCGTCAATTCCAGAAACGCTTTGATCGCCTGGTGCGCCGGATCATTCTTGTATATTCCCACCAACATATTGTTGGATGTCAGGATCGCATCCCGTTCCACTTTGAAGAATCGCCCGCGTCCATCGCCGACGCAGATCATCCGGCGTGAGCCTCGCTCCCGGATCGTCGGATACTGCTCGAACGCCGACGCAATCGCTCGCTGCCCGTAAAACCCCGGCGCCTCCGCCAGCCAGTCCGCCCCCGTGCACCGCTTCATCGCCTCGCACGCCAGCAGCCAGTGGTACATATAATAATTCACATAAAACCCCTCCGCATACCCGCCGCCATCGCCCGCCGCACGCAACGCATCCGCCGCCACGTATCGGAACTCGCGATCGATCTGATACAACAGCAGCATCTCCTGCTGCGATTCCCCCATCAACGCCAACGTCCCCAGCACAAACCCCCAATTCTTGTACCCCCACCATCCGTCGTGGAACGGCGAAAGTTCCTGATCCACATTCTTATCTCGACATTCGAACATATACGCCTCAAACCGCTTCTTCTCCTCCGCTGTCCAATGCTCGTTGCACAGGTCGTATCCGATCGCCGCGTTCCCCACATCCGCTCCAAACGGAACATGTCCCACCCGCACCGGCTGATTGATAAAATGTTCGAAAACAAAATCCACCACCTTCCGCCCCATGACCGCGTCCTCTTCGATCGCCGCCACCAGCGCCATCGAGAACAGTTTCGATTCCACGCTCACCTGCGCCCCGAAATCCCCCGTCGCATCCGCCGGGTGCGGCGGCTTGGTCAGTTCGCGGTTTGCTATCTCTTTCGTCCGCCGATACGCCTCCGGACGCTCCTTCGCCAGACCCTGCAAATAAGCCCGCGACCCAAACAACCGCGGATGCTCTTTCGTCACCTGCCTCGTCGCCAGCGGCGAAAAAACAGTATTGACTCTGTTAGGCGAAGGAACAAAATCCGTAATCCCAGCGAATTCCATAAATGCTCCAATCCTGCAAAAAGACCGAAATGATAGTACAAACGATAAAGCGCAACTCCTCTTCTCGCAACTTTCTCGGATGTGTCGGGTGTGGCCATTTTTTATGGCCAATCAGACGATTGCCCCGGGAAATCAGAGCCGCGACCGTCAGGGAGCGACAGGCGTTATTTCCGCATTGTCGCACGGATCGCTCCCTGACGGTCGCGGCTCTGATCGCCCTGATTTGCCATAAAAAATGGCCACACCCGATGTGCCCGTTTTTCCAAAAGATGCCTTTCCCTGCGTAAAATTCGTAAAATTCGTTCAATTCGTAAAATTTGTGTGGGGGGGGGAGGAGGTTTGTGGCTCCCGTCATCGCATGGAAAGGATCCCTCCACGAATTTTACGAATTGAACGAATTTTACGACACTTGGTCATCCCGTATAATCGCCGCATCCTTACGGAGACTCTCGTGTCCGCCAAAATCCCTTGCAGTCCGACGTTCGAAGAATTCCGCATCCTCGTGCGCCAAACCACCCTCCAGCCCGGCAAAACGCACATCGTCATCCCCGTCTTCCGCACACTCTTAGCCGACCATCTCACCCCCGTCACCGCCTACGAACGCCTCTCCCGTCGCCACGACGCCCAACACGCCTTCCTTCTCGAATCCGTCGTCGGCGGTGAACGCATCGCACGCTATTCCTTCCTCGCCAGCAGTCCCAGTACCATCATCAAAGCCACCGGCAACAAAGTCACCATCCACCACATAGCCCCGGCTTTAGCCGGGATTGACTCCCACATCATCAAAGACTCCCCCGATCCCCTCAAGGAACTCGAAAACCTCCTCGCTCCCATCCAGAGCGTTAAGCTTCCCAATCTCCCCTCCTTCGTCGGCGGCGCCGTCGGATACGCCGGCTACGACACCGTCCGCTACCTCGAACCCGAAAAACTCACTCACATTCCCTCCGACGATCGCCACCTCCCCGACCTCCTCTTCGGCATCTACGACGAAATCGTCATCTTCGATCACGTCCAAAAAACCATCCTCATCGTCGCCAACGCCATCATCCCAAATCACCAAATCACCAACTCGCCAGATCACCAGATCACTCTTCAATCCATTTACAACTCTGCAATCGATCGCATTAACGCTCTCATCGCCGACCTTCAATCCTCCTTCACTTTCGAGCTCGGCACCATCGACCTCTCCCGCGAAATCCGCCCAACCTCCACCGCCAACATGACACAGCAGGACTACGAATCCGCCGTTACCGCCGCCAAGGAATACATTAAGTCCGGCGACATTTTCCAGGTCGTCCTCTCCCAACGCCTACAAGCCACCACCACCGCCCGCCCCTTCGACATCTACCGCGCCCTGCGAGTCATCAACCCCAGCCCGTTCATGTTCTATGTTTCCAGCCCGGAGTGCGCCCTCGTCGGGTCATCACCGGAAATCATGTGCCGCGTCCTCGATGGCGTGATTACCAACCGCCCCCTCGCCGGCACCCGTCGCCGCGGCAAAAACGGCGCCGAAGACAAAGTCCTCGAATCCGAACTCCTCGCAGACCCCAAAGAACGTGCCGAGCACATCATGCTCGTAGACCTCGGCCGCAACGACGTCGGCCGCGCCGCTGAACGCGGCTCCGTCACTCTCTCCGACACCATGACCGTCGAACGCTACTCACACGTCATGCACATCGTCTCCAACGTCACCGGCAAACTCGCCCCCGACAAAACCGTCTTCGACGCCCTCCGCCTTTCCCTCCCCGTCGGCACCGTCTCGGGCGCCCCGAAGATCCGCGCCATGCAAATCATCGACGAACTCGAGCCCACCAAGCGCGGCCCCTACGCCGGAGCCATTGGATACATCGACTACAACAACAACATGGACACCTGCATCGCCCTCCGCACCATGATCATCACTCCCTCCCCTTCCCCCCCTCATATAGCCCCGGCTTCAGCCGGGAAAACTGAGGGAGAACCTCATTCATGGACTGTCTACGTCCAATCCGGCGCCGGTATCGTCGCCGACTCCATCCCCGCCGCCGAACACCAAGAATGTATCAGCAAAGCCTCCGCCCTCCTCAAAGCCGTCGCCCTCGCCGAACAGGGCCTGTCCTAGCCTTGCGTGGAAACGCAAGGCTGCGAACGCCAGGACTCCCATGAAACGTACGTACGAGACGGAGTGTGTGGCACGAAATGCAAAACAAAGTAGCGCCCCCGCTTGGCGGGGTGTTTTTGGTCATTCGAACATTCGAACATTCGAATTTGATTCGTCATTCGTCATTCGTCATTCGAATTTTTTTCTGACCTTGTGCCTTCTTCCCGCGTCCCATAGGATGCACTCATGACGATTTCTTCTCCCAAAACCATCCACTTCATCGCCGGCATGCCCCGCTCCGGCTCCACGCTCCTCTGCAACATCCTCGCCCAAAACCCGCGTTTCCAGGTCACCTCCACCAGCGGCATCCTCGAAACCCTCTTCGTCCTCCGCAAAAGCTGGAACGATATCGTCGAATTCAAAGGCCTCAATAACTCCCCCGACAAAATCAACGTCCTCCGCGCCATGCTCGAAGGCTACTTCGCGGATTCCCCCAAGCCGGTCATTTTCGACAAAAGTCGCTCCTGGCTCGCACATCTCGAACTTGCAGAAACGCTCATTCAACGCAAAGCCAAGGTTCTCGTCTGCGTCCGAGACCTCCGCGAGATTCTTTCCAGTTTCGAAAAGCTCTGGCGAAACAGCCGCGCCACCGGCCCCACGCCTCATGAACAGCAATTCTACCGCGAATTCCAGACCATCGAAGGACGCTGTAACGTGCTCATGCGTGAAGACCAGGTCGTCGGCATCGCCTACAACCGCATCCGCGACGCTCTCCTTCGTGGCTTCCGCGACCGCATGCACTTCATCCCCTTCGAAAAACTCACCGCCAGCCCCGCTCAAACCTTCGCCGGCATCTACCAATTCCTCGGCGAAGAACCCTTCTCCCACAACTTCAACCACGTCGAACAAGTCACCACCGAAGACGACTCTTTCTACAATCTCAAAGGCCTCCACGACATCCGCCCGAAGGTCGAACCCGCGCCGATTCAGCACCCCAAAATCCTCGCCGCCGCCGCCAACAAATGGAAAGGCCCCTATGTCTGGGATCCCTGCTTGTAATATTTCGATTTTGAGTTCCTATTAACTACTAACTACTAACTAATGATGAAAACCATTCACTTCCTCTGCGGCATGCCCTTCTCCGGCAACACGCTTCTTGCCTCCATTCTCCAGCAGAACCCGCGTTTCGAAGCCGCCATGCCCGGCGGTATTCTCGATGCGATTTACATTCTCACCAAAGCTTGGCCGCAAATCCCGGAATTCCAAACCTCCCCCAACGAGCCCGGCAAAGCCAACGTCATGAAAAACATGCTCCAAGGCTACTACGCCAACTCCTCCCGTCCCATCGCATTCGACCGCTCCCGTTCTTGGATCGCGCACCTCGAAACCGCCGAACTCCTTATCGGTTGCGATGATCAGAGCCGCGACCGTAAGGGAGCGACTGGTGAAAAGACCAAAGCCAAAGTCATCGTCCCCGTCCGCGACCTCCGCGAAATCCTCGCCTCGTTCGAACTCCTCTGGCGCCAAAACGCTTCCTCCCATCAGTCCGGCATCGAGCAAAAACACTACATCGAAATGCAAACCGCCGAAGGACGCTGCGCCATCTGGCTACGCCCCGAGTATTCCGTCGGCCTGCCCTACTCCCGCATCGAAGACGCCGTCCACCGCGGATTCGCAGACCGTCTCCACTTCGTCCCCTACGAAAAGCTCACCACCGACCCTGAAAAAACCCTCGCCGACCTCTACCACTTCCTCGGCGAAGAACCCTTCAAACACGACTTCAAAAACATCCAGCAAGCCGGCCTCATCGACGACCCCGTCCTCGATTTCCCCGGCGTCCACCGCATCCGCCCCGCCCTCACCCCAGTCCCTCCCCGCGCCTCCCAAATCCTCGGCCCCGTCGCCGACCGCTACAAAGGCCCTTACGTCTGGAGCCCGAAGCCAGAAGCCAGTAGCCAGAAGGCGGAAAGTTCAAACTTCTAGCTTCTAGCTTCTAGCTTCTGGCTTCTTCACAGATACCGATCCAGCACCTGCTGCCACACGCCCATTTCTTTGCACAGAAACTCAATCCCATCCCGCACCGCTCCGTACCCGCCCGGATACTTCGTGACATACTTCGCCACCGCCCGTACCTCTTCCGAAGCATCCGCCACCGCAATCGGCACCGCCACCCGCCGCATCACCGGCAAGTCCGGCAGATCATCCCCCACATACGCAATCGCTGAATCACTAATCCCCAATTCCTCCTTCAACTGGTTATACACCTCCAGCTTATTCCCCACATTCTGATACACATGTTCAATCCCCAATTCCTCCGCACGATGGCTCACCACATCCGACTCCTTCCCCGTAATAATCGCCACCTCCTTCCCCAACCGCCGCCACAATACGATCCCCGCCCCATCCCGCACATGAAACCGTTTCAACTGCTGTCCCGCATCATCCCGAATAATCCCCCCATCCGTCAGCACCCCATCAACATCCAAAATCAGCAACTGAATATTCGCCAAACTCATATTAACTCCTCATATAGCCCCGGCTTTAGCCGGGATCAGCTTCCGTTTTCTGGCTATTTCCCACGTTGTTCAATCATGTTGTCAGGATTTTTCGAAGGTTCCATGTTGACAATGCACTACGGCATCTTTAGCGGCACAGTCGCGATAAACTCACCAAAATCGATCACTCGAACTTTCAGCGTGACCGTGACTTCTTTGGCCGCCTTGAGATCGATGTCAGCTGGTACTCCGCCGGAGTACTCGCAGAGACCACCTCAGCCATATTCCATTTTCCCGAGGAGTGTCGATTTGCCATCGACATTGAGATATACCTCCGGCAGATTCTCGGGGTCGTAACCAAGTTCATAGGTTTCGCCGGCCTGTCCCTTGATGTGGAGCGTCTGAGGCTTGATGTTGACTTTGCCATCAGCCATCGCCGCCTGGAATTCAAACACCTTGGGACCGCTCAGGACCAGGACCCGTTTCGCACCGGCTTCCACTTTCACTGCCGGCATCCCCTCCCCAGAGACAAACATCAACGAGTCTTCCGATTGCGAGCCTTGCGGCGGGATATTCATCGCCGCATTCAGAATCGTATAACTGCCCGGAATAACCGTTACCGACTCTCCCGCCTTGCCGTTAACCGTCACGTTAAGCTTCGCGTCTGAAGAAGTCATGATGATCTGCCCCGAACACTTCGGCGGCGCGATGACTTCGAGCCTTGTCGTGACGCCTCGGTAGGGGAGGACCGTCAATTCACTACCGTCCTTGGCAAGATGTTGAATTTCGAAAATACCATCGGCTGTACTAATGTATTTCGAGAGTGGCTGCGCGAAGTGGAGCTTCTTTTTCGAAATCCAGGCATAATCATTAAACCCCGTAAGCGAACCGACGACGATGCCATCTTCGCCGCTGGTGTAAAAGCCATCCAGGTTGGAATCGTAGAGTGCGATAGGGATTTTCGTTTTGCCAATCTTGCCGGTTTGGACTCCCACAGACCAGAATATCCCCGTCGTGGCAACTTTCTTTTTCTTGGTTTCTGGGTCGGTAGAGACATAGGTGCTGCCATCGCCCTTGAGCAGGTACTTTCGCCCATGGTCGAGCGTAAGTTCCAGGGGCTTTGTGTTCGCATCCAAGTTACGGGGGTTAAGCAAGTCGTAACTGAGTTCCTGCGTAGGTGTTTTGATCAGCAGCTTGGCGGGCACTGGCCCTGTGCGGACACCGTCGGGCATCTTGGCCGGTGCTTGGGCTTGCACGACGCATGCGATTCCTCCGAACGTAAATGTCTGCGTGGGATTCGCCTCAGTCAGGTGAAATTGCCCCGGAGGATCGTCGTCCCCCACCAACGGCGGCACGTACATGATATCCGCAGGAATCGCAGTCGTAACCAGCGAAACCTTCACCGAACCGCCAGCCCCGCAACCCCACAGCACCGCAACGATACCCATGACCATACCCAGAAGAACCATTCGCCTAAAGTGCGACATATTCAGAAACCTCCCACAGCAGCTTGATGTCCCACGATAGTAGCGCATGTTGGCAGTTCTCTGTCAAGATCAATTCCTGATCCCCCAAAGGGAGCCCCGCATGGTAATGCGGGGCTTTGCGTTAATCTCGCCAAATGGCACCGAAAACGCTTGCGGCGTCGCGAACCTCGCCTTTTCATGCGATCACGGGGCTCACAAATCTCGCCCCCTCCCTCCACGAATTTTACGAACTTTACGAATTGTACGAGTCAGAATGGTTTCCCCAAAAAAACGGCCACCCCCCTCCCTTTCACCAGTTTTACGCTACTATACCCCCATGCTCGGCCTCGCTCTTCTACTCCTCTTCAACCTCCTGGGCGTCGTCCTCCAGAAGTACGCACACGTTCCGCTGCCCTCCAACGTCATTGGCCTGCTCCTGTTGCTCCTTGCGCTTCATCTGAAAATCGTGCGTCTGCGATGGGTCGAAGACGCCGCCGGTTTCCTGCTCAAGCACATGATGCTGTTATTTGCTCCCGTCATCGTCAGCACTCTCGCCCTGACCGACCTCCTCGCCACCAATTGGCTCCCCATCCTCGCCACCATCTTACTTTCCACGCTCATCACCCTCCTCGCCACCGCACTGATCGCCAACCTCTTCACACAGGACCAAACCCCATGACCCTGTCACCCTGTCACCTTGTCACCTTGTCACCTTGTCCCCCCCTCTCCCTTGTCCCCCTGTCCCAGCTCACCGCCGAGCCCCTCTTCGGCCTCACGCTCACCCTGACCGCCTACGCCCTGGCGTTAGCGATCCATCACAAGTTTCGCTTCCTGCATCCGTTGCTGGTCACCTGTCTGCTGGTAATGGCCTTTCTACTGGTCGCCCGCGTACCGATCGACGACTACCAAACCGGCGGCAAGTTCCTCGAGTTCTTCCTCGGCCCCGCCACCGTCGCTTTAGCCGTCCCCCTCTACCGTCACGCCGCCGTCCTCCGCCGACATGCCGTGCAAATTGCCCTGACGATCCTCACCGGCTCTCTCATCGGCATCTTCTCCGCCGCCGTCATCGCACTCCTCTTCCACGCAACCCGTGACGTCATCCTCTCCGTCCTGGCCAAATGCTGCACCACGCCCATCGCCATCGAAGTCACCCGCGAACTCCACGGCAACGAAAGCCTCGCCGCCTCCATCGTCGTTCTCTCCGGCCTCACCGGCGCACTCCTCGGACCTCCACTACTCCGACTCCTCCACATCCGCAAACACTCCGCCATCGGCCTGGCCATCGGCGCCGCTTCCCACGGCATCGGCACCTCCTCCCTCCTCCGTCACAACGAACTCCAAGGCACCTACGCCGGCCTCGCCATGGCCCTCAACGGCATCCTCACCGCCGCACTCCTCACACCCGCCGCCCACCTCATCCAAAAACTGCTATAGCCTCGCGTGGCAACGCAAAGTAGCGACCCCGCTTTGCGGGGTGGAGCCCCGCATGGCAATGCGGGGCTTTTTGGGCCGGGTTATGCAGAATTGCAACTGAATTCTGGATGCCCCCGGCTATTTCCACAGAATTCTTTTTATATCGCACTTCAGGTAAAATCCGAACGTCCAACCGCCTCGCTTCAAAATCAGGAGGACCGACACATGTCACTATTTCCATCCGCTTATCGCGGCGGCAGCGACAGCAATGCGAACGCCGCTCGCGCCGCCAGCGAAGCCGCCGCCGCCGGCCGTAGTGCTCGCGAAGTGGAGGATCGTCTGGAGCGGCTCACTTTGATCTGCCGCGCCATGTGGGAACTACTCCGGGAAAAAGGCATCGCCGTGGAAGAAGAACTGATCGCGAAAATGGCCATCATCGACGCCGCCGACGGCGTCGCCGACGGCAAGCAAACCGAACAAATCCACAAGTGCCCCAAGTGCGGCCGCACTCTCCAACGCCGCGCCACCAAATGCCTCTACTGCAATGCCGAATACATGCCCACAAGTGTTTTCGAAACCATCTGAGCCCGATCGAAATAAGACCCCATCCGAATAACCCGTAGCGACCCCGCTTTGCGGGGTGCCGGAGGAGAAAACGGGGTAGCGTTGCTCTGTCTCAACCCTCCACCATTTGGCCATCAGAGCCGCGACTGTAAGGGAGCGACAGGCTTTATCTCCGCATTGTCGCACGGGTCGCTCCCTTACGGTCGCGGCTCTGATAGAGGATTGAGACAGAGCAGGGTAGCGTAATTATTTCGGCAGATACTTCGAAAAAATATTGATGTATTCGTTATCGAACCGAATCCGTTTGATATTATCGTAAGCGATCACGGTCGCTTCCGAATCCCACTGCCCCGCCGCATCGAAATTCAAAACCGCTACCGACCGCGCACTCAGCCCGGTGATTTTCCCCACCGCGAACGCCTCATCCGAAAATCCCGGCTCCGCCGTCTCGAAGAACTCCACCTGAATCAACTTCCGTTCCCGCCGGAAATAGTGAAACAGATCCGGCCAATCGTTCAGCGGCGGCAACTCCGGAATCCCAATCCGACTGACAAGTCCCTCCCCCTCAAAAATCTTTTCAACCATGCGTTCCGCCTTCTTCGAGCGGACCGCCCGAATCTCATAAATCGGCATGATCGAGTACCCCGCCAGGTGAAACTCGACAATTTCATGCATCAGCAGCATCTCTTCCGACACCGCTAGGGGAAACCCCAGAGACGTATCATACGGCGGATACTTCGGCGTAATGGTCACGGCACGTTTGAGGTCGACAAGTTCTTGGAATTTCAGGTATTTCATCATGACGCCGATTATATCGCCAAACCCGGTGACATTGAATCTGGTGATCTAGTGATTTGGTGATCTGGTGATTTGTGCTGTCGCATATGCGGGAATGCCTTTCAATTGCCAAATTAAAAATCACCAAATCACCAGATCGCCAAATCACCAGATTCTTCAAATCTCTTTCCCTCGCAATTTCTCCGCCCGTTTCTCCGCCGCCTTCATCTTCGCCTCATCGTTCATTTCTTCGTATAAATCGCGAAGATTCGCCACTGCTCCCGCCACATTTTCGTGAGTCGGCCCATACGTGACCTCCGCGATCCGCACCGCCTCGAGAAAATACTTCTCCGCCTCCTCATAATTTCCCCGGCCTTGTTCGATCATCCCAAGCACCATCAACTGATATTGCCGATCCGGATGATCCTTCCCGAAATATTTCTCCGTCACCGGCATTGCCCGGCGAATCTGTTCCTCCGCCGCCGCGTCATCATCATTCAGCTTCAGCGCCATCGCCAGATTCACACGCGACATCGCCGTCTCGGGATGCTCCTTGCCGTAGACTTTTTCGCTCATCTCCAGTGCCTTCCGCAGCGTATTGATCGCCATCTCCGCCACATTCTCCCCCTCTCCGTGATACAGCAAATGCATCCCGATATTGTTGAGCGATTCCTGGCTTTCATAAGACTCCTCGCCCGCCAGCAGCTTTCGCATCTGCCAGCTCTTGTACAGCATCAACCTCGCCTGCGTCACCCGTTTCGGACTTGGCATTTCCGCAGGCCCTGCCGCCTCTTCATACATCAGCCCAAGATTATTAATCAATTCCGCCAGCACCAGCGAATCGTCCTTCTGCCATTTCTGAATCAGGTCCCGTCCCCGCACGAAAGCCTTTTCCGCCCCGCGAGCGTCGCCCATCGCGTACTTCTGCCACCCTTTGTTAATCGCCAGCCGCGCCAGCAATATCCCCTGCTCCTTGTTGTTCTTGTCCAGCAGCGACTCCGCCCTCGCAATAATCGACTCCGCCTCACGGTACCTTGCCTGCCGCAGATAGACCGTCGCCAGATCATCCAACGGCGAAGCGATCTCCCACGCCTTCTCCCCTTTCTCCTTCTCAATTGCCGCAATCGCCTTCAAACACATCGTCTCCGCCTGCTTATACTTCGCCTCGCGATACAGCGTCGTCGCCGCCTCATGCGTATACGGCGGAACCAACTCCGGCTGCGAAGCCGCCACCATCGTCGTCGCCGCCGTTGCTCCTGTTGACCTCGTCCCCTGGCATCCCCACATCATGCCCACCACCACCAACACCGCCACCGAAACCCGTCGCATCATGCCAACCCTTTTATTCTTTTACCTTTTGACTTCCTTTTAACTTTTAACTTTATAACTTTTAACTTCAACCCTATTCCAGCACCAGATCATCCCGATGAATCACTTCATCATAGTACGTTTCCATTTTCAAGAGCGCCGCGAACTCCGACGTCTTGTGCCCTCGGATCACATCGACTTCTTCGCGATCATAATGCGTCAGCCCGCGCGCAATGGGCAGCCCCTCCTGCGTCGTGATCAGCACCGCATCGCCGCTCTCAAACTCCCCCGCCGCCGCCACAATTCCCGATGCCAGCAAACTCTTATTCGCCTTCAGCGCCTTTTCCGCCCCCGCATCCACCACCAGCGTCCCCTTCGTCCGCGCCGTCAACCCAATCCACCGCGAATGGCTCGACAATTTCCTCCCTGTCGGCATAATCAGCGTCCCCGTCGCCACACCCTCCAACAAATCCACAATCACCCCCGGCCGTTTCCCGTTCGCGATTACCACCGGCTTGCCCGCCTTCTTCACTGTTCCCGCCGCCATCAACTTCGACCCCATTCCCCCCGTCCCGCGATCCGACTTCCTCCCCTCATCCACATTTCCTGCCGCATCCTCCATATCCCGCACGATCGGCACCGTCTCCCCACGCCCATCCAACAACCCATCCACTACCGATAACAGCACCAGCAAATCCGCATCGAGCAAACTCGTTACCTGTGCCGCAATCAGATCGTTGTCGCCAAAGCGTATCTCCGCCACCGTCACCGAATCATTCTCATTAATGATCGGCACACAGCGCGAGCGATGCAGCGAATCAATACAATTCCGCAAATTCAAATACCGCTCTTTATCCTCAAAATCCCCACGCGTTATCAGCATCTGCCCCACATGCAACCCGTGCGGCTTGAATGCTGCCCCAAACAAATTCATCAAAATCGACTGTCCCACCGCCGCCGTCGCCTGGAGCATCGGCAAATCCTTCGGCCGCCTCGCCACCCCCAATTCCGCCATCCCCGCCCCGATCGCCCCCGACGACACCATCGTCACCTGAATCTTCCTTGCCACCAGTGCCGCCACCTGCTCCGCAAAATGCGCCAACAACGCCGCATCCACCCGTCCTTGCGGATCTGATAACGCATTGGTCCCGATTTTAATCACCACCGATCGCACGTTTGCCAGAACGCTCTTGCGATCCACCGTTTTCGAACTTGTCTGTATCGTGTTCATGATCTCTTAATTGGAACGCCAAATCTGTCGAAATACAACTTACTCTCCGTATTTAGCCGGCAGGCTTGCCTGCCGTTCATTGCTGGCACGAACGTTGTTCTCACCGTGGCACGGGCATCTCGCCCGTGTGTGTGGGTGGGGGGGGGCACAGGATGTCGGGCGAGCAACGCCGTTTCGGTTCGGCGACCCGACAGACTGACTGTTGCCAACGGGAGTCACATCATGGGCAAGGCCGCCATTGGTCTGATCATCGTCTGGCTCCTCCTCGGCCTCGCCGCCATCAGCGCCATCGTAGCCGTGCACTGAAAAAAGAAGCCAGAAGCCAGAAGTTTTGAATAAGCTGTAAACTTAAAACCTTCTGGCTTCTGGCTTCTGGTTTCTGGTTTCTGGCTTCTTCGCGATCACCCGCAAAATTTCCTCCACATAAGCCTCCGTCGATCCCTGTTTCGCCGCGATCACCTCCCGTGCCCGCCGCCCCATTTCCCCCGCCGCCGTCGGATTCGCCAACCACCCCTCCACCACCCGCATCAACTCCCCACCATCCTTCACCACCATCGCCGCCTTTTCCCTCACCAACAACTCCACCACCTCCGCAAAATTCGTCGTATGCGGCCCAAAGCAGCACGCCTTACCCAACGCCGCCACCTCAATCATGTCCGACCCCCCCCCCCCCCCCTCCCAAAAAACCCCCCCCCCAAAACCCAAAAACCCCCCCCCCCAAACCCCCCCAACCCCCCCCCCCCACCCCCCCCCAACACCCCCACCCACCCCCCACCCCCCGGGGGGCCGGCGGAA
>Ga0123357_10001089_pt1 | contig 28059 bp, 23 predicted proteins | sample TergutEmb28metaG_FD_89873 | JGI IMG/M metagenome (GOLD analysis project Ga0123357, IMG submission 89873) | Embiratermes neotenicus P4 segment gut microbial communities from Petit-Saut dam, French Guiana - Emb289 P4 | ecosystem: Host-associated > Arthropoda: Insects > Digestive system > Gut ...
ACTTGATTCGTTATGCCGGCGGATTTACCGGCGACGCATATACGAAAAAATTACGTGTGACTCGCAGCACAGATGGACAAAGCCAGATTTTTACCGTTACTGACGACGCTTACAAATCGTTTATGCTCAAAGATAAAGACGTAGTTTCTATTGGCGCAGGTTTGGATGAGTTTGAAAACAGGGTAGAGATCAAGGGAGCGGTTTACAGAGACGGATATTATCAAATAGGCAAGGACATTACTACTGTAAAAGACTTGATTATGGCAGCCGATAGTCTGAGAGGCGATGCCTTTTTGAATCGTGCGATACTGACCAGGCAAAAAGATGACTATACCCTGGAAAACATCCCCATAGATTTGGGCGCTCTGTTTGCAGGCGCAGGTAATGATATTATATTAAGGAAAAATGATGTACTTTATATACCTTCTATACACGATTTGCAGGAACAGGGCGATTTTGTAATCTATGGCGCTGTAGCGCGTCCGGGAAATTATAAATTTGCCGACAATACTACTCTGGAAGACTTGATTGTTCAAGCAGGAGGACTGTTGGAATCAGCATCCACAGTGAAAGTTGATGTTGCCCGCAGGACCATAGATCCGACGCGAACGACCGTTAACAGCGCTCTTTCTGAAACTTTTACATTTTCCCTCAAGGATGGTTTTGTAGTTGGCGGAAAAGCCGGTTTTATTTTGAAACCATACGATGAAGTCTTCATACGGCGCAGCCCCGGATACCATGAACAGAGAAACATATACATAGATGGAGAGGTTTTGTTTCCGGGCGCTTATGCCATGAACAAAAAGAACGAGCGTATATCTGATGTTATCAAGCGTGCTGGTGACATAACGACGGACGCTTATGCTAAAGGAGCGAGACTGATTCGCCAGCGAACGGAAGAAGAAGCTTTTCGATCTCAAAAGGCTTTGAAGATGGCTTCTCAAAATGGAAAAGACTCCATTGCAGTGAATACATTAGATTTATCAACCACCTATAGTGTTGGAATTGAATTGGATAAAGCTTTAAAAAATCAGGGATCAGATTATGATTTGGTATTGCGCGAAGGAGACCGGCTGATTATTCCTGAATATGAAAATACAGTGAAGATAGATGGCGCTGTTATGTATCCGAATACAGTGTTATTTAAGGCAGGAGAGAAATTGGATTACTATGTCAATCAGGCAGGTGGCTATTCCGATTATGCGAAGAAAAGCAAAGCGTTTGTGATACACATGAATGGAACAGTGAGCAAGGTAAAAACATCGGATAAAAAATCGGTACAGCCGGGCAGTGAAATTATTATTCCTACTAAAGACGACAGTAATAAAATCACATGGAAGGATATTGTTTCTGTTGTTCCCGGATTAGTATCATTGGTAACTATGTTCGTTTTGATAAAAAATACGTTTAAATAATAGATATGGATAATTTAAATAAAAATATAGCTGATCATCAGGAAGAGGAAATTGATTTAATTGAATTGATAAAAAAAATCGGGAGCCAGTGGCGATTGATTTTAAAAGTATGCGGTATTGCTTTGATTGTGGCTATCGTTGTTGCTTTCAGTATTCCCAAAACATATACCACAAAAGTAATCTTAGCCCCGGAATCGAATTCTGCTAACGGTAGCAGCATGGGACAATTGGCTTCTCTTGCCGGCATTAATTTAAACGCTCAGGATATGCGGGATTTATCGCCGGATGTGTATCCCAGTATCATTAACTCAACCCCATTTTTGATGGGGTTGTTTGATATTCCGGTGAAAGATTCCAAAATGCAGATAAATACATCACTGTATGATTACTTGGGTAATAAATACCAAAAGAAAGCTTGGTGGAGTTACATTATGAATGCTCCGTCAAAGTTGATTGGATTGTTTTCATCAAAGGATGGCTCTAAAGAAAATGCTGGAACTTTGCCACTGTTGCCGTTAGTCATAACAAAACAGCAGTCATATATTATGAGTGTTCTAACGAACAGTATCAACGTTGATGTTGATAAAAAAACAGGAGTCATAACCTTGTCTTCAACTATGCAAAGCGCTGAAATATCGGCATTGATTGCAGATACAGTTACCTCCTATTTACAAAACTACATAATCAGTTACCGAACAAAAAAAGCTCGACAGGATTTGAATTTTTCGGAAATGCTATTTCAAGATGCCAAAGATAAATATTACAAAGCGCAGCAGACCTACGCCGCCTATACGGATGAGAATATAGGAATTATTTCCGCTCAATACCGTACAAACCAGGATCGTATGCAAAATGAAATGAATCTTGCTTTTGGAATCTATAATCAGATGGCGCAACAACTGCAATTAGCAAAAGTCAAAGTGCAGGATATGACTCCGGTATATACGATTGTTCAGCCCGCTGTGGTACCGTTGCCGTTGCAAGCAAGTCCGAAAAAGTTGTTGATAGTAATTGCATTTGTATTTCTCGCATTTGTTGGCGTTTGTGGATGGATTGCTTTTGTCAAGGATTTTCTTTTTGAGATTTTTGAGGCAAAGTGATTGGTATTCTTTTAAACTTTAACAAATAAATCAGGCAACATAAAATTAATATGCCAATTCCGGCAATCCAAGTTATTGCCGGAAACCAACGATACAAAAGGGTAATAATTGTGCAAATAAAGAGCTGTGTAAGGGCATAGCCGGCAGATACTTTTAATTGCGAAAAACCACGTTCATTCGTTAATATTTGATAGAAATGCATGCGGTGAGCCTCGAAAATATTCTGCCGCAGGTATAGCCGATGCAAGATTGTACAAACCGAATCAACTCCATAAATCGTTAAAAACAAAATCCAAATTACCGATTGAGTTTTTATCATTAATTGAAGCAACAAACTGACAATCCAGAAGGAAATAGCCATACTCCCGACATCTCCGGCAAAACATTTTGCCCGTTTTCTGTAATTGAAAAACAAAAATACAGCACTGGCTAATATAGCATAACAAATAAAATCAGGAGGAGTGAAAGAAATAATTTGCAGGTTAACATATTGTAAGAAAATTAACACAGAAAGGCTGTATAGCCCTGTAATGCCATTGATACCGTCCATAAAATTATAAGCGTTCAGTATTCCGACAACGAAAATGTATGCAATAAGAATCTCCCACCACGGCAAAACCAGGAATATACCTAATCCGTAAAACAGCAGACTTATAGCAAGAAAATGAATTGTAATCCGAATCTTATTAGGTAAAGAAGAAACATCGTCCCAAAAGCTGACGATGGAAATCAGCGTAATTCCGGTAAGAAAATAAATACTGTCCGGCAAATAAAACAGAGAACAGATAAGTCCTGCCATCCACCAAACAATTCCTCCACCCCGAACCGTAATATAATTATGAGAACTGCGTTCGTTGGGTTTGTCAATAATGTTGAATTTATCAGCGATTTTGAAATAAAAAATCATCGCAAAAAACAGGACAGCAATGATTATGGGATAGATTTGAAAGTGACAAGTGACGAGTGACAAGTGACGAGGAGGTTATTTAATAAAAGTTTTCAATGTTTGCATCAAACCATCTTTCGCGTCAATGGGCAAGTGATTGATTCCAATTGCCTGTTTCATTTTTTGATTTGAAACAATATAATTTTCAGTTAATTTTTGAAGTCGTTCTGAATTAAGGGGTAGTTTGCAAACATCCCCGATTCTTACAGCGGTTTTTATAAGGCTCTTATTCAAGTTCCAAATCCGCTCCTTTTTTCCCTTTAATTGGGCAATCAATTTAATTAATTCATTGGTAGAAACCGACTCGTCGTCAGCGAGATGATAAATGCCCGAATCGGGATTTTGTAATATGAATTGCTCAACGATATACGACAAATTTCCTATATTCAGAAACGACCGCTTGTTCTCGAAAGTGCCCAACGGATAGGGAATACCTTTACTTACGAAATTATAAAGCAAATTCAAATTTCCTTTATTTCCCTGTCCGTGAATCATACAGGAACGAAAAATATAAACTCTTTTTTTGTCATTGCGGGCTTGACCCGCAATCCCCCATTCTTTACTCAAAATGTAATTCTCCGCCGCAATCTTACTTTCCCCGTAAGGTCCAACCGGCTTGGGAACTACATCTTCTGCAAGGAAATCGCCTTCAACTTTATCGGCAGCCGCTTTTACGGAACTGAAAAAGATAAATTGCTTGGCATTTGATTGTAGGAAAAAGTCAAAAATTTTCTTGGTCAATCCGGTATTTATATCAAAATAACTCTGCGCATCGCTCCTGTTTTTCGTATCGTGCGCTTTGCCGGCTAAATGGATGATGGTATCCACTTCGGGCAGCGATTCCAAATCATCCCATGTATATGTTTTGATTACCCCATTTTTTGGGGGAGAAACAATATCCAAACCATAAATGGAATGCCGCTCTTTGAGCGTAGAAACGAGATTTGAACCGATGAAACCATGGATGCCGGTGAGGAGGAGGGTCATAAGTGTTGCAAATTTGATAATAAATCGGCGATAATAATATCTTTCGAAAAATTAGCCTCATAAAAGATTTTGCTATTCTCTCCCATTTTTTGCAAAACGTTTCTTCCTAAAGATTTTATAGTACAAATTTTTTGAACTAAAGATAAATAATCTCCTGCCGCAACAGCAAAACCGCATTTTGCATCTTGAATCACCGACGCTCCTTCACCATTTAACATTGCAGCAATAGGTTTTCCAAAAGCCATGTAGGACTGTGTTTTAGCAGGTATCGTTAAATTGAAAATCTCCTCATTTTTTAGACTGACTAACAACATATCGGCTTGCACATAAAGATTCGGCATTTCCTCTAAAGGATAACGCCCTAATAAAATCACAGTGTCAGACAGATTATGTTTTTGAATTTGTTCTTCAAGCCAGGTTTTCTTTCTTCCACTTCCTACAATTATCCATTTGATGGATTTATCATCTTGCGTTTCAAGCATTGCTTTCAATATGTTATCAATATCTTGCGATTCTCCTATATTGCCTGCAAACATAATTATAAACCCGTCAGGAATATCTTTTGAATATTTATTTCTATCTATATCGTTAGAAAGAAAAACATCCTCTGCCCAATTGGGTAGATAATGTATCTTGGTCTCATCATTGTATTTTGCTAAAACGGAAGGAGCGAACCCTTTGCTGGAAATAAATATCTTGTCGGATTGTTTGTAAATGTACTTTACCATTTGAGTAAGTATTTTATGTACAAACTTGGAATTAAATTTTCCAGCGGCTGATACACTTTCCGGCCACAAATCCTGCACCCACAATCCTAATTTCGTACCATAACATTTTTTATGAACAATGGCTGGAAAAACCATTGTTATGGGTGAAATCGCAAAAACAAAACTTGCATCATATTTCTTTCGATGAAATAAAGCAAAAATCGAAGAAAAAAAAGCAAATGATATATAATTTAAAGCTAAATGTATTCCCTTTCCATTTTTTCGAGGAAGCATTGGGACTCGATGTACAAGAATATCCTTGAATAATTCCTGTGATTTGGAAAAGTATCCATAGCCATCATAAAAATATCCTTCCGGATAATTTGGTTTACCTGTAAGAACAGTTACTTCATGCCCTCTTAGTTTTAACTCTAAGGCTAAATCATTTATTCTGAAATTCTCTGGCCAAAAATATTGGCTTACTATCAGTATTTTCATTTAATACATAATGCCGTTCATTCTCCCCACACTGTACGTTTCACATAGTCGGTATAAGACAAAATTATCCGCACAACCTTATCCGACACATTAGGAATACTATAATCTGACACCTTACGAAAAGACTGAGGCTTTTCATTTTCAAGTTGTACCAATCCTTGTATTACTCTTTCAGGATTCAAACCGACCATCATTACAGCTGCTTCTTCCATTGCTTCATGGCGTTCATGGGCTTCTCTTATGTTTAATGCGGAAAAACCAAGAATGGATGATTCTTCGGAAATAGTGCCGCTGTCAGATAATACAGCTTTGGCATTTAATTGTAATGAAATATAATCACTCAATGCAAAAGGCTTTTCCAAATGAATCAAAGGATCAAATTTAACGTCGTATTTTTCAATCATTTTGCGAGTACGCGGGTGTGTCGTAACAATGATCGGAAGATTGTATTTTACAGCAATAAGATTCAGTATTTTGCATAAATTTAAAAAGTTAGTCTCATTAGCAATATTTTCTTCCCTGTGAGCAGATACTAAAAAATATTTTTGTTGCTCCAAATTTAGTTTTTCCAATATATGCGATTTTTCAACATTAGGCATATAGTGATTTAATACTTCGAGCATTGGACTTCCGGTTTTGATAGATGTTGCAGCAGGAAGGTCCTCGGCAAGCAAACATTCCCTGGCTATATCGCTGTATGCTAAATTAACGTCAGATATATGATCAACAATTCGTCGGTTCACTTCTTCCGGCACACGTTGATCGAAACATCGATTTCCCGCCTCCATGTGAAAAATAGGAATACGACGTTTTTTTGCAGGAATGGCACAAAGGGAAGAATTCGTATCTCCTAACACAAGAAACGCATTCGGTTTCTCTTTCTCAAATATAGGATCTATATTAATAATACATTGTCCTATTGTTTGAATAGCATTTGAACCGGCAGCGTTCAAGAAATAATCTGGTTTACGGAGTCCCAAATCTTCAAAAAAAATTTCATTTAACTCATAATCATGGTTTTGTCCCGTATGAACAAGTATATGTTCTATTGCAGGAGAAATATCTAATTTTTTAATAACCAGAGATAAGCGAATAATTTCCGGACGGGTACCTATTACTGTTAAAACTTTAAGTTTTTCCATAATCAAATAAAATAAAAAGGATATAATTCTTTATGTTGTACTATCCAATCTTTCATTTCAATGATCATCTGTTCGTATGTAGGAACTTTAAATGAGAAATCGTCATTACGAACGGATATCAATGTTTTATCAAGCTGTAACTTATCTGAAGGATTAATAGTAAGCGTATTGTTTCTAAAATGTTTATTGAACAGTTTCAACAATTCATATTTTGAAATGTTAGAATTATTAACCAAATTATATAATCCTGTAAGGTTTTCTTTAGCTGCCTGTTCCATTGCCTTTGCGAGAGTGAGTGTGGTAACTCCTGTCCACATAGCTCCTGTATAGCCACTTATAGCCCCTGTTTGTTTCATAAACCAATTGAACAGACCAATGCCTTCATGGTTCATGTCCGGTCCTATGATTGAATTACGAAAAGTAAGATTTTTATTGTCTTCCACTTCACCAAGCGCTTTGCTGCGATCGTAAAATGTTGTTCCATCTCGCAGAGAAGTTTCTGTGTAGGAACCAGAATTGCCGGCAAATACGCAGTCTGTACTCATGTGTATTAATTTTGTCGGCACATCTTTTAATGTGTCAGCAATCAGGTGTGGCAAATAGCTATTGAGGTAAACAGCCATTGCCGGATTGTCTTCTGCAACTTGATTTAAAAGACCGATACAGTTTATAACCAGATCATAGTTCCCTTCTACAAGTATTGTTTTAAATTTATCGGTTTCAAATGCATTGCCAATAATATTTTTACAGTAAGGAAACGGTTTAATGGAATATGCTGTTACATCATGTCCATGCTCTTTAAAATAAAGAGTGATTGTATGTCCTGCCATTCCTATAGATCCTAATACAAGTACTTTCATTATTCTATTTTATTAAAATTTACTCTACATATCTAAAGAATTCATCACTCTTCACAGACTTAAACGACATTGGGCTGAAATCCGCAATACGCGAAACTTATCTTCCACCTGTAATTACTTTAGTAAACCTTGGCAAAAAACGTTTTAAAATATAATACAAAGCAATTGCGCAAAATATAACCAAGATAGGATTTGCAAAATATAATGTTGTCAATGCCAAATCGCTTTGGGGATGAAAAATTAGATAGGATAGTTTACGGAAAACAATCAACAAAAAAGGATCATGAACGACAAAAACAAAAAATGCAGCCGCAGACAAAAATTTTGTTGACTTTAACCACCCCTTTTCAAATAAAAAGGCTACAACATTGAAACAAAAAATTATTCCCATTATTATTCCTGCGTTATGGATATATATGTTAAAATCATACTTTTTAGTCAATAAATCAGCAAATGCGATAATTGGATATAATACAAAAGAATTTTTCTTTATTTTTCCAAAATCTTCGAGTAAATTTCTCTTATTTATTCCAAAATAAGCTCCTGCTGTAAAAAAGAATATACAAACAAGACTAAATCCATCAAAATGGAACCACCAATTAAAATACCATAAAATTCCGAGTAACAAAACTCCATGATATTTTGATTTTTTTACAGAAAAGTATATAATTGGAGTTAGTAATACTGTCATCATTAAATCGCGGATAAACCAAAACTGGTAAGAAATAGGAAAACCCGTCCCACCATTCTCTCCACTATTGTTCCAAAAATAACTAAAAAAATTATGTAAATCAACTTCTTTGTTTATATAGGCATTTAATTGAGGAATTAAAGATATGACATAATAAAGCAGGAAAACTATAAAATTCCAAAATAAGTAGGGTATAAGCAATGTTTTTATCCTTCCTGCAAGTTTATTTTTATAGACACCTTCTGATAATTTATCCACGTTTATGAAAAACAAAAATCCTGACATAAAAAAGAAAAGAGGAACAGCAATACGTGCTATTACATTGGAGAAAAAATTACTACAATAATACATAAATGGCATATTCATGCCACTAACTACCCCATACACAGCACTTTTTATTTGTATAGAAGTACTAAAATTATGAATAAAGATCACGCCAATAATAAGAGGAAAACGCAGAAAATCAATCACTTGAAATTGATTTTCTTGAGAAAACGTTGTGTTTGCCATAAGATTTTTCTCTGAAAATTTTAATTTTTGATATTAGAGTTTATATCGAATAAGAATTTTGAGTATTGATAATCAAGCATCTAAAATCTTAATCACTATAAAGTCTATTACAATTTTAAATCTTCTCTGATTATGGGTAATTTTAACAGTAGCACTTTCATATCTTCTTTGCCAAGTCTATCTGTATTGTGCGAATGATAATCTTCAAATAATCTAATTTTTTCTTCTCCCTTCACAAAATATTTATCATAGTTCAAATCTCGTGCGTCACAAGGAATGCGAAAGTAATTGCCCATATCTTCAGCTTTTGCCATTTCTTCGCGGGTAACCAAAGTTTCGTAAAGTTTTTCTCCATGACGGGTACCGATGATACGAATTTGGGACTGAGATTGGTATAATTCTATTAAGGCTTTTGCAAGTGTTTCAATGGTTGCCGCCGGAGCCTTCTGAACGAATAAATCGCCATTATGACCATTTTCAAAAGCATACAACACCAAATTAACAGCATCGTCAAGCGTCATCATAAATCGTGTCATGTTAGGATCAGTCAATGTCAAATCTTTAGCAGCTTTCATTTGGTCAATAAATAAAGGAATAACTGAACCTCTGCTTGCCATGACATTACCATAGCGGGTACAACAAATGACAGTATGAGCGTTTTCTCCTAACGAACGAGCTTTTGCTATAGCTACTTTCTCCATCATTGCTTTGCTGATTCCCATAGCATTAATCGGATAGGCTGCTTTGTCGGTTGATAATACAACAACATTTTTTACGCCAAACTCTACTGCTGAATCCAATACATTTTGAGTACCAATTACATTGGTATTCACAGCTTCAATAGGAAAAAATTCGCAGGATGGAACTTGTTTCAAAGCAGCCGCATGGAAAATGTAATCAACCCCAAGCATTGCATTGTCTATGCTTCTTTTATTGCGCACATCTCCTATATAAAACTTTACTTTGGAATCTTGCAAAATATGACGCATATCATCCTGTTTTTTTTCATCACGACTGAAAATACGAATCTCCTTGATGTCAATATCAAGAAAGCGTTTTAAAACGGCATTACCAAAAGAGCCCGTGCCACCGGTAATTAACAGTGTTTTATCTTTAAACATTATCTCTTCTTATTGTTTTATTATTCTAAAAAATTCATTCCATGATGCCGTGTTTTTTCTATGAAATGGTTTAAACTTCTTATATGGATTATTGCAAAATTTTAGTATCTCATTTCCCCATGCTTGGGCATCATGGTAATTCACAAAGGTTACTCCGTCATATCCATCAAGAACTTCTCGCGCATAAGGCAAGTTTGAAGCAATAATTGGCAATCCAAAAAATGCCGCTTCAATAAGCGGTAAACCGAATGTTTCAATATAACTGGGAAAGAGGAGACAATCCGTATTACAATATAAATTTGCCATCTCTTTATATGAGAGTTTACCAAGATAGACGATATCAATATTTTTAAATTTTGAGTTAAAATCAATATTTATGGTCAGATATAACGTTATTTTTTGAGAAAGATTATCGTCTATAAATGAAAATGCATCAAAAAGTATTTTATGATTTTTATAAATGAATTGTGTTGCGGGATAGAAAAAATTTAATCTATTAGCCTCAATGATTATATTTGAAATATCGTTTTTGTCGTATTGAGGTAATTCAATTTTAGGAAAAATAACATGGACTTTTTCTTTCGGAAATTTATACCTCAAACAAAAGCCTTCTTTAATATAATTAAGTTGTACAAAAATCTCTGTTCGAGAGTTAATAAACAGTTTTACAAAAAATGGATAAATATTCTTATAAAACCACAGTCCACGCTGATCAGCCTTAAAAACATTCCATTTGAAAGAAAATAAAGGTAACGGTTGATGATAATAGATATAATTTGGACATGGTTCGTTTAAACGAAAGTTTGTATTTTGCAAAGAAATAGCTTTAATAGGAATAATGTTATTTACTTTCAACCATTTTTTTACGCCAAATGTATCCCATAAAAACCGTTTGAGAAATGAACGTTTATTGAGAAATATCAGTTTTACGTTTGCAGGCGCTTTTAATTGAACTGATTCATCTACAAATACAATATACTCAAAACTATCTTTCGGGATAGCTTCTACAAATTGTTTCAAAATAGTTAAGGCGCCGCCCATGCGAAGAGCTGTTGCGTTTACCACAATTGTAGCCATATTAATTAGCTAATAAATTTTTTCTTAGCACATCAACATATCCTTTACCATATCTAAGATCCGGTTCTACATAATTACCTTCTGCCCATTCATTCCACGATTTTAGAAATAAAAGTTTATTTTCTTTTTCACTAACCAGATTTAGCATAGATTTGACATGTTTGTCAAATTTATTCGGAGTGCTATTGTTAATAATTATAGCCCGTCTTCCAGAACGAGGAGAATTATCCCACTGAGGTAAAATTGTTGGAATAATATTCTCTTGATAATCTCTACCATTAATCCAATTTTCAATTATTTCTTCATATTCATACTTGGTTAAGGATAGTCTACCTGCAAAAAACTTTCGTGAGATACCCTTATTAATGCGACTAAAAATTGAAGTTTTATTAATAACATCCTTCAAATTGTAAACATTAACTGCATCATAACCTAAAGATAATATTTTGTCAACCTCATACGTTGGATTTGTAGATACTGCAATGAAATAAAAACCTTGCAAACCATTTTGAACCGCTAAATTATTCCAAAGGTCAATGAACTCCTTTGCATTTGGAAGGTTTAGCGGTTTATATATTACAAATACTATACGACCTTCAACTTTAATATATCTTGAATCTTTAAATGCTTGTAAATTGGCATAGAAATGCTTTATCACATCTTCTCTTCCAGGATAAGTTTGCTCAATAAGTATGCGTTTATGGTCATTATTCCACACTCCAGTCCAACTTTCATTTGCCCAAGCCAAACAAAAAGGAAAGTCAGGTGTACCCGTTTGGATAATTTCATTAAAAGGTTGTTCCAATAAACGCTTGCCTGCAAACCAATAATGCCAATAACAAAAACCTTCAATCCCAGCATATTGTGCCATTTCAGCTTGCTGTTTCCGAATTTTCGGTAATCTCAAATCATAATAACCTAAATCGGCAGGCACGCGTGGTTGATAATGTCCCTTAAACAAGGGTTTAGCTCTTCCAACGTTTGTCCACTCTGTGAAACCTGTTCCCCACCATTTATCATTCTCAGGAACCGGATGAAATTGAGGCAGATAATATGCTATTATCTTTGCAGTATTCATGTCAATCCTGTATTACATTTATAAATCGCTTTTTCTTCATTATGACTTTGCGGCGAAACGTTCAATAATACCATTAGGTAAAGTACAAAATATTGTGCTATGCCCCAAAAATCTTTCGAATTATATATGAAGAACCACAGTAAAATTGTTAAAAAATATTTGCGTATATAAATATTGGACACCATATTTTTTAAGATAGTATAAAATTTATAGTTTATAAAATAATACGTAACAGTTCCAATTAATCCCCAATAAAATAAGCTGCGTATGTAGCCTACATCTGAATGCATATAAAATCCTCCTCCAGCAGCGCTACTTCGTCCATCACCTATTAGCCACGTTTTTATATTATCAGGAAACAAATACATTTCTGATAAGTCATTCATTGATTTTGATTCCATGAGCTTATTATCCGAATTAAAAAATAATTCAAATGCCCAGTCCATCATTTTTTCATTATTACTGAACAAATAAAAAACAATTAGCGCTCCAATGAAACTAACGGGCAAAAATAATTTAAAAAAATCTTTAAAAGATGTAAATGCTTTTTTTGTGCCATTTAAAAAGAATATATAAAAAACTGTCATCAATAATATTACGAAAAATGTTCTTCCAGAAAATATACCCGCTATACAAAATAAACAGATAAGTGAGCTACAAAAAAAAATATGCTTTGAAAAGAAAGATCCCTCTTGTTTATAAAGCAAAATTGTTCCCCACATTACCATTCCATACTGCACAGCAGCGGTTGCATACATTGTTCCAACTCCAATCAGCCTGAACGCATTTAAAATTGTTGCCTTTGCTTCACTTTTTTCATCAAGAACAACAAAATTTTTATATATTTCAAATATGTTTGGGAAAAAAAAGAATGCAAATGATATAAAAGCCTGCACTAAAGAAATATATATCATCCACTCTAAAATAGTATAGAAAGAAAATGTATTAGAAAGTCTTTTCATCAAAAATACAATCAAATATGCTCCGAAAGAATAGAAAAAGATATAAATTCCTTTTGTTAATGCATATTCAAACTGATAAGCATCATTAAAAACGACTGTAGAGAAAATTCCGATGAAAAATATTAATATTCCATATCCATAAAAAATTATTATTTTTTTATTCAATTTACCTTTTACGCAGATCTTCCATAAGAATAAAAATAATCCTATCAATTGAAATATCATCGCGGATGATATTGGCGCAACTTTAAATTTCACCGGATAAAAATATGAAAATAGCGCTAAAAAAAGTAATATTTTTAAAAAAAATGGATAAAAAGGTATTTTGCGTAAAAAAATATTGCTGCTCATTCCTTTTATACTGATATTTATTCATGCGCACATAACGATGTGCAACATATCTTGACGAATTTTATGGATTATTTTTAAAACGTTTTCTCCAATTATTTTTTATATTCCAAATTTGAAATCTTCGAATCAATAATCGTGGAAAAAGCATATATTTTACAAATAAATAAGAATGTTCATTCTTAAACGTTGAAAAAATAAGTTGTAATATTTTCAATCGCAAATAAAATGATAATGAAAAACTATGCTTACAAAATTTGATATACTTCTGAGAAATTAAGGATTTCGCTTTGATTCTATCATAATAAAACAACAAAAAACCTGACAAATCGGCTTTTTTATATTTTGTATCCGAATCAATCCATTCACAAATACTTATTAACAAGGAAATTGTAGAGTTCAATTTATTTTCATCACATAAATTAGAAGAAATGGAATTGGGATCATGATTCACCCTAACATAATAATCTGCATCTGTTTCAAAATATTTATATCTAAAGTTATTTGATAATATTTTAAAATTGAAGTCGAAGTCTTGGAGCACAAGTAAATCTTCTTTCCATTTTATATTGTTTTCTATTATTTTGTGTTTCCGATATAGATTAGTCCATACTAAATGAGGATATTCTCCTCTAAATAAAGACAATAATGGATTTTCGTCCAATTTTATACCGGTTACTGAAGAAAAGAAACAAATGCTATTCTCATCCGATAAGCGACTATCAAAATATTTCGCAGGGAAGATTCCAAAATCAATATCGTTGTAGAGTTCCATAAACCAAACACGATTTTGAATACAAGTATTTGAAATCAAATCATCCGAATCCAAAAACATAATATATTCCCCCTCCGAGTATTGTAATCCAATATTTCTACAGGAAGGAGCCCCCTTGGGATGTTTACCTCTAATATATACTTTTATACGAGTGTCTTTTTGTGAATAATTTTTCATCATCAACACAACATCCGGTGTTGAACCATCATCTACTAATAATAGCTCCCAATCTGTGTATGTTTGGTTTATAATGCAGAGAATCATTTTCTCAACATATTCTTTACGATTAAAAACAGGAATAACCACAGATACCATCAATATCAGATTTACGTAACTAATTAGATAGTTTTAATTTGGATATTAGTCGAACAAAAATATTTATTTATATAAGAGAGTCTTAATTTGAATAATAAATTGATCTAACAAACGAATTGATGAATATTGCTGTAAAATTCTAATTAACAAATCTCTTAATTTTAGAACTCATCAACCGTTTAATACATTCTTTTGTGAGACTTATTCCACAAGTTTTTACCAACTTAGGCAATAATACAATTGATTGCAAAATACTTATTTTATTTATTTCGAACGCCCAATGAATTAAAAGATTATTCAAGTAATATTCGCTTCCTTCTTTTTTTAAATAAATATTTACCTTATAAATTTCATTAAATCTAATTTTTAGTGATTTGACCGAATGCTGTGTCATTAACGAACCAGTCCTCGATGTTATGCAATAGATTTCTTTTTCTGAAATAGACTTTAATGTAGCCTTAGCTATTGTCTGAACACCAAAATACACATCATTTGCAACTGGAATTTCTCGAAAAAAAAAATTATTCACCTCAATAATGTTTCGCTTTATAAATTTTCCCCATGGAGAATGCAATTCATAAGCCAAATCCCAATTCTTGTTTTTTTGTATTTGTTCTAAGTTATTAATTATGTATTGATGACGGGTTGCTGGTTGCAACGTATTAGAATCAACACTCGTTACTTTAAAAAAAATAATGTCATCCTCATAATCTTTGTATTGATCCAATGCCTCATTAAAACAAGGCATAAAAAAATCGTCCGCATCAGCAAAAATCAACCATTTTCCTTTGGCTCTATCCAAACCGAGATTGCGAGCATATCCCGCGCCTTTTCGTTCATTTTTGTTTTTACCCCAAATAAATTCAACATTAAGATACTTCTCCGGTAAAGATAACAGATTTATGCCATTAATTTCTGAAATATCACTATTATCATCCGCAACAATGACCTGCACATTTTCTCTTAAAGGTATCGAATCTAAGCATCGTACCAAAAGATGTGGAATGTTTTTATGCGGAATAATTACCGTATAGTCTATTTCAGTCATATATTGTTATATTACAATAATCTAAAGCTTCTTAACACAAAAAATTTTAGACTATAACATGGTCGAAAAAAATATAATAATATACCGGTATTTCAGCGTCAATACTCTCCTATTTTTAACGGCATTAATGTTGGAAAGACCCATACAAAGTCATGGTGTGGATAAATAATTGGTCTGAGAGGTTCTACATATTCAATGTATTCAGGATCATTGTAAATACCAGACATTGCCTCTATAAGTGTATCCAGCCAACGCTGTCCTTTGGATTGAAAAACAAAGTTTTTATTATTCGACCACTTCCATTCCTGTGGATGAATATAGTAATAAAGTAAATTATCCAATACTTTTTTCACAGATTTACCATCTTCTTGCCATGTAAATAAATTTTCACCCGTTAAATTATACGCAATCCATAAAGAACCTGTTATTGGAGCCATAGCAAAGTATGTGTACCAAAAAGCTTGATTTACACCATTATCTCCTCTAATTATTTCATAAGGCATTACCCCTTCAGGAGATATTTGTGAAGATAAGTTCGATTTTAATAATACTATATTAGCTGTTATTTGACTGTTATCATTTAACATTGAAGCAGATAATAACGATCCAAATACCCCCCAATCACTCCAATTATTTACTTTTGTTCGGATACTGTTAGAAGCTTTCTGATATACATTTCTAACCCAAGTTTTAAATTGTTTTTCATCTTCTTCCTTCCAAATTGTTTTATCCATCATCAACTCTGCAGCAAACATTAGAGCTGAGCCAGAATAAGACATAACTAAAGCTCCATCATCGCCCGAATACGCTGTATTATTATAAGCCCAAGTATTAAGAAAGTAACAGGCTTTTTGTCCATATCGCTCCTCATCCGTTAAACAATAAGCTAAAGAAGTGCAATAAGCGTTAAATGCATCTTGTTGTAATGACAACGAATTGGTAGCATGACCTGCTGGATCAACGTAACGTCCCGGCACATTATAGTTCGTTATCACATTCGCTGAAACATTCAATATCGAATCAGCATAATACATCAACTGCAAAAAGGCAGTATAATACGGTTCATTCATCTCTGAGATTTGTTGTTTTACAAAATTAATTTGTTTTTCCGGATGCATACAATGATTCGGTTGTTCATAAGTCAAATCATCCACAAGGTCATCTTTGGAACAGGATAAAAAGACAAAACCAATTAACAGGATATAAAGTATTTGTTTCATAACAATTAAAAGTTTTTATTTGATGTCTATTTGTTGCTATCAGTTTCTAATTTTTCGTAATAATTTTGCGAAAATTTATACATTTCGGAAGCAGCAAGCAAAAATGCTCCAACTCCAAAATCAGCAGTTGAGTTTTGGTCTAATATTTGACCATGTATAGCATTTGCTCCGCCAGGTTGGACATATCCAATTTTTCCATCCTCCTGTAAAGCTATATTTGCCAAATACTTCCATCCTCTATTAATCACTGGTACGTAAGATTCATCTAATATTCCATTATTGACGCCCCAAAGAAATCCATAGATAAAGAATGCCGTTCCACTGGTCTCATACCCTACAGACTGGTCCGGATCCAGTAAGCTTCGGGTCCAATAACCCTCTTTTTGCTGGAAAACGGCTAAAGTTTTTGCCATATCTTTATATACCTGAATATATTCATCACGATAAGGATTATTATCCGGTAAGTCTTGCAGTACCCGAGCTAAAGCGGCAAAAGCCCAGCCATTTCCCCGCGACCAAAAATCTTTTAATCCGGATATGGTTTTATGCTTTGGAAACAAATAATTGTTATCTCTATAAAACAAACCATCATTAGAGTCGTATAATAAATCCTTTGTATATTTGAAATAAACATACATTTTATCTAAATATTTGATATCATTCGTCAATTTATACATCCTCGTCATTACCGGCATTGCCATGTACAAAGCATCAACCCACCACCAATAATCGTTGTTACTTGTATTTACTTGATACCCCATCACCTCTTTTGCCCTCGCAACTTTTTTTTCATCAGCATCCAAATTGTATAGATCAATATAAACTTGAAAACAAGCTTGCCAATCTCCAAAGAGAACATTGTTTCCTTTTATTCCGGCATGGTATATCCAATCTGATTTATCGTTAGATGTAGCACCTTCCCAATGATTCTTTTCAGCCCAGTTTATTGAATATTGCTTATACCTGTCTTCTATGGTTACGTCATACGCAGCAAGATTTCCTGTATGAAAAACCGCTTGATTCCAGGAAGCGTCTCCCTGTGTATTAACTGATTGCCAATAATCGTTTACGCTTCTTATTATCCCTGCTATCTCTGTTTTAGAAGGCGGCGGAGTATTATCCTCACCTAAAGGAACTGGAAGCGGGGGATCTCCCATTTGATCATTGGTTTCTCTACAAGCAGCTAAACTAATCATTAGTATTAAAAATAAGAATCGCGTGTTCATTAGTCATATTATCTTATTAATTCGTAAATATTATATTTCTCAAACACAGCTCGTATCTGCTCGTCATTTTTTGTCTTATTAATATTCTTCCATAAGGATGTTTCTGTCTGTATCTCGCTATTAAAAAAAATAAAATCTTCACTTGTTGAACTGTGAGTAAAAGATTTTATAGACAAAGTCCCTTTCATGAGCGACATTGCCTTAAACCAAACATCGTCGGCATAAGGCGCTAAAGACATAAAAATATTTTTATTAGAAACATCTGAATGTAAACAATGTGGAGGATATAAAATTCCTCCAGCGCCGGTCGGAAAATTCAATTTACTAATAATTGAATCATTAATATAAAAATCCCAATTTATATACTTTTCTATAACATCATCTTTAAATTTTATTCTGTGTCCACGACAAAAATGAATTATTTCAGGATTTTCTTTATATGAATTTAATAAATTTTCAACCAAGTCATATTGATATAAAATATCATCATCAACCGTAATAATAATGTCATCAGGGTATTTAATTAAAGCAGGAACAAGTTTCTTATATGATTTTATATCTTCACAAAACTCAATGGTCAAACCTCGTTTTTGTAGATTTTTCAAAGTTTGCGGAATATTATCCATTGTAAATTCATCTTCTGCCAACCACAGTATTATTTTATTTGGCTTTATGGTTTGCTGCATAAGGCTTTCTATAATCAAATATACATTGTAAATACGCTTGCCGTATGATGTTAAGGATAGAATGACATCGTGTTCGCAATATTTTTTATTGGTAATTCCCATTTCTACTGAAAAAAATGCCTGATTTTGCAATTGCACAATACGCAGTTTTCTTTCAACTTCTTCAAGTATTTCACAATGTTTTTGATCTAAAATATAATGTAGATGTAAGTAAAATCCAAATAAGCGAGAAATTTTATTAAAAAGTTTTTTCATCTTATTTTTTATTTGTTGTTTTCGCCAATAAAGAGTTTCCGGTAAAGATAAACTATAATTAGCTAATCTGAAAAATTTATTTTTTTTAAATTCTGGATAAAGCCGTAATGTTTCCTTATAAGTATTTCTATATCCTTGTTTCACATTCTTTTTATTCAGATGCTCAATCATAGTATAATATGTAAAGAAATCTATATATAACTGCTTTACAGGATATTCATAAAATGATTCTTCAATATTATGTAATTTACAAAACTTCAAAAAATCATTTGCTGCTAAAATATTAGACATTGCCCAAGAAACATCGACATGCTGATTTACGACCGAATCCGGATGGTCCCAATAGTTATACAATATTTTATTAATCAATACTACATTATTGATTGTTGAAATATATTTCAACAAAAATGCTTGGTCTTCAGCATGTTTCAATTCAATAGGAAATTTAATATCCCATTTTTTTATGATTGAATTTCTAAAAACGTAATTCCAACATGAATGTCTATAAAATTGAGTCTTAACAAAATTAACATGACTTTCCACTGTGTATGCAGGACAAAATTCATGATCCATCTCTTTATTACTCAATCTTCGATGTCCATATATATATAAATCTGCATATATTAATTGCATTTTTCTATTGACGGTTTCCAAATAATTTGCCTCTACCCAATCATCTGAATCAACAAACAGCACCCATTCACCCTGAGCATTTTCCAATCCAACATTACGAGCTGCGCTTACTCCTGCATTATTTTGATGATAAACTTTTACTTTATCATTTTGCTTTGCATAAGCATTACATATTTCCCCTGAATTATCTGTACTGCCATCATTTATAAGTATTATCTCAAAATCAGTATAACTTTGAGATAACACACTTTCTATGCAACGAGAGAGATATTTTTCAGTATTGTAAACGGGAATTATTATGGAAAATAATGGCGAGTTCATCCGAACATTTTAATCGTTTTATTTACCAACCTTGCAATAAAACGAGTCGTTTTATATTTAAAAATATAACCAAATTGTTGCTCTAAATTTTGATATTTTTGTTCTAAATTTTTAAAATATTTGTAATCGTCAAGAATTTGTTTAGGAACTGTTTTTTCCAAAGCGTTTCTTCTTTCCTCATTTCGTAATGTAATATTAGTATTACTAATGCCAGTCATATCGAAATAAGAAACAACAATATCTACATACTTAACCTTAGTACCTGCCAACCCTATCGTCATTAAAAAGAAAATCCAGTCAGAAACAATTTTATAATTTTCATCATATAATCCATATTTTTCAAACAACTCACGTCTAATAAATGAAGATGAATGATTAATTGTTCCCGAATACATATCATACAAAGTTAAGTCTTGCCCTCTTTGTTGACAAGTATACGCTTGACCTTTATCTACTTTTGTAATATTATCTGAAAATATTTTTATCATATCTCCGGTAATAATATCTTCTGCACAATTTAACCCAAAAATACTATTCAATACCGTAATAGTATATAAAACATCTCCACTATTCAAAAACTGACAATACTCCCCTTTTGCCTGCAAAATCCCTTTATTCATTGCATTATAAATCCCTTTGTCAGGCTCGCTCACCCAATAAGTGATTTTATCTGCATATTGCTTGATAATATCTACACTTCCATCTGTAGAGCCGCCATCAATAACAATATACTCTAAATCAGTGAATGTTTGAGAAACGACACTTTCAATGGTTTTTTGCAAGCCTTCGGAGTTATTGAGATTAACAGTGATGATAGAGAGTTTCATTTTTGATTTACTTTTTCTATAAATTTATCAATATCGAAAAAATATCTTTCAACTTCTTGTAATTTACCTAAATCAAAATCCCACCATCTAATTTTCATCATTGCTTCTTGTTGCTTTTCATTCATTCGGTATTTAGTAACCTTTATTGGACAACCCACTGCTATGGCATAAGGAGGTATATTTTTGGAAACAACGGCTCCTGCTCCAATAACAGCTCCTGCTCCAATAGTTATACCATCCAATACCGTGACATTTGCTCCTATAAAAACGTCATCGCCTATCACTATTGGTTTTCTTTCTTCAATTTTATTAATACCGCATAATGATATCCCATTTTGCCTCATTGTAGAGTAAAACATTGGTGATGTTGAAATACCACTGATTGGATGTATCCCCCAGCCACACAAAAAATTAGGTCCTATAGAGCAAAATTTTCCAATTGTTGTATATGAAATATTTGAGTTAGTAGCAACATAAGTATAATCCCCTATTTGAGAACTTGAAACTCGGTACGGTTGTGTTAGTTTGTATTTTTTCTCGGAAAAATCAGAATTGTCCGAAGATCTAATAAAAAATATATTGCTATCATTTAGTATTGAAATTTTAGGATACAATTTTACTAATATCCATGAGAAAATTTTTCTTATAAGCACTTTTATCATTTTATTTATTTTATAGCATATTGAATCAAACAAATAAATGATCATAATTTACTCGTTCAAAAACATCCAACATTCCTCCATTTGTTGCATTATACACTGTAACTCCCTTCGTTGATAGAAAATCTTTCATCAGACGATATTGTTTCCAACGATAATAATATTCTTCAAACCAACGCTCAGTTGAAAACATATTCAAATGTTCCTTATCATTAAAACTTTGATTTTCCTGATAAAAATGATGTTCATTCCTATTGATACTTAGATCTTTTAAATAATCGTGATCAGCGCCTAACAGATATATTTTTTTGAACTGCATATAATAAGCAACCTGAATTGCTACATAAACAACTGTTCTTATTCCGAATGGATTTTTAGTAATATTCCAAACGCCTTCGTTCATAAAATTATTTTCATTAAGTTGAGATGAATTGGAATAATCTATGAACGAAGCATCTATACAATATTCCGGATTTTTCTTTAAAAAATTATAATACGAAAAGTCGTATTCTCTCGTTCCCACAAATGTCTTTACAGGATACTTGTAATTATTCTTGAAATTATCAAAAATAATTTTATTTGTTTCATCATTAAACGGATAATGTTGCGGTGCAAAACAATGGTATTGTGGGCGAATTTCATTAATCTGCGGATGTAAGAAAAATTGACTTACAGCAATACAATATTCATTTCTAAGCAATGTTAAATCTTGTGTATTGATAGATGGTCCTGATGCTAAGATAAAAACACGCTCCCCTTTATGCTTACCTTTATAATCAATAAGCGAGAGATCAAATTCAAATTCTTGTTGTTTGGGGTTAGCAAAAATTCTTTTTCCTGCATTGTACCAACCTGGTGGAATAAGCCAATGTTTAATTTTTTGTTTTATGTCGATCATATAATTTTCTCAACAAATTCCCTAAAAACCCCGTCCCCGCCATTCTTAGACAAAACTATAATATTTGGAATATTTTTTATAGCGAACATCGCATCATTCGGGCAAGCCGCCAATCCTACATTCGCCAACAACTCCAAACAATTAACATCATCCCCAATATAAGCAACATTTTCAAGCGAAACACCTTCTTTTTCGCAAATTTCTTTTGCAACACCTAATTTACCATCTTCTCGCTTCCCTTGAACAAGATAATCCAGTTGTAATTTTTTTGCTCTGTTTTCTACAATTTTAGTGTTTTCAGAAGTAATAATACCTGTTTTAATTCCTGCATTTCGCAACAATTCAAAAGCCATACCATCACGAGTGTTGAATTTTTTTAATTCATCGCCGTTTTCAGAATAGTACATTCCACCGTCGGTCAATACGCCATCCACATCGGTCAATACAAGTTTTATCTCCTTTTTCGGTTGTTTGGGCAGTATATATTTATACATCAAATTTTCCATAATTGCCCAATCGTCAGGCTCGTCTATTTCGGTTGCTGTGTATTCAGGCATTTCGTAAATCCCGATTTTTCCCGATAAACGGTTTTTGTCTTTCAATATATTGCCAACTGTATTGATATAAAACGCGCCGTTTTCCATCAATTCTCCCATGAAACTCTGACGGCGAGGACGGTTACGATAATCATAATTTTTTGAAGTTCCATCTTTGTTCCAAAAAAAACGATAATTGCGCACACAAGTCAACATCGAATCATATTTGCCTTGTTTATATATTTCCAATGCTTCGTCGAAATGCTTTGTTTCGGTCAGTGGTGAAGTTGCCTGTACGAGCATAAAAATATCGTTTTCTTGCAAATTTGCCTGATTGATATATTCCAACATCACACTTTCAGTACTTGACGTATCTGTCGCATTTTCGGTAGAACGATTGTATATCTTCACTTTATCGAAATGAAAATCTTGAACAACCTTTTTTATTTTGTCTGAATCAGTAGCAACGATAATTTCATCTACCTTTTTACAATCTTGCAAAGCCGCAATATTCCAATACGTCAAAGGTTTTCCGCAGAAACTTTTGATATTTTTCAGCGGAATGGATTTACTACCGCCACGAACGGGAATAAAGGTTATAACTTTTACCATTTCACCTGATTTTTCTTTAATTTATTCCGTTGCACAGATTCTATATCCAAAATTTCCTGATTTTTATAACTCAGAGCCTTTGCCACAGCACGGCAATCACGAGCCAATTTCCGCAATCCATCAGGTTCTAATGAGGCAGCGTGGTCTGTACCTTTCCATGTGCGGTCGAGTGTAAAATGGCGTTCTATCCACTCAGCGCCCAAAGCTACTGCTGCAGAATCAATCGCAATACCCAAGTGATGACCTGAAAATCCAATAGCTTTCACTCGTTCGCCATAAGTATCTTTTAAACGGTTGATTTCCAACAGACAAATATCTTCAAACGGCACAGGATAGCCCGAAGTACAACTATAAATTACCACATCTTTGTTCCGTTCTTTCGACTCAAAGAAAGATACTATTTGCTCCTCTTCATCGTGGTTTGTCATTCCAAATGAAAGATGAATTTCGCCCGAATAATTATCACACAAATATTCCAACAATCCCTTGTTTAGATTACAAGCGGATGGAATTTTTATCAATTTCGGATTTAACGACGCAATTTCTTTAGCCGAAGTAATATCCCAAACCGAAGTAGAATAAATTACTCCGTATTCTTCACACCACGCCTTCAGTTGCTTATGCTGTTCAATGTCAAATTCCAAGAACTCCCGATGTGCGCCATAAGTATTCCCATACGAATTGGCTGGATTGGGGTGCGGTGCATTGTATTCCTCTTCAGATAACAATTCCTTATTATTCCGTTTCTGAAATTTTACCACATCTGCTTTGCAAAACAAGGCGGCAGTTTGTATCAATTCTTTGGCAATTTGCATATTGCCTTTGTGATTACACCCGATTTCGGCTATGATTTTTGGAGTCATTTTATCTTATCTATATTTATCGTTGTGTGTTTCAGAATAGACTTTATCATTTCCTCATTGTGTTCATAATTATCACCAGTATGAATAATAATATCATAAAAATAATCCGATATTTTTGAACAATATTTTTCTCTTATCATTTTTTTTAATGCTGCACCTTTCGATGATAAATACGAATGATTTCTTTGTTTTATTCTAAAATCAGGTTGCGGAATCTCAAATAAAATAAATCTTATTTCTTTGGGCGATTGACAAAGAAGTTGTTTCTTTGTTAAAACTTTCCAACCATCTATATCGTCTATTGCATAGATATCATCTATTAAATTGCCATAATTATCTCCTAAAAATAAATCTTCTTGATAAACTATGTTATATTGAGCACTTATATCATTGCTAATGTCTTCATAAAATTCTTTCGCTGCACCCCAAATAGTTGCACAAAAATAAATACCTTTACGCAAAAATAAATTCTTCTTTACTCTCTCCAACTCTGCCAGTGTATTTTCGTCAAATTCTTGTTTTTGAAACCAGTCTAATCCATATTGAATGTTGCTGTTTGACTGAATAACAGTATAGGGGATTTTGTCTATATCAAAATAAAGAGAACAAGCCAAGCGATGAGAACCATCTATTAGATTTGCGTCCAAATCAATCGGTAAAGGATATTTTGTTGAAAATCCATTATTTTTGATACTTGATATTAGTGTTTGAAAGTTGTCCGCCGTATTACGATTTACTCTACTTTTTTGCATCATATTATATTCATCAAAAGGATTTTCAAAACCGCTTTCAATTTTCTCTATTGATAAATAACGCAAAATAACATCATAACGATTAAAAACTCCATTTTTGAATTGTATGCCCAACAAAGTTGCAGGAGAAGTCATAAAATCAGTAATGGAAGCCAATTCAGAATTAACAGGTATTTGTAATATGTCAAGTTTTTTCGTTTTATTTATAACCTTTTCTATTTTCAAAAATATTTTTTTAGGATTCAATAAAAATATTCTAACAATTTTCAGTATTAGTTTTAATATTCTTTTTGATAACCTAAGTACCCTATTTAATAATTTTGTTGACTTTTTTGTAGGTTTATTTTCCGATATATCAGTTTGAATAGTTATATTTTGGTTGTTTTGTATAGAGTAAGAAAGACATTTACGGAAAAAATCCCAATCAAAATCGGAATAAGAAGACAAAAATTTTACAGAATTTTTTAAATCTAATATATCTTTGTCTCTACCTTTTTTTATTTTTGCAGCAAGTTCTATTTCAATACGGGCAACTTTCCAACCTTCATACAAAAAATGATATTGATTACTATTAACGATTTTATCTTCTGATATTCCTACATTATCATATCGATGCACACAAGACTGAATATTTTCATTAAAACATATAGTTCCTGACGATAATATATTTAATTCATCATTATATTGTTGAATTATTTTTTGCCGCACATTAGGCTTAATTACAATATCTAAATCATTATTTTTTTCTTTTATTGCAAATATACTTAAAACAGAACTACCACCAATACAAATATCATTTTTAGATATTCCATATTTATCCAAAATAGCGGGTAATTGTTCTATGTATTTAATCACAATTTTTTTGTTTTCCACAGTATTTTCCTGATTTTATTTTTTATTTTCTGTTTTAATATTTTCGTTTTTCTAAAGAAAATAATTCTCTCAATGTTTTTTAAATAATTGTTATGGACAACATACAAATTATTAATGTCATATTGAATATCTCTTTCACTTCTTCTGAATAATGCTCTTACGAATTCATCACCATATACAAGTTCAAAACCATATTTTTCAAATAAATATTTTAAAGAGTTGAGTGAAAAATAAAATGTATGAGCAATTCCTATCGACATAATATATGTTTTATCATTGTGACGATTTAGAAAATTCAAAATACCCGGCACCTCTATATATATGTAAGTTGAAGCTTTGCTAATTTCTTTTATCCTTTTTAATTCTTTATCCAAATCCAAAATATGTTCTAATACGTGGGAATAAATTATTATATCAGGGCTTTTCTCAAATTTAAAATCAGAAATAGACCCATAATTTAAATCCAAAGCCTTATGTATCTTACCATAATTCAAATATTTTGTATCCAAATCTAATCCTGTTATCTGCGCACCAGCCTCTTTAAATGGTTTTAAATTTGCTCCTGAACAACAACCTATTTCAACAACATATTGATTATTAAACTCTTTAATATTTGCCTTTTCTTTTATAAATTCAAAAATATTTATTCCGCGTGGTGTTTTTTGTTCAAAATCAATGTCAAGATTATCTTCCGTTGCCTCTTTCCCAAAATACAACCTACGATATTCTTTGTCATAGAAATCATTGTAAGCGTTTTGCGTCATTCGAGGATTAATCATCAGTAATCCACATTTTTTACAAGCCGCAACGTTACATTCTAATCCAAATTTATCTTTTTTAAAAAGAGTGTCGAAATCTGAAAAATTTTCACATATAGGACAACGTGTTTTTTCAAAAATATAAACTCCATTTTTTATTTTTTCTTCAACTTCTCTTTTTACTTGCTGTTGAAGTTGATTTAAAATTAAAAATGGTTTTCCGTCGTTTATATATTTTTTGCTTAACATTTTAATTGATGCATTTTAAATCCCAATAAATATCTTTTTTAATAAATCCTCCACGAGTAAAACTCTTAGTATATCCATCAACTTTAATATTTTCTATCTCAAATTTGATGCAATTTGGAAATATTTGAATTGTCCCAACATTTGGAACACCACAAGTAATATTTATTGAATATTCACCTTTGTTTATTACGTCTGGGATTTCAAATTCAGTTTCATAATCACCTCTTTTTCTTCCATTTAACAATCCTCGATTATTATCAACATCCCAACTGCGAAAAACTACAATTTCATCTTTAGTTGAAAGAACAAATGTAACAGCATGGTTTTGCAGCATATCTTCATAAACACTATATTGAACTTTTACACACAGCGTATCGGAAGTATCAAAAATAACATCTTTATCCCTTCCTTTTGCATAAATTTCAATGTGGTTAATAGACATTGGTAAAGTTTTATCCGGCTCAAAATCTACACTTCTTACTTGGTTATTCGTTGCAAATTCACTTAAATAAGCATCTGTAATTTCTTCTATTCCGCCTGTTTGTACAATAAAACCATCTTTCATCAAAACACCGTTGTTGCACAATCGTCTAACAGAAGCCATATTATGACTCACAAATAACACCGTCCTTCCCTCGCCCTTCGACACATCCTGCATCTTCCCGATTGCCTTTTTCTGAAATTCAGCATCGCCCACAGCAAGCACTTCATCCACAACCAAAATTTCAGGGTCAAGATGCGCAGCAATGGCAAAACCAAGACGAACGGTCATGCCGGAAGAGTAGCGTTTGGTGGGTGTATCTAAATAACGTTCAACGCCGGAGAAATCTACAATTTCATCTAATTTTCGTGTTATTTCTTGCTTCGTCATTCCCAAGATGGCGCCGTTCATATAGATATTATCGCGCCCCGTCATTTCAGGGTGAAATCCTGTTCCTACTTCGAGTAGCGAAGCAATACGTCCGCGAGCTTTAATCGTTCCTGTAGTGGGCGTGGTTACGCGTGAAAGAATTTTCAACAGCGTGGATTTTCCCGCTCCATTTTTACCGATAATTCCCAACACATCCCCCTCTTGTACTTCAAAGTTGATGTCCCTGAGCGCCCACACATA